>LULG01002183.1_pt1 | contig 9887 bp, 9 predicted proteins | sample 728211 | NCBI WGS metagenome assembly LULG01 (sample SAMN03860295, study PRJNA289734) | marine metagenome | biome: seawater column; feature: ocean; material: water; isolation source: Red Sea water column Station 169 - depth 200m | place: Saudi Arabia: Red Sea | collected 2011-10-15 | depth 200 m | reverse complement strand
CCCATCAGCGCGCGGTTGGCGTCATCGTTTTCCAGGAACGGAATGAGCGAGGCCGCAACCGAAACCAGCTGCTTCGGCGACACGTCCATCAGCGTGATCTGTTCGCGCGGCGCCATCAGGAATTCGCCGGCTTCACGCGCCGAGATCAGCTCCTCGACGAAGCTGCCGTCGGGGTTGAGATCGGCGTTCGCCTGCGCGACCGTGTGCTTCGATTCCTCCATCGCCGACAGATAGACGACTTCGCTCGTCACCTTGCCGTCGACGACACGGCGATACGGGGTTTCGATGAAGCCATATTTGTTGACGCGTGCGAACGTCGCGAGGCTGTTGATCAGACCGATGTTCGGGCCTTCCGGCGTTTCGATCGGGCAGATACGGCCATAGTGCGTCGGATGGACGTCGCGGACTTCGAAGCCCGCACGTTCGCGGGTCAGACCGCCCGGCCCGAGCGCCGAGACGCGGCGCTTGTGGGTGACTTCCGACAGCGGGTTGGTCTGGTCCATGAACTGCGAAAGCTGCGACGAGCCGAAGAATTCGCGCACCGCAGCAACCGCCGGCTTCGCGTTGATCAGATCGTTCGGCATCACGGTCGAGACGTCGACCGACGACATGCGCTCCTTGACCGCACGCTCCATGCGCAGCAGGCCGACGCGATACTGGTTTTCGAGCAGTTCGCCGACCGAACGGACGCGGCGGTTGCCGAGATTGTCGATATCGTCGATCTCGCCCTTGCCGTCCTTCAGATTCACCAGTTCCTTGACCACGGCGAGGATGTCCTCGCTGCGCAGCGTCGTCACCGTGTCCTCTGCATCGAGGCCGAGGCGCATGTTGAGCTTAACGCGGCCCACCGCCGACAGGTCATAGCGTTCGGGATCGAAGAACAGGCCCGCGAACAGCGCGTCGGCGGTTTCGCGCGTCGGCGGTTCGCCGGGGCGCATGACGCGATAGATGTCGCTCAGCGCTTGATCGCGATCCTCGGCCTTGTCGGCCTTCAGCGTGTTGCGGATCCACGGACCGGTGTTGTTGTGGTCGATGTCGAGCAGCACCAGCTTGTCGATGCCAGCGGCGTCCATCTTTTCCAGATTTTCCGCGGTCACTTCGTCGCCGGCTTCGATGTAGATCTCGCCGGTCGATTCATTGATCAGGTCATAGGCGCTGTAACGGCCGAAGATTTCCTCGGTCGGGATCAGCAGCGTTTCAAGACCGTCCTTCGCCGCCTTGTTGGCAAGGCGCGGGCTGATCTTGTGGCCGGCAGCGAACACGACTTCGCCGGTCTTGGCGTCCACGATATCGAACGCCGGCTTCGCGCCGCGCCAGTTTTCGAGGACGAACGGAATCTTCCAGCCATCGGCCGCACGTTCGAAGATCATGCGGTCGTAGAAGAAGTTCAGGATTTCTTCGCCCGACATGCCCAGCGCATACAGCAGGCTGGTCACCGGAAGCTTGCGCTTGCGGTCGATACGGACGTTGACGATGTCCTTGGCGTCGAATTCGAAATCGAGCCACGAACCCCGATACGGGATCACGCGCGCGGCGAAGAGATATTTGCCCGACGAGTGGGTCTTGCCGCGGTCATGGTCGAACAGCACACCCGGCGAACGGTGCATCTGGCTGACGATGACACGCTCGGTGCCGTTGATGAAGAAGGTGCCGTTCTCGGTCATGAGCGGCATGTCGCCCATGTAGACGTCCTGCTCCTTGATATCGAGAACCGAACGCGGTGATGCCGCGCTGACGGCATTCCTCGACGTCATATTTGGGCTCTTCGAGCTCGTAATGGACGAAGTCCAGCTCCGCGGTCCCGGCAAAGTCGCGGATCGGAAACACGCTGCGCAGCGTCTTTTCAAGGCCCGAGACGTAACCGACCGACGGATCGGAACGCAGGAACTGTTCATAGGATTCGCGCTGCACCTCGATGAGGTTGGGCATTTCCACGGCTTCGTGGATATTGCCGAACAGCTTGCGGATTCGCTTGGTTGCGGTTGCTTCGAGGGCCTTGCCCACCGACTTCGCCTTGGTCGCCATAAAGGATTGTCTCGCCTGTAAAAATTCGACTCGCGAGCGCGATAGAGACGCAAAAAAGCCGCAGGCAACCGTTGCCGGTTTACCGCAGCTTTCCAACGCATCTCGAAATCCCGACCGCCCTATTCGTGCCGCCTGCTGCGCAAAGTCAGGCCGCTTCCCGGACGGAAAGGTGTGAGGCGGATATAGGATCGGGGCCCGCCACTGTCAATTGTCGTCCCCCAATATAAGCGTTGCATCAGGCCCGCCGGCTCCATGACGTCGCCCATCAGCGAATATTCCGTGCCGATTGCGCGCCGCGGCTCGCTTCGTCCCGGCTCTGCCACGGTTCGGCAGCTTTGGCATGGCCTTCGCGTCACGGCATGCGTTCAAGGTCCATGTCAATCCGAAAACCACCAAGGAGAAAAGAAGCTATGCGCAAGATCGCAGGCATTGTCACGTCCCTCTCTCTCGGCCTCGCGATGGCCGCCGGCGCGCCGGCATTCGCGCAGAGCGCGCCCGCCGCGGCGCCGACCATCAACCTCGCGCCCGGCACGACGGTCTATGACTCGGCCGGCAAGGCGATCGGCCCGATTGCCAGTGTCGCCGACCCCAACGTCGTCATCACTGTCGATGGCAAGTCGGTCGCACTGCCCAAGACGTCGTTCATGGAAACCGACAAGGGCCCGGCGATCACGCTGACCCTCGAACAGCTCACCGCCTGGCTCGACCAGCAGGCCGCCGCCGCCACCGCCGCGCTGAACGCCGCGCTCGTCCCCGGCGCCGACATCCGCAGCGCCAAGGGCACCGCTATCGTTGGCAAGGTCAAGGTTGTCGAAGCCGACGCCGTCGTGCTGACGACCGCCGAAGGCGACATGCGCTTGCCGAAGTCGGCTTTCTTTCAGTCGCAGCAGGGTCTGGCCACGAGCTTCACCGCCGAGCAGTTTGCGGCGGCGATTGCCGAAGCCAAGGCTGCAGCGCAGCCCGCGGCGACCGCCGAAGCGGCAGCCGATCCGGCGCCCGCGGAAGCAACGGCAAAAGAAGCCAACTGATCGCAGCGCGATTGGTTAAGGATGGGCGCGAGGAAGATCCCTCGCGCCCTTCTTTTTGTCCGCGGATCAGGCCGCCATGCGCAGCCGGTTGCGCCCTTCGCGCTTGGCGAGATAGAGCGCCTTGTCGGCGCGGTGCAGCAATTCCTCGACGCTGGCGTCGGCGGCATAGGCCGCAAGGCCGATGCTGATCGTGACATGCGCCGGGCCTTCGGCCTCGACATCGGCCTTTTCGATCGATGCCCGAATGCGCTCGGCGACCAGTTCCGCCGACCGGGCGCTCGGCCCCTGAAAGATGCACACAAAATGCGCTTGAAATGATCGATGTCGAAAATCGCCACCGCGAGCTGCGTCCGCCCCTCGCCTGCCGCCAGCAAGGCGCGATTGAGCAGCGCGAGTGTCGAGCGCCGGTTGGGCAGCCCAGTGAGCATGTCGGTGTTCGCGGCTTCCTCGGCGATGCTGCGCGCGGCTTCCAGGCTGCGGGCATTTTCGACCGTTGCTGTGACATCCTGCACCGTACCGAAAATGCCGACGCTGCGCCCGCCGCGCCCGCGCTCGATCGAACCGTGCGATTTGACATAGCGTATCGCGCCGTCGGCGCGGATGATCCGTCCCTGATATTCGAAGGGTTCGCCGGTGCGCACCGCCTCTTCCAATATCGCCCTCACCGCGGGCTGATCCTCTTCGACATATTGCTCGACGCTGGTCGTCACGCTGACCGGCGCGCCGGGTTCCAGCCCGTGGATGCGATAGGTCTGGTCCGACCAGTGGATCGTCCAGCGCATCAGATCGACGCGCCAATGGCCCACCAGCGCAGCCGCTTCGGCCTGCACCAGCCAGCGATTGCTCTGCTCGAGCCGTTTGGCGAGCCGGCGCTGGACGACGAGCGATGCAGCGAGGGGCAGCGCGGTCGACTGAAGCGCGAGCAGATAGAATTGCAGGAAGAAGACCTGTTCCTTGACACTGGCCTCCATCGCCGCGATCGGCCCGTGCCCCTGCCCGGTCAGCCATGCTGCAATGCCGGCGATGATGAGCATGCCGGCCGCGGCGCCGAACGGACCGATGCGATAGGCGGCGACGATCACCGCGATGACCGGAAGGAATGTCGCAGGAAAATGCGATTGTTCGAAACTGACCGCCGTGATCAGCGCCGCGAGCGCGAGCACTGCGATCGCTTCGACCTTCATTCGCGTCGTCGCATTGTCGAGCGCCTTCGATGCGACAAGCCGCGTCAGCATGATCAACGGCGGCGCCACGATCAGCATGCCGAGCGCCACGGTCGTCATCCACGACAGGAAGAAATCGAGGCCGATGCCGCCGAAAGCCAGCATCGTACCGCCGCCCGCGATCGCGGCACTCGCCATGCTGGCGACGATCACCGCGAAGCAGAAGCTCGCGACCGCGCGCGGCACCATGAACGAAAGATCCTCGCCCTCGCGGCGGCGGACGATCCAGAAGGCAAGCCCCGCTTCGACCGAATTGGCGAGCGTAAAGATCGCGGCCATCAGGAAGGGCGCACCGCTCAGCATGTTCGCGGCAACACTGGCCACCGCCGCGGCGCCGATTGCCGCCGGCCGCGCGCGCCCCGGCATCAACAGCAGCAACGCCAGGAAATAGCCGCTTGGCGGCCAGATTGCGGCGATATTGTCCTCCCCCTTCGTCGCATGCAGCGACAGGCTGGCGAGCATGAAATAGCCAAGCGCCATCAGCAGCGACCAGAACGTCGCTTCTACTCGTGGGGGGAGTGTCCGCGTCATGCCCGTTATCTGGCAAAAACTGGAAAACAAATGGCTAACATCGCCACCTGTTTAGCCGGGAACGGGCGCGAAATCTCTGCAAATCATCGCGTTAGTCGAACCCGCCGAAAGTCATTGCGACGACCTGTTCGACCCGCGCTTCGTCCCATTCGATCCGGCGGTCGAGAATCAGCATCGCCAGCCCATGCACCAATGACCAGGCGTGGAGCGCCGCAACGTCGGGCGCTTCAAGCTGTGGCAGTGCCTGCGAGACCCCGACGCGCAGCAAGTTGAAGGCAGTTTCGCCGCCATCGGTTCCCGCTTCGCGATAGCGTTCGGGCATCTGCCGGGTGAAGCTGAGCCGAAAGATTGCCGGGTCTTCGTGCGCAAAGCGGACATAGGCGACACCAGTTGCAAGAAAGCCGGCCTTGCCGCCGCCCGCCTTGAGCCACGCCTGCGCCTGCAACGCCCCCAGCCGCCGCAGCCCTTCATCGGCCAGCGCATCAAGCAACGCCTCCTTGTCGGGGAAATGCCGGTAAAGCGCAGTCGCACTGACGCCGACGTCGCGCGCCAGCGCGCGCAGGCCAAGCTCGGCATCGCCGCCATCGGTCAGCCGCTTCATCCCGGCGGCGATCACCGCGGCGCGCAGGTCGCCATGATGATAACCCTTGCCACGCGGCGTCGCCGCCGCATCGGCATTTTCCATGTTGACACTGTTATCTTCATCGATCATGTTTGCACTGTAAACATCGCGAGTCGGTCGCGCAAGCGAAAGGAGAAGGGCATGGCAAGCAATATGGAAACGCTGATCCGCGGCACGGTCTCGAAAGGCATCGGCAAGGTCGCCGATTTCAACCGCAAGCGCCTGCCCCGCCCCACCGACGCGCATCCCTATCTGACCGGCATCCATACGCCGATGACCGAGGAACTGACGATCGAGGCCCTGCGTGTCGACGGGGACATTCCCGCGGCGCTTTCGGGCCGTTATCTGCGCAATGGCCCCAACCCGGCTCTCCCCCCCGATCCCGCGAGCTACCACTGGTTCACGGGCGCCGGCATGGTCCACGGGCTGCGCATCGGCGACGGCAAGGCGCACTGGTATCGCAACCGCTGGGTGCGCGGGACCGAGGCGTGCGCAAAGCTCGGCGAGCCGATCCCCCCGGGCCCGCGCACCGACGGCTTCGATGCCCCCAACACCAATGTCGTCGGATTGGCGGGACGTACCTTTGCGATCGTCGAGGCGGGCGGCAAGCCCGTCGAACTCGACGATCAACTCATGACGATCGCCCACAACCCCTTCGACGGCACCCTCGCTGGCCCTTACACGGCGCACCCGCATCATGACCCGCTCACCGGCGAGACGCATGCGATCACCTACCGCGGCGACGAAATGAACAAGGTCTGGCACGTCGTGCTCGACGACAAGGCGCAGGTGATCCGCGAGGAAGCGGTTGCAGTGAGCGACGGTCCGTCGATTCACGACTGCGCTATAACCGAACATTACGTGCTGGTGTTCGATCTGCCCGTCACCTTTTCGATGAAATCGCTGCTCGCCGGCTATCGCTTTCCCTATGCGTGGAACGAAGCCCATCCCGCGCGCGTCGGCCTCCTCCCCAGGAAAGGCCGTGGCGACGAGGTGGCACGACACGATGTTCGCGCGCTCGAAGCGCGGCCCCGACAGCGAACGGTCGCGCATGGAACGCTGGACCATCGACCCGGTGGCGGGGACCACGACGCGCGCAGTTGTACACGATCATCCGCAGGAATTTCCGCGCTACGACGAGCGCCTGACCACCCGCCCCTATCGCTATATCTACAGCGTCGCCATTCCGGGCGGTGACGCGGTCGAAATGGCGATCGCCGATACCCGGCTGTTCCGCCACGATCTGGAAAGGGGCGCGACCGAGGCGCGTGATTTCGGCCCCGGCCGCCATCCCGGCGAGTTTGTCTTCGTCCCCCGCAGCGCCGCCGGGGCCGAAGATGACGGCTGGCTGATCGGGCTGGTGGTCGACATGACCAACGAGACGAGCGAGCTCGTCATCCTCAACGCCGACGATTTTACCGGCGCGCCGCAAGCGGTGATCCATCTGCCGCACCGGATCCCGCCCGGCTTTCACGGCAATTGGGTCGCCGATTAGGACGGCCAGCGGTTGACGCGGCGGAGTCATTTCCACATTGATTGGGGAAAGGAGACAGACATGAAGCACTTTGCAGCCGCGTTTGCCGTCTTGGCGTTCCTCTCGTCGCCCGTCGCGGCCGACGAGAATGCGAAGACGCTCAAAGGGACGCTCACCCTTTTCAAGGGTCAAAAGTTCGACGGCGAATCCTATCGCATCGCCAAAGATAATCCCAGCTTGGGGCATGATTTCCTTGTCGGCAGCATAGCCGTCTTTCCCGGCGACGTCTGGGAGGTATGCGATAAGCCTAAATACAAGGGCAACTGCCTGACCCTCTCGGCAGACGAAACCGGGATAGGTAAGGCAATGCTGCAGTCCGCGCGCTTGATCAAAGCCGCAGGAGATTAAGCAGAGAAGCGGCAAATGGCGCTTGTCGTACATGTAAAGACCAGCACTAGACGCCAAAATTCTTCGTCCAATCGCCGGGCCGCCACGGCTCGTCGTGAAAAGCGCTGTCATTTGGCAGCGCTTTTCACGCGCGGTTCGTTTTCCTTTCACTATGACGAAGAAGTTCCCCCTCCTCCGCCCTGCCACGAGCGCGATGGCCGCGTTCCTGCGACGCAGCCTGCGACGCCCGCACCTGCGCCGGTCATCCGCGTGCCGCTCGACGTCGCGCCCCCAGCTACCGAAGCAACGCCGAAGGTGGCGGAACCGCAGGCGGAGGCAGCTACCGCGCCGCGCGCCGAACGTCAGGCGAAAGCCGCGCCGGCCGAGCGGACCCGCGAGCCCGCGGCCGCCCCGGCAAGCCCGGCAACCGAACCGGCCGCACCGACTAGCGCAACCGCATCGACGCTCGCCGAAGATAGCGCGCTGACGCCGCCGCTCGCGGCGCCGGTCGCCGAACCCGCAGATCCTGTGGTCGCACAGCGCGCCGACGCGGGCGGCGACGCCTTCCCCTGGGAAATCGCAGGCGGTGCCGCAGCGCTGCTGCTCGCTGGCGGCGCAGCGTTCGCCTTGATGCGTCGCCGCCGCACCGACTTTATTGTCGAGGACACGCGCTACGAAGACGTCGCTCCGGCGCCCGAAGCCTATCGCGCGCCTGTCATTACGGCACCGCCCGCCAAGCCGCGTTCGGCGCCCGCATTCGCCACCGCGCCGCACGGCAGCATGGGCCGCCATGAGGCGCTGGCCATGGCCGGCCCGAGCGAGGACAATCCGTTCCTGACGCTCAAGAAGCGACTGAAGCGCGCGCGCTTCTATGACCGCCGCGAACGGATGGACTATGATGCGCTGCTCGCTGAACAGAAGGATATGCGCCGCCAGCCGGCCAGCGCGTGGGATATCGCCCAGCGTCCCGAACCGGCCCCGGCGCAGCAGGACGTGCATCGTCCGGACACCCGCCCCGCGCGCGCGGGCCTGCGCCCCGGTTTCGCCAAGGGCTGAGCCAGAGGCTGACCAGCCGCGCGCGTCCGGTTCGTTCGTCGCGCAAGGAAAAAGGGCGGCGCCGCAAGGCACCGCCCTTTTTCTTGTCGCCGTGGTTCCGCCGGGAACCGGCGGAAACCGCTACGAACGACAGCGAACTTACTTGAGTTCGACGGTCGCGCCGGCAGCTTCCAGCTTCTTCTTGATGTCTTCGGCTTCGGCCTTGTTGACACCTTCCTTGACGGCCTTCGGCGCGCCTTCGACGAGCGCCTTGGCTTCGCCCAGGCCCAGACCGGTGATCGCGCGGACTTCCTTGATGACGTTGATCTTCTGACCACCGTCGCCGGTCAGGACGACGTCGAATTCGTCCTTTTCTTCAGCAGCCGGAGCGCCAGCGCCGGCAGCCGGAGCGGCAACGGCGACAGCAGCGGCGGCCGAAACGCCCCACTTTTCTTCGAGCATCTTCGAAAGTTCAGCAGCTTCCAGAACGGTCAGCGCCGACAGGTCTTCAACGATCTTAGCAAGATCAGCCATTTTCATTCTCCATCAAAACCGGGATAGCCCGGTGAATTGGTAAGGGTAGGTAGGGTTTATGCCGCTTCCTTGGCGCCATAGGCACCAAAGACCCGCGCCAGCTGACCAGCCGGGGCTGCCGCAATCTGGGCAACCTTGGTGGCCGGAGCCTGAAGCAGGCCGATAAGCGTGCCGCGCAGCTCGTCGAGCGACGGCAGCGAAGCGAGCGCCTTCACGCCTTCCACGTCGAGGACCACATCCCCCATGCCGCCGCCAACGATTTCAAGCTTGTCGTTGGTCTTGGCAAATTCCACGGCGATCTTCGCAGCCGCCACCGCATCGGTGGAAGCGGCAATAGCCGTGGGACCGGTCAGATAATCGCTGATGCCGGTGTAGGGCGTGCCTTCGAGCGCGATCTTGGCCAGGCGGTTCTTCGCGACCTTGAAGCTCGCGCCCGCGTCGCGCATCTGCTGGCGAAGCACCGTCGACTGGGCGACGGTAAGACCAAGGTTGCGAACGATCACAACCGAAGCCGCATTCGACAGCGTAGCGTTCAGCGAGGATACGGCATCGGCTTTTTGAGCACGATCCATGCCTGTTTCTCCACTCTGTGCCCGGATGCGCGCAACAGGGCGCGCCGCCGGGCGGCTAACGAACGCAAAGGCCAGAAAGGACGCATCCCGTCTGTCCGTTGCGTGGCGATGTCCGATGGGGTCGGTCAAGCCGCGGGCGCCTGGATACAGGCGGGCGACCGAAAAAGACTGTTCCCCGTCTAGGCTGGAAATTAAGCGGAGCAAATCCCCCGCACCAACTGTCTCGGACGGAATTGCCAGGATCGGAACCCTGACAACACGGGGGCGCCTAATAGCGGCGAGCCGCAGCGAGTCAAGGGAAATAGCCGCTCCGGCCACAGAGCGCTCGCGCACAAAATCGCAAAACCCCTTGCGCAATTTTATTTACGATATATCTTAGAGCTATCTAAAAACAGTCTGAAGGATAAAGACATGCACTTTCATGGACATAGAGGCGATCGCGGATGCGGCATGCGC
>LULG01000263.1_pt1 | contig 9900 bp, 10 predicted proteins | sample 728211 | NCBI WGS metagenome assembly LULG01 (sample SAMN03860295, study PRJNA289734) | marine metagenome | biome: seawater column; feature: ocean; material: water; isolation source: Red Sea water column Station 169 - depth 200m | place: Saudi Arabia: Red Sea | collected 2011-10-15 | depth 200 m | reverse complement strand
AACCAACCCCTTGCCTGAAAAAGAAATATTCCTTAACAATCTTCCAAGTTTGTAACCTTCGTACTCACCGTCGCCGCCGTAGCTTCTAAGGTGCTTAGTGAGCCAAGCAGAAGCCTCGTCTCTGGCAACTACGCTATGCTCACCTTCTGGCGAAACGACAGCATAATCAAAGCCCGCGAACAGACACTCCATCGACACGAACCATTTTCCTTGCTCAATCTCTGAAATGAGAGTTTGCATTCTTTCCGCTCGGTCTTCATCTGACCAACTTTTGTACAAAACTGCGCTGGTCACGATGTCAAACTTGTTAGGAGGAGTCTCTAGGTCGCTCGCTACGATTTTGCCGTCGCTAACAACACAGTTACCAGTTATGTGGCCAATAATATCTGACTCATCGTGCATATAATTAAAAGGCTTGTCCTCTGGGGTATTCCTAGCGGACCATGCTTCTCTAACATCGAATACATCGTCGTTTCTATTCCAGCCTGTAGAAACTAACACGGAGTTCAGGTAATAAAGGTCAAACTGGTCTGGGTTGCTATTAGCTTTGGCTAAAAACTCGGCTCGCTCAACCTCGGCCTGTTCTGGCTGATGTGGTTGAGCTACCGACTGATAGGCTATGCTGACACTCGACTGAATAGCATCAGCTAAGCCATCATTTATTTCTGCTGAGTATGCTTTTATTGTCATAGAAAAACCTCAACTGAATATACACCATAATTTGAAATTTTTGTATTTAATAGTATTTTACCCCTCGGTGAACCTTAATCCATAGGCCGAAGATTGAAGAGAACGCTTCTCCTCAAGGGTGGGATTTCGGTCATTAGCAACGGCAAAATCAGTAGTTAACTGTTTGTAAATCTCAATCATCTGCTTATCTACAGAAGTTCCGGCCTCTAATATTGAAACCAGCAACTCCGCATCTACTGTTGAATAAGGCTTGATGTTAGATAAAACACAAAGTTTAATGTATTCAAGCTCATCCATCTGAGATTTTGTAAGACCCCTAAGATTTGATTTGCCATAACTGTGTAGTAGAGCAGGATTAAGGACATCCGAGATGCTCTTCTGGGTTGAAGACGCCCAAAGCATTAAGTTTGCTAGGTCTGAGGCTGCTTGTCTAGTTTTAACAACCTTCTGCTTTCTTGGAGCTTGGTCCTTAGCGTTTTTCGGTCTACCATCCTCTGGTCTACCCGTAGGCTTAAACTTATCTTGGGGTGGCTTCATAATTTTTTGTTTTCGTTCCATCTTCTTAAACTCTTCCTCTTCATTAAATTCCGGCCTGTCATCTGGATTCGTAAGGGGATGCGGGCCGTTTTCATCAGAGGGTTTAAGTCCAAGCTCATGAGGAGACAAGCCATCCTTTGTAAGAGCAATCTTTTCCAAGTCCTCTCTGTGCTGCGGATTGTGATAAGGACCAGCCTTCGGAGGAGTCTTCTCTCGATTTCTGCCCTGATGCTCTCGGTTAATTCTGATTCTTTCAATCTCTGGAATTTCACCGAAGCGTTCTTGGACAGTCTCGCCACTAATCAAATCTCTATCTACTAGTTGTATTAGGAGATTCTTTTCTGCGGCTTCGTCGGAAAGCACCATCTGGTCAAAGTGAACCTTGGCCGGGAATCTAAATCCCATGGCTTTTTGTACGCGCTCGATTTCTTCCTGCCAGAAGTCCACGAGTAGAGTTCGTCCATACTCTAATCTCTCGACCAATGTCTTTAGAGAGATAAAGTTGTTCGTAAACCCACCGCCGTTGTCAGCCAGACCCGTTAGCGTAGGAGGAACCCCAAGACCAGCATAAATACTGTTAAGCACTGGGTCGTACTTTTCTGAACCTAGGAACTTAAATACTTGAGTGTTAGATTCTTTGAAGTCTAGCTCTGGACCCCAGACCAAATCCATTGTGCCGCCACCAACATTACTAGCTAGAATATTGCGCAGCTTGTTAATAGCAGATTTAGTCGGGAGAATCTTATTATCTAAGTCTCCTAATTTCCACAGGCGAATATTGGAGATGGCTCCGTCTAAAGCAGCTATGTCGGCCAGCTTCATTTTCTCTAGCATGATGATGTCATCTAGAATGGCATAAATCATTGGGCTTGCCCAGATGTTCCAATCGTCCTTCTTGTAATGAAACACCCTTAGCTTTTCTTTGTCCAACGGAATTAGCTCAAGACCCTTTCCCATTTGACTAGCCAAATCTACTGGCATTTTAGAAATTACAGACTGATAGTTTGGAGCGTTCTTCTTGTACATGTTTCTAAGACTTGAAGAAACTCTAAGAGCGTATTCAGGCTCACCAGCGAACACAGCTAGCTGACCGCCTATAACTTCAATAGAGAGCGGGTTCAGGAAATCATACTTCCAAGGAATCTCTCGCTTCTTAACAGACAGAACCTCAATGTCCATGTCTGCCCCCTTGGACTTTCTGAAGTTTTCTTCAATGCGTTTACTAATCTTTGCGGTGCGTCGTTTAACAACAACGTTTCCGCATCTATACAGCATGTTCAAAAATCTTTCGGAGCGTTCTGGACCACCAACTTTTGTGAACCACTTCTTATAGAAAGCTTCAATCTTTTTGTTGGGGTGTACTACAGTAACGCCCTGACTTGAGAAGTCGCCCATGAGGTCGATAACATTTCTTATTATCCCAACCTTGCTGTATGCATCCATGCACATCCGCATGATGTCTTTTTGTTTCTTGGGAACAGCCTCGTCGCTTCTAAAGCGGTCGTAGTCTTGCCTCCCCATTCCGGTTCTGACAGACCTATTAGTTTCAATATCTAGAAATGAGCGATAACTGAAGGCGGCAGTTCTCTGAATACCTTCGTATAGGTCGATGCCTTCAGAGGCCGAATTAAAGGCTTCCTGCTTGCCAGAATCGTCGGTCCATGTGATAAAACCGGGATGATTTTGTTTTTCTTCAGCCATGATATTCCTTAGTGGCAATGGAGTTGAATTAGAATGCTACTGAATCATACACCAAATCAGTAGATATCTTTCATTTGTTCAGTGAACCATTGTGGCCCCATATACATCGGCCCCTCTAGCTTTTCTTGATTTCCGCTCACAAAGCCCCCAATGGTATCGTAAGTAGGGGGGGTTGGGGTTCTATGTATGGTTCTTGCTGCCATATTAGCCATCAACAAAGCACTGTATCTATCCTTTCTTAAGCGCCCCTTCTTTCCCCCAGCGACCTTAACCTCTGGAGTATCCCACTTGTCTCTTCCGGCAGGAGTTTGAGACATTTCAATCATGGAAAGCTCATTCTTCAACTCCTCAATTTCCATGACACAGTCTTCCAAGGTGTCGTGTATCCGCTTTTTCATTTTGTCGTCTGCAACAGACAGGCCGAGACTAACCGCGTCAAAGAATGGAAAGATTAATATCCTGTCTTCGAAGTCTTTTCTTAAACCGTGATTGGCCTCTCCCAACCAGTCTGACTTTGCAAACTGACACATCTCAAGTATGTGCATGCCGGGGTATCCATCCGTATCTTTTTCCTTATCCTCTTCTATGATTGGCCATATAGGATGCTCGCCTTCCTTGACCTTGTCATTGTCATGCAGAGACTCCATGACGGCTATGCCACCACCTTGAGCATCCATGGCTATGTGTCGGCAGGGGAACAGCTTCATAAGGTCGCGTATTTTTCTAGCGCAGTAGGCATAGAAGTCAGTCTCTGAAACGAATCCAGATTTTACCTTTTCCTTATGTTCACTCCTGTTAGTTGTCCAACAGTGAACTATTCTACGGTGGTCTGGGTGAAGCTCTAAAACTACAATACTGAAATTGTCAACCTCGGAAGCTGGGTCAACTCCATATACGTACTCTAAATTTGGACTGCCTCTTAGAGCAGATTCAAAAAATATATCCCCACTGGGTAAAGAAATTGTGTTGTCTTTAGTGACCACGCAAGACTCAAGCAAAGACCTTTTGAAGAACCCCTGACTGTCTCGCGTAAAACACGCCCCGTATTCCATTTGATAAATACCGGAATGAATAGTGGCTCTGGAACGTGCGACCTGACCCGCATCCATGAACCCTTCGGGTAGCAACTCAAACGGTATTCTAATTATGCTGTAGTCTTCCCAGTTGAAATCTGACGGAATGTCTTCGGAGCCAAATATGGCTGAAAGCTTCTTGGGCCTACCCTTGCTTTGTATTATGGCTTTCCATTTCTTCCAATATTCAGCAAAATGATTAAAGTCATAATAGGCAGTACCAGAAATAACAATCTGGTTCGAGGCCGGATTTCTAATATGCGAATCTTCCTCGCTAGCCTCTCCCAACTCTACGGCTTTTTTCTGAGCCGCTACCATTTTTACATTCTCGATTGGGGAAGCACTAACGGCAGCAAAGCCAGCAACAACGTTTTCAAAAATTTCACGCGGTATAGAAGCGAATTCATCAGCGATAATATCGTTTGCGCGCTGACCACGAATCTTAGAACCGTCGCCTAATGGCAGACATGTAACCGTGCTGTCTCCCAAAATCATACGACACATATCAACGTCACGTCTCGGCCCGCTGTTTGAACCAACCATATCTCTTAGAATGGGCGCGCCCTTCCAAATGGTGTCCATATATTCAAACAAAACCTTTGACTGTCTGAATGCGGCTCCGACAACGACTATCTTTCTTCTGGGCATAAGCAGGGCGCGCATCATGGCATACAGAGAAAGTATAAAACTTTTTCCAAAACCACGAGATGCTATTAGCATCGGAAACTTTCGGCCCCACATTTCCTGCAACATCAAAGCCTGAGAAGGCAGGAGGTCTATATTGAAAACTTGTTTGCATATAAACGAAAAATACTCAGGCTGGCCCATAAGCCAAGTCAGCCTGAGATGAAATTCGTCGAAATCTTCGCCGGATATAAAGTTCATGGGATTAAACAGAGATGATTCATCTATATCTATGTCTAACCATGCGTCTCTTACGTTGTCATTCATTGTGTATGAGTTCGTTTACCCTTTTGAATATACTGTTTGTTACCAGAAATGCATTGTACTTGTTCCCACAAAATATAATCTTGGTGTTATACCAAAGCTGAAATTCTATCAGGGCTTTAAGCATGTATTTTCCGGTCACGCGCACCTGTTTTTGCTGGCTCTTTGGTATGCCTGAGTTCTCTGGGAAGTTGATTATGTCATCAAGGGAAAACTCGCAAATAACAAACGCATACTTAAAGTTTTGCATGCGCTCCATCTCAGCCTGAAACGGCTTCTTCTTTCTGCCTAAGTTCATGGCTATTTCTGAGGTGGTGGCCTTGCGCTCTATACACAGAACGTTTTCCATACCCTTTAGGGTGTAGTCACCAGTCTTCATAGTTTCTACAACCATGCCGTCACACCGGTCATATTCCTTGAAGAAATAACCATCCTTCTCTCGTGTGTCTTTTATGACCGTATATTTAGGAACATTTTTCATAGTCATATTCGACGGTCTTGGTTCTTCCTAATTTAAAAATATCTGGCAAATTGTCTCGATTTTGTAACAGGCAATCTATAAAGGAACCAAACCGCTGAAAGAACTCTTCTTTTTGCATTTGGTAATCTTTACTACAATCCACTATTGGAGTGTGTTTGCCCTCCGTATGGTTTATGTAGTCACGAACCTGTTGTTTATCCACTTTTTTGACATCAAGCTTTTTAAAGCCCTTATCAAAATCATAGAACTCTAAAACTCTGTCTAACGTTTCCCGAGTTTTCCTAATTAAATCTTCGTATGTTATTACGATAGAGGGGTATTTATTCTTCGATATAAACGCCTTCCACTCTTTCATATAGTCACAATAGGCAATAACCATTCTGAGAATATTTTCTTTGGTCATTGAGCACTGAAGCCATTTCAAATAAGAATACACAACAGATGGCACGTCTTTTCTGTAGAGGAAAACAAATTTATCAATCTTGTAGTCGTGGTCTCCGCATGCAATATCTAAGTAGTGTGGTGTAAGTATGGGCTTGAAACCGTCTTTAAAATCTGCAACCTTTGGTATCTCCCAATGGTTATTAAATCTGATATCGTGCAAATGTTGCCACTTCACCTTATGATTAACGCTCATATCAACCAGTGTCATCAACCAATGTGAACCGCTTCTTGGGAAGCTAATCAGGGTTTTCATTGCTCTGAATTATGTTATAAAATAATCTTATGTACATCTCTTCTTTTCCGTTCACCTCATTGTGACAGTCCCAACACAGGGTTATACCATTAGAAGCATCGTAACGCAAGCTAGAAGCTGAACTCCACTTCTGTATATGATGAACCTGCATCCTTTTCCCACGCCTTTTACAGCCGGGCATCTGGCATTTATAACTATCCCTACGCAAAACTTTTCGGCGCCATTCTTTATATATAGGGTCGTCAAAGTCTCTAGCCATTTGGTTTATGAACCCTAATCTTTACAACCGAAATTTCCTGTTTAACGTCCTTAATAAGCTTTTCTACAGACTTGGTCTTTTTATTCTCTTTGATTTCCTTACACACCTTGTCTATAGCATTTGCACAAGCATCATCAGGGGTGTCTCCTTTAACATATACAACCACTGTTGGCTTTAGATGTATCTTAACCCCGTTGGCTTCCAACCTCCTTTTTACTTTCGACATGTTTACTGCTACTTTGTACATCATCTTTGTCGCCCCTTTGTTTTTGTTCAGCACATTCAGGACAGGCCCACATTGGGTGCTTGTGTGGTTTTGCATAATGCAAAATTCGTACTTCAGTATCCATAATCGTGTATAGTCTTGAGCTATCACTTTTCATTAAGAAATAAACATCATCCAAATGCTGCTCATACGCCGCTTCAGATTCATCCATCCTCTGCATCAGGAAAAAATTCTGAGTAGTTATTCCTATGATTCCCAAAAGTAATATAGCGACTATCCAAGACGAGTCCTTCATCTCTTTCCTCCTTAAAAAGTTTCGTATTCCGCATTTTCCGTTATTGGTCGTGTGATTAATTTCTGGTAAATATACCTTGCCGTAGCAACGTCCTCTATAGCAAGACCGGTAGCGTCGAACATTGTTTGATTATATCCACTTAAATCTTTTTCAGAATGAACTATGTCCCCCAAGTCTGTCCATTCTTGCTTTTTATGACCTTTTGAATATGGGTCTAGCTTTTCTGGCCTGTATTGAACTTCGCCAGAATGAGAACACTGTTCCCAGTTATCGAATACCACCACGTCTACATTGTCTAATACGCACGGAGCCAGTTCTCTTTTTCCCTCGGCGTCGGCCCCTATGGCGTTTATGTGAACAACGTCTTTAAGCCATGCATGCTTTATAAACGGTGTTCGAGAAGGCGTAAGAGTAGTAACTATATCCGCATCTCGTATACAACTTTCCACATCTTCAAAAGCTTCGTACTCTATATCAAACTGGCTACCAATATATTCACACCTTTTTGAATCTAAGTCAAACAAGTGTAGCTTTTCAATATCTCTGACTGCAAGAATCGCTTCAACTTGGTATTTTGTTTGATTGCCACATCCTATAAACGCTGCAACCTTAGCATCCTTTTTTGCCATGTAGTCTGTTGCAACACCAGTAACAGCAGCAGTCCTAATAGCCGTAATGGCCTCTCCATCCATGATTGCTAATAGCTTTCCACTATCAACGTCGTTAATTAAAACCTTTGCAAAAATGTTAATTTTTCTTTTTTGTTTCGTTGTGTCTAGTTGAACCCCACACCATTTTATGCCAGCCGTTTTGTCAAATATGGCTGGCATGGCTCTGAAGTCCCCATCCGGTATATCCAAGTAAATCTTGGGAGGCATCTGTGAAAGATGCAAATTTTTAAATACGATTTCTATAACGCCAATGCACTCTGGAACTGAAAGGACGGCCTGAACTTGCCTGTTGTTTAGATAAATTGTTTCCATTTTGCTTGACACCCCTTTATATCATAATCTACCATTCGATGAACCAATTCCTTAAAAGAAATTTTGGGCGTCCATCCTAGAGATTCCTTAGCGGTTGAATAATCTCCTTTTAAATAGGGAACTTCGGAAGGTCTAAATAAAGAACTATCTTGTACCACAAATCTCTTATGGCATTCAAAACCCTTACAGGCAAACGCCTCAATAAGAAATTCTTCTACGGTGTGTGTTTCTCCTGTGGCAATTACATAATCACCCGGAGTATCTTGTTGTAACATAAGCCACATGGCTCTAACGTAATCTTCTGCGTGCCCCCAATCACGACAGGCATCTAGGTTGCCCAGCTTTAATTTGGGAAATGTGCGGTATGAAACCATCGTGTCTAAGAATCTAGACGCATCAAAACCAATTTTATCTCCATCGTCTTCCAACTCTGAACAGTCTTGTGGTTCTATATGAAAACTACTCAACCACTCGTGTAGCTCGCCAATGTATTTGGTTATCTTCTTTGTAACAAAGTTGTCGCCACGCATCTCGCTTTCGTGATTAAACAATATTCCGCAACTTGCGTGAATACCGTAAGCCTTTCTATATAGCTGTGTTGTTTTGTGTGCTGCCAATTTTGCTATAGCGTAAGGCGACTGTGGATTGAAAGACGTATCTTCGTTTTGAAACTTATCTCCTGAACGATTAATTGTGTACTGGTCTCCAAACATTTCACTGGAGCTAGCTTGATAAAACCGAATACCTTCTGGTTGCTTACGGATAACCTCTAGTATGTTTAAACATCCTTTAGCAGTGATATCCCAAGTCAATGAGGGCTGGTTAAAAGAAGTGCCCACATGGGACTGCGCAGCTAGATTGTATACTTCGTCAGGCTGGTGCTCAGAAATGACACTATAGACGCTGCCAAAATCAGTAATGTCTCCTTGTACTATATCTAAGTCGCCCTGTTTAATTAGCTGGTCAATTCTAGTAGTGTTTGGCGTACTTGTTCTTCTACACACCCCTACTACAGAGTACCCCTTTTCTATTAACAGACTTGAAAGGTAATACCCGTCCTGTCCGGTAACTCCAAAAATAACAGCTTTCTTGCTCATTTTATCCTCTACTTTTCAGGTAGCTTTGGGGGAGGGAGAGGACCAAAGTAAAGTTCTGGACTTCTACTAAGTGACCCTTGACCGCCATCCCCTTTTCCTTCGCCTTGTCCTTGGTTTTTACCCTCGCCATCGCCACCCTTTCCATCACCGCCACCCTCACCCATGCCCCCCTGCATGCGCTGCCCCTGCTTTATTGCGTCTATCGTTCCCTCTACCTTTTCGTGGTTATCTCTTGAATAGGGTATTGAATAGACTCTGGGGGAATCGGTTTCCGCGCTGTAAAAAGATATAAGCCAGCTTGATTCTTCTTCCTTGTCTTGAGGGGTTAACCACAAATATATGCGACCCTTTTTGCCAGTTGATTTATCTGGCTCCTCCACCAGCCCCCAATGAATTTCAAACTTATCGGGAAGTCTCTCACCAGAAGGCCAACCGGCTACGTCATGCAAAGACTTTGACAAAGAGAGCGAGAAGTATAGAGTTAAAGCTATGCATACAGCTTTCAGATGCCACTGTCCCTTAGACCCTATAACAAACCATAGGATTATAGCGCTGAGTAAAATAAATGCTATAGTAAGAATCATAGTCCAAACTCCGGTGGGTTTGACTCGGTTAATGATTTAAATAGATAGGTCACATCTTTTATTTTACCCTCTTTGTCCACGACAAATCTACAAACAGTCTTTTCGTCGCCCTTTTCGCCCAATTCTACAGTTCTGAGCAACACTGTGCTATAAGGGTTAATCTTATCTATAAACACAGTGACCGGGGTTAGTAAGTTGTCGCTCTTTTTATTGTACATATGTACATTTAACACGTACTCACCCGGTACGGTTCCTCTGATGGTTATGATTTCTCTGTTCTCTGGATATTCTACTGGACCGGACGGGGTATTAATAAAGTCGTTTCTTTT
>LULG01001325.1_pt1 | contig 9923 bp, 12 predicted proteins | sample 728211 | NCBI WGS metagenome assembly LULG01 (sample SAMN03860295, study PRJNA289734) | marine metagenome | biome: seawater column; feature: ocean; material: water; isolation source: Red Sea water column Station 169 - depth 200m | place: Saudi Arabia: Red Sea | collected 2011-10-15 | depth 200 m | reverse complement strand
GTCCTGCGCCACATTATGCGCGGGGGCGGGGGCGGGCAGGCGCAGTTCGAGCTTCGCCGGTGCGGATGCCTTGGCGGCGGGATCCCACAGGATGCGCCCGCCGGCATCGGTAACGCGGCCGCCCTTGATCAGCGTCTTGACGCGCTCGCGCGACAGGCTGGGCAAAGCCTCCGCCAGCGCCCGGTCGAGCCGCAACCCGGCCGCGCTGTCGCCCAACGCCACGGTCAGAATGTCGTCGTCCCCCTTCATTGGTCGTCATGTGGCCCCGTCCGGGCAATATTCAAGGGGATGGCGCTTGCCCTGAAGGGGGCCGCTGCCCTAGGAGCTGCGGTGCCGGAAACTGCCGAGCTTGGGGAGCCACTGCATCCATGACCGACGATCGCGTCGATTTCGCCTCGATGATGGCCTCGCGCCTGTGTCACGACCTGCTGAGCCCCGTCGGGGCCTTTGCCAACGGCCTCGAGTTGCTGGCCGATGAAAAGGACCCCGAGATGCGGGCGCGGGTGCTCGACCTGCTCGAACAAAGCGCACGGACATCGGCCGCGAAGCTCAAATTCTTCCGGCTCGCCTTCGGATCGGCGGGCGGCTTCGGCGAAGCGGTGCCGCCGACCGAAGCGAAGGGCGCGATCGAAGGGATCATGGCCGACCGCCCGATCACGCTCAACTGGATGATCGGCGAGGACGCGCTGCCCAAACCGGCGGTCAAGATCATCCTCAACCTCGCGCTGATTCTGGTCGATGCGCTGGTCCGCGGCGGACGGCTCGACATCGGCTGCGAGCGGCAGGGCGAAAACATCGAGATCGCGTTGCATGCCGAGGCCGAGCGCATCCTGGTCGATGCCGACGTCGAACGCATCCTCGCGGAAGGCGAGACGGCGGCCGCGATGACCTCACGAACCGCTCCCGCGGTGCTCGTTCAGGCGGTGGCGGCGCAGAATAACGGCACCGTGATGCTGGCGCGCGAAACGCCGACGTCTTTGCTCGTCGGCGCGGTGCTGCGGCCCGCCGGGTAAAGCGCTCCTTAACCATTGTCGGTCATGGTTGCGCCTTGATTTTGGGGCGCAGCGGAACCGCGATGGACGATCTTCTGAACGATTTTCTGGCTGAAACGTCGGAAATCCTTGCCGATGCCGGCGGGGCGCTGGTCGTGTGGGAGGCCGATCCCGCCGACCGGGCGCAGCTCGATTCCATCTTTCGGATGATGCACACGATCAAGGGAAGCTCGGGCTTTCTGGCTTTGCCGCGCGTGACCGCGCTTTCGCATGCCGCCGAAGAGGCGCTCGATCAGGTTCGCCGCGGTCATCGCGCGCCCGACGCCGCGCTCGTCACCGGCGTGCTCGCCATCGTCGATCGACTGTCGATGCTGTGCGAGCAGTTGGCGAGCGAAGGCGCCGAGCCGGCGGGTGAGGATGGCGACGTTATCGCCTCCCTGTCGGGCGATGCGCCTGATCCGGTGCAGGCGGACGCGGCACCCGCGGTTCCGGCGGCGATCCGGATGCGGCGCGACGACGATATCATCACCGAATTGCAGGGCTGGCGGTCGATCCGCGTGCCGCTGCCGCTGCTCGACAGCGTGATGACGGGGGTTACCGACATCGTGCTCGCACGCAATGAATTTGCGCGGATGCTGCGCGAGTCTGGAGCCGATGCGGCACTGATCGGCGCGTTCGACCGCCTTTCCGATTCGATCGCGGGGATGCGCCAGTCGGTCAGCCAGATGCGGATGCAGCGTATCGACAAGCTGTTCGCGCCGCTGCCGCGCATCGTGCGCGATCTGGCGCAGGAACTGGGCAAGAAGGTCCATTTCGATACGAGTGGCGGCGAGGTCGAGCTCGACCGCGAGATGATGGAGAATATCCGCGATCCGCTGATCCATATCGTCCGCAACGCCATCGATCACGGGATCGAGGGGCTCGACGAGCGCGTCGCAGCGGGGAAGGATATTACTGCCACCATCAGGGTTTCGGCGCGCCAGTCGGGCAATCAGATCGAAATCGAGGTGCGCGACGACGGGCGCGGCCTGTCGCCCGACGCGCTGGTTGCCAAGGCGATCGCCAACCGGCTGCTTTCGGCGGCCGACGCACGGACGCTGACGCCGGCCGAAAAACTGGAGCTGATCTTTCGTCCGGGCTTTTCGACCGCCGCCCAAATCACGGAAATTTCGGGCCGCGGCGTCGGCATGGACATCGTCAAGGCGAATGTGGAGAAGATCGGCGGCCTCGTCGAACTGCGCAATGAAGAGGGGCGCGGCCTGTCGGTGCTGCTGCGCGTTCCGATGACGCTGACGATCATTTCGGGACTGATGGTGCGCGCCGCAGGGCAATATTTCGCCATTCCGCGCGGGTCGGTGCGTGAAATCCTGCTCGAGACGAACGACAGCGTTCGCATAGAACGCCTCGGTGGCGGCGAAATCGCAACCGTGCGCGGCGAGCAATTCCCCTTGCTGCGGCTCGAGGATGTGCTGGCGCGTCAGCGCGGCGACGACGACGATGTGGACGACCGCGCGCTCGTCATCATCCGGCCGGGGCAGGGGCAGAGCTATGCGCTCAGCGTCGCGGCGATCCATGACCATGAGGAACTGGTCATCAAGCCCGCCGCCCCGATGATCATGGCGACCGGCCTTTATGCGGGCACCACGCTGCCCGATAACGGTCGGCCGGTGCTGTTGCTCGATGTGCAGGGGTTGCTCGCGGCGTCGGGCGTCGATGCCGGTGAAGCCGGGCGCAGTCAGGACCGCGCCGACGAACGCGAGGCGCAGGCCGAAAGGGCGCGCAACGCGACGCAATTGCTGCTGTTCCGCGAGGCCGACGGCCGCACGCGCGGCGTCCGCCTGTCGGTGATCGAACGGGTCGAGGAAGTGCCGCAATCGGCTTTGTTCGAAAGCGGCGGCACCGTTCGGGTGCAGGTCGGCGACGAGATATTCCCCGTCCATGCGGCAACGGTGCCGACCGGCGAGGCGGCGGTGAAACTGCTGCGACTGTACGACGGCGATACGGTGATCTGTTACCCGATCGCGGCGGTGATCGACATCGTGCGCCTGCCCGACGTGGTCGAACCCGCGTCGGCACCGGGCCTGATCGCGGGTGTGGTGCTGGTCGGCGGCGAGCCCGTCGAACTCATCGATCCTTTCTGGATCATGGAATGTCACGCCGGCGGCCGCACCGTGGCCGCGGGCCGCGCGCCGCTGTGTCGGCTCGCGGGCGATGCCGACGGGTGGGGCGAGAATTTCCTGGCGCCGCTGCTGCGCGGCGCGGGCTACCGCGTCGCCACGGCCGCCGACGCGGGCGAGGAGGCCGATGTGATGCTGTGCCTGACCGAAAGCGGACAAGGCTGCGCCCATGACGCGGGCGATCTTCCCGTCATCTGCCTGCGATCGGCAGCGGTTTCGGCAAGCCCCGAGGACGCGAGCGTCTATCGCTACGACCGTGCGGGCTTGCTCCATGTCGTCGTCGGCCTGCCGCCGGTGGCGGTCGCGAGCGGGCAGCGGGTGATCGTCGTCGATGTCGCCGAACACGGCTATGCGCTGCTCGCCGACGAAATCGAGGATGTGTGCTTCATCGATGCAGCCGAGACGCGCCTTGCCGGCAAGCTGATGCCGGGATGGGCGCGCGTCGCTGATGCGATGATCGAGCATGAGGGCGCGTCGCTGCTTGTGGTAGATCCGTCGCATTTTATCGTACCGCCCGCGCTTAAGGCAGCGTGACGCCGACCGTATTAACATAGTGGACACCCCTTCGCCGTAACGTGGCGTAAATTCCGGGGGTCGGAGGAATAAATGTCGAAATCCTGTCTGGTCGTCGATGACAGCAAAGTCATTCGCAAGGTCGCGCGACATATTCTTGAAAGCATGTCCTTTTCGGTCGACGAAGCGGCCGACGGGCAGGAGGCGCTGACCTTCTGCCGCGCCAATCGGCCCGACGTGATCCTGCTCGACTGGAACATGCCGGTGATGAGCGGGATGGAATTTCTCGGCGCCTTCAACGATCTCGATTTCGGGATCGAGGAGCGCCCGCGCGTCGTCTTTTGCACGACCGAAAACAGCATCGACCATATCCGCGCCGCGATCGAGGCCGGAGCCGACGAATATGTCATGAAGCCGTTCGATCGCGAGACGCTGGAAGGGAAATTGCAACTCGTCGGCGTTGCCTGAGCCCGGACGTGTCGCCGCCCCAATCTTCGCTGACTGATCCCAGGGTCGAAACCGACATACCGGCGGCGCGCACGGTTCGCGTGATGCTGGTCGACGACAGCCTGGTCGTCCGCAGCATCCTTGAGCGCATTGTCGACGGTACGCCGGGGCTGACGGTGTGTGCCTCGGTCGCATCGGCGCATGATGCGCTCGCCTTTCTGGCGACCGAGCCCGTCGATGTCGTGGTGCTCGATATCGAAATGCCGGGGATGAACGGGATCGACGCGCTGCCGCATATCCTGCGCAGCGCCGTGAACGCCCGTGTCCTGATCCTCTCGTCGAACTGCGTCGAGGGCGGCCCGGCCGCGATCGACGCGCTCTCGCTCGGCGCGAGCGATACGCTGGCGAAGCCGGGGCGGGGCAGCTTTTCAGGTCGCTTCGCCGAAATTCTGACCGACCGTATCCTGTCGCTCGGCCAGCGGCAGCCGATCCCGCCCGCGGCGCGGCTCGCCCGCCGCGAAATTCCGCCGCCGGCCCCGGTGGCATTCGATACGGCGGCGCCGCTCGCCTGCATCGCGGTCGCGGCCTCGACCGGCGGCATTCCGGCCTTCACCAACTTCCTCGCCAATCTCGACCCGCGGATTTCGGCGCCGATCCTGCTGACCCAGCATCTGCCCGATGCCTTCATGGAATTTTACGCGCGCCAGATCGCGACGATGACGGCGCGCACCGTTCGCGTCGCGGCGGCGGGCATGCCGGTATTGCCGAACCACATCTATCTCGCCCCCGGCGATGCCCATCTTATGGTCGTCAATGCAGGGCGACGGCAGGAAATAGCGCTCGATCGCCGTCCGGTCGACAATGGCTGTTGCCCCTCCGCCGACCCGATGCTGGCTTCGGTCGCCGATGTCTATGGCGCTGGCGGCGTGGCCGTCGTGCTGAGCGGTATGGGCCGCGACGGGGCGACCGGCGCGGCGCGGCTTAAGGATGCGGGCGGCACCGTCCTCGCGCAGGCGCCCGAAAGCTGCGTCATCTGGGGGATGCCCGGCGCCGTTGCCAAAGCCGGGATTGCCGCGGCGACGCTCAACCCCGACGCGATCGCGCTGATGCTCGGCGCCTATCTTGGCGGCGGCAAAAAGCCATGATGGGCGGCGGCGCCAGCGAGTCCGCCTATCGCGTGCTGATGGGCGTGCTCGAATCGCGCACCGGCCAGACGCTGTCGCCGAACCGGATATGGCGGATCGAAATGTCGCTGAAGCCGGTGATGCAGCGTCACGGCATCGCCGATCTCGACGCGCTTGTCGCCGCGCTCGTCACCTCGACCAGCCGGCAACTGCTCGACGACACGGTCGATGCGATGCTCAACAACGAAACCTATTTCTACCGCGAACACAGTGTGTTCGATGACATAGCGAAGACCGCGCTTGAGCATATTCGCGAAACCAATGCGGCCAAGCGGCGCGTCACCATCTGGCATTGCGGCGTGTCGACCGGCCAGGAAGCCTATTCGATGGCGATGCTGCTCGCCGAACAGGGCGAGCAATGGGCGGGATGGCAGGTCGATGTCGTCGGCACCGACGTCAGCTATCATGCGATCAGCCGCGCGCGCGTCGGGCTGTACAGCCAGTTCGAGATTCAGCGCGGGCTGCCGGTGCAGCGCATGGTGCGCTGGTTCGACCAGACGTGCAGAATATGCTCGTCGATCGCCCGCCTCTGGCCAGCCCGGCCGATCTGATCTTTTGTCGCAACCTGTTGCTCTATTTCTCGCTGCCGATGCGGCAGAAGGCCTTCGCGCGGCTGCGTTCGGTCGCCGCGCCGCAAAGCTTTCTGGTGCTGGGGGCGGGCGAGACGGTGCTCGGCCAGACCGACCAGTTCGTGGCGAGCCGCCGCCTGCGCGGGCTTTACGAGCCCGCCGACCAGCAGGTGCGCGCGCCGGTCGCGGCCTGACCTTGCAATTTGCGCCCGACTGGCGCAAGCGAACGCAAGGCAGGGCAGGAATGGGCCGCGACACGCATGAGCGACTTTATCGAACGCTGGTCACCCAATTTCGACGAGCGCGCGCTGCCCATCTCGATGATCGTGCTGCATTATACCGGTATGAAGACCGGTGCCGAAGCCCTTGATCGGCTTGCCGATCCGGAGGCGAAGGTGTCGGCGCATTATGTCGTCAGCGAAGACGGCCAGATCACCCATATGGTGCCCGAGGACAAGCGCGCGTGGCACGCGGGCAAGTCGCACTGGCGCGGGATCAGCGACATCAATTCGGCGAGCGTCGGGATCGAGATCGTCAATCCCGGTCATGAATTCGGCTATGTTCCCTTTCCCGACCCGCAAATCGCCTCGGTCGTGCGGCTCGTGCACCAGATCAAGGACCGCCACGCGATCACGCGCGGCAATGTCGTCGGTCATTCGGACATCGCGCCGACGCGCAAGCAGGATCCGGGCGAGCTTTTTCCGTGGGGCGAACTGGCGCGCCGGCGCTTGGCGCTGCCGCGGCCGACCAAGAAACTGACCGATCCGCTATGGACGGACGCCGGTTTCCTGCTCGCGCTCGAACGCTTCGGCTATGATGTCACCGACGGCTTTGCCGCGACCGTCGCATTCCAGCGCCGTTTCCGCCCCGAACTGATCGACGGGACGATCGACGGCGAATGCCGCGCGATCCTGCTCGCACTGCTGCTGCCGCAGCCCGAGGGGGATTGACCGGCTGGGAGTTACCGGAGACGACCGATTGCGGAGATTAGCGTTGAGGGCGGCTGGGCCACGTCCCAGACTCGACAGCGGCGACAACTTCCGCGACTGTAATAGGGACGGTTGTGTCAGGTGGTCCCCATCGCCGTATCGCCCAGAACCCCGCCGCGAGCAGAACGACGGCTATGACAAATCCCCAGAATGCGGACAGGTCGGTCATGCTTGCGACTGCGCCGCCAATGACTGCGGCAGGAATGATGACCAGTCCATTCCAGAGAGAAAACCCCTCTGGTCCGAAGTGTTCGCTCCAATGCTCGTGGAGGTGAGTTAAGTCCGTCCCGAACCGCTCATGCACGCTGTTGAAGAAGTCCACGGCATCGTCGCCGTCCATACCAAGGTCATGAAGCAGCCGGTCTGAAGGGTTCAACTTGTCACGGGTCAGACCGCGTTCGTGAGCAAGGAGGTCGATGACTTCATAGGAGTGGTCGCTGATTGACATTGCCTATGCTCGCCCATTCGATAGCAATTTGGCAATGGCAGCTTTCCACCCCATTTCTGTCGTTCGCAATCGCTCGCAATCGGCGCTCGTTCGCGCTATAACCGCATAAGGCCAGAGGGTCGGGCGATCGCCGCCGCGCAAGCGGGGGAGGAAAGTCCGGGCTCCACGGAAACCACGGTGCCGGATAACGTCCGGCGGCTTCGGGCAACCGGAGCAAGGGAAAGTGCCACAGAGAGCAGACCGCCAACGGCTTCGGCCCGGCGAAAGGTGAAAGGGTGCGGTAAGAGCGCACCGCGCGGACGGCAACGGACGCGGCACGGCAAACCCCACCGGGAGCAAGGTCGAATAGGGATGGCACGAGGTGACTCAGGGCTGGTTCCGGCCCCGCCGTCCGGGTTGACTGCTTGAGCGTCCGGGCAACCGGCCGCCTAGAGGAATGATCGCCCATCCCCGGCAACGGGGTGGACAGAACCCGGCTTACAGACCCTCTGGCTTCACTCTCCCATCCCCGCGCGCCCCGCGCGCGGGAACCGCGCTGTCCAGCCCCGCGTTGGATGCAGACAGCCTGAAGGGAGACGAACCATGAAAGTCGTCGACGACCATGTCGAAGTGACCGACGAAGAAGCCAGCAGCGGCGTCAAAGGCAACGGCGTGCGCTATGTCCTTGCGATTTCGCTGTTTCTGGCGGTCATCGTGCTATCGGTGGTCTGGATCATTCCGGCGCTGATGGGGCAGGGGCAATAGTTATTTGGCGGCAGCGCCGAACGCATCTTCGCCGCTGGGGGCGTCTTCCATCCAATAGACGCGGATCGGGCGGCGAAAACGCTTGAGTCCCGTTTTTTGATAGGACGCATTTTCGCCTGACCCGCTTAGCTTGAGCGTCGAGGTGATGACGTCGCCGGTCAGCAGATTCCAGCTCAGTTCGCTGCCGTCGTGCGCGAAGGTGCGGCTATACATCGTCGCATCGAGGCCGATAAGCTTCATGCGTCCAGCCTCCGGCTCGAGCCGAAAGCGATAGGTCGCCGTCGTCGCGGTCGTCCCGCCGGTCAGGTCCTTGACGACCAATACGCCTTTTGCGACCGATATCTCCGCCGCGCCGAGCGGATAGGCGTCGAGGTCGAGCATGCCCAGCGGCGCGTGGCCGAAATCGATCTTGCCCTTGTCGGCCAGGCGAACGCGCAATGTCCTTTTGTCGTCGCCACGGACGATATAGGCGATGTCGTCGACGCCATCGCTATTCAGGTCGCCCGCGATGCGCGTTTCAATCTCTTCGCCGCGGCTTAGGTCAGCCCTGATCTGCGCATCGCCCGGCGGCTGCATCGCCTGGGTACCAGTTGCCGCCAGCGACAATGCAATGACGATAATTCCCCGCATCGACCCATCTCCTTGCGTGACGATCGGATGGCTTCGCACGATCTGTTGCGCGTCGCTGTGATCGCGCGCACAGGCGGCACGTGCCGCGCTCACGGATAGGCGATGGCGACGATTTCCCATTCCTTGGGCCCGGCGGGCAGTTGAACCGTGCGCAAGTCGCCGGTCGCCGCGCCGCGCAGCGCCCGGGCGAGCGGACTGTTCCAGCCGATCCGGCCGGCGCCGGCATCGGCCTCATCGTCGCCGACCAGTGTGACGGTGCGGCGCGCATCCTCCTCGTCCGCGAGTTCGACCGTGGCGCCGAACCAGATGCGGCCTTTGTCGGGCTGTTCCGCGGGATCGACGACCCGCGCCGCCTTCATCCGGCGATCGGCTTCGAGCATGAATTCGTGGAAATGCGCACGACGCTTCTCGGGGATGCCGAGCGTCTGGACGAACAGATCCATCAGCATGGATTTGCCGCGGCCGACACCGCCCCACATGTAGACACCCTGCGGCGGCGCTGCCTCTTTCGAACCGAACAGGCGCGACAGGAGCCCGCCGCTGGGCCGCTCTGCTTCCAAGTCTTTCTGAAGTCGGTCGAGCCGTTCGGCGGCGCGGCGCTGATCTGGGTCGGGCTGCAATTCCCCCGCCGCGATCAGTTCTTCGTAGCGCGAGAGCAATCCGCTCACGAAGCGTCGGGACCGGTGCCGGAACTGGGGCGCATCTTGCGGACGATGCCGGAGAAGGACGCGACGCGGTGTTCGCCCTGTTCGACCAGACCGCGCACGAAGACCAGTTTACCGGTTTCCTTCACGATCTCTGTGACCGCATCGAGAGGTGTACGCGCCTTGCCTCCGCCCACGAACTGAGTCGAAAGCTCGAGCGTGACCGAGGGCCCGGCATTGCCGCTACCGAGCGTGTGCATGGTGGTGAACAGCGCGATGTCGATCAGCGAGAGCGTGACCGCGCCATGGATGATGCCCTGAAGGTTCTCGTGCCGCCGCTCGGGGAACATGCGCAGCCGCGCTTTCCCGTCATCGTCGACGGTGCGATTTTTGGATCCACCGTAGCCATGGTCATTTTGACCAAACTGAAGATGAATCGACGCGACAAGTACTTCTTTGTTTTTGTTGGGGTTGCAGTGGTCGCGATCAGCATTCTGGGTAATGCCTACCATGCGTTTCACTCAGCAACAGTTGCTCAACAAACAGTTTCAGCAGGTCACAGTATTGGCTATACACCTCTCAGCCC
>LULG01001103.1_pt1 | contig 9962 bp, 12 predicted proteins | sample 728211 | NCBI WGS metagenome assembly LULG01 (sample SAMN03860295, study PRJNA289734) | marine metagenome | biome: seawater column; feature: ocean; material: water; isolation source: Red Sea water column Station 169 - depth 200m | place: Saudi Arabia: Red Sea | collected 2011-10-15 | depth 200 m | reverse complement strand
ACCATATACAAACTGGAGGCAATTTAAAAGGGATTGATATAATGGATACCTACTCTTGCGATAATTGCACTGGAGGGACTTGGCTTGAATTTTCTACAGAATTTATAGCGACTGATTCAAAAATTTATTTTTACGGTACTGATAGTAGTGGTGATCGCACCTTTACTGCCTCGGGTTCGGGTAGCGACTTTGCAATTAAAAATATTGTAGTAACAGAAATCAAAGAGTTCATTATCCCTAAGCATTTTGACAGAAGCACAAATAATAAAAATTTAATTGACGATGACTTTTTACTTAGAGACGGATACGTAAATGTAAAAATTAATAAAGTGGGTGTGAGTGGCGTTTCTGGAATATATGATGACTCAATTAGGTCATGTTCCATTTCGTGCTCTTTAGATAGAGATACTATTTCTTATGTAGGGCAAAAAATGATTTCTGATAGGCTCATTCAGTTTCCCGTTAGTGCTGAGTTACAATTAGATACAATTGTTAAGGAAAACATCAGTGGCTCTTTTATTGATGATATAAACGAAGAAGAAGATTATAATATTACAGTAGACTTTAAATACCACTCAAAGGGCATGATTGACGATGGATACGTTGACATTTTTACTTTTTCGGGAGCAAAATTTGATGGAATTAATTATAATAACTCTATTGGGTCCAATAAAACTGCATCATTAAAGTTTTCTACAGTAACAGATTTTGAAAATCATACAGCAGGGGTATTTTTGAGTGGTAAAGTCTCTTCCGCATTAGTGGATTTAGAATTAAATAACGGAGACGACTTAACCGATAACGACAATAACACGGTCTTAGCGTTACCAGTGTATTTACAATATTAGAGGAAAGCAAAATGGCATCAATTAAATTAAGAAACGTAAATCCAGTAGTTTTTAACTATAACGTTGGATTAGGAGACACTAACCCTACTGAAAAATTAGTTGTAAACGAGGGTAGTATTCGTCTAGACGGAAATAATACAGGTGACGGTGTTATTTTTAAGGCTTTAACATCTTCAGGAAATAAATCGGGTATAATTTGGCAAAATTCTAATGGCACAGAAAAGTTTAGATTAGTTTTTGATGAAAGCGGTAATAAAACAGACGATTTAAGAATTAGGGCAAGCGGCAATTCGATAGATTGTTTAAGTGTCGTTCAAACTGGTAGGGTTGGTATTGGCATAAGCTCTTCCGACGATGTAGAATCAGCGTTTCATGTCAAAGGTGATACTATTCGTATAAACAACGAAAACGCCAATGCTAGTGGTAGAATTTTTCTTAGTGAAGGTAAGTATTCTAGTAAATATGGATTTTCTTTAATGTACGCGGGTGATGCGAACCCGACATTGGACGGAACAGCGTTTGTCTCGTCCTCAAACGCCTTTAACATTGTAAGACATGACAACAGTGCGGCGGGAACTAAGGTCATTAGCATTGATAGAGAGACGGGCACAGTTGACTTTGTTGAAGGTACTTTAAAGTTTGGCTCAGGCGCAAATAGAACTTTGGGCGGGGTAGGAACACAATTTGAATTAGGAACAACCTTTAACACGATCCGGTTCAAAAACACGGGAACAAGTGAAATACAATGCGAAGCCGCAGATGGAACCACTGGATTTAAAATAAGAACAAATGTAAATCAGGCTACGGGCGCTTTATTGGAAATATATAATGCATCATCAAGAAAGTTCCAATTTTCTGCGGATGGTAACTTTGATGCAGGAACGTTTAGTGATACGGGAGCGTCCGCCGGTTTTCAATTATATAGTGCTGGCTCTGTAATTAGGACAAGTAGCTCAACGGCAGCTAGCGCAGTACATTATTATTTGTACAATAGTAATGGGCAGGTTGGTTCTATAAGTACAAGCGGTTCGGGTACGACTTATGCTACCTCCTCCGATTATAGATTAAAAGAAAATGTAAAAGAAATAACTGACTCAGTTGACCGAATAAAGCTGTTGTCACCTGTAAAATTCAATTTCAAAACAGATAAGACAAAAACGGTAGACGGTTTCTTAGCTCATGAGGTAGCGAACGTTGTTCCAGAAGCGGTAGTCGGTGAGAAAGACGCTGTTAGCGAAGATGGAAAAATGGTACCGCAGGGTATAGATGAAGCTAAACTAGTACCACTTTTGACTGCAGCGGCCCAAGAGTTGATAGAAAGAGTAGAAAAATTAGAAAAAAAATTATAATAAATAGTTGACATCTTTATGTTTTAGGTTAACTTGATATTATGGAAAAAGATAATTTTGATGCAAAAGAAGTAGAAGATGCATTTAATCTTTTGGTACAATTAGCAAGAAATGCTAAGTTAACCTATCATGAACATTCAAAGGTAGATAGCGCAGTAAATTTAATTTTTGATATTATAAACAGCAATGTATCAAAAAAATCTGAAAACACTCATCACGTTGTTCAGCACCTAAACGAAGAAGAGCAACGCTCAGAAGAGCAATAGATACTAAAAGTATCTCACGCTCGAGGACCCTTTTATTACATAATTGGGTCTTTTTTTCTTTAGGAGTGTAATTATTATATGTGCTAACCTACCCAGAAATTCGGGGCGTTCTAGCTGAAATGGAAGAGGAATTTAGAGATTCCTTAAATAAGCCCCAGCAAGAATCTTTTGCGAGAGACGCCATATTTGTTTTGGCTATGGTTGATCGTAGGCTTTCCAAAAAAATTCAAGAAAAATCATCTAAGAATAAGAAGAAATTTCTTTTTTAATTATGAAAAATTTGTTTTTAAAACTCAGAGGCTGGCTCGGTGCCGGGTGGAATCACGTCATAAATCATGAGTTATCACAATCCAACAAGACACAATAAAAAAACAAAATACGGCTCTTGGCGAGCAGGGGCAAATTATTAATAGGCTAGTAAATGTTCTTAATCAGCAAAAAGCCCAAATAGATTATCAAAATAGAATTATCCAAGAATTAATTAAACGATTAAGAGACGAAGGCCTTTTACCAGATAATTTACCTAATGATGGAAAGGGTCGTAACTGGACCTCTCATGAACCTAAAGATATTTAATAAGACTAACTCTCATTATTGGGATAAAAAGAAGACGGACTGGGCCGTTCAGGACAAAGAGGGGTACTGGTGGATAATTCCCGGCTCAGAGATGGCAGAAACAAAATTAACCAAAGATAAAAAAATGAAGATGCCCCCTCAAAAAAGAATGAAGCAATCTTCCATGCCCGTATCTCCGGAGAGAATGGCGCTAATAATTCTTTCTAGTATCTTGGGAGTAAGCTTGGCCCTTAATGTTATATATTACTTAGTATCTACCTAATAACGTGTATAATAAAAACATGAACCTACATATATTAAAATATCCAAATTTATCTGGCGACCAAATCAAAGCGCGAGCAGTAGAGATACATTCAGAAGGGCATAGATCAATTATTGTTAACCATGGACAGAACGACGGGTTTGATGGCATCGCTCTCGATCTTCCGATTGGTGCTTTAGAGTATCACCACGTTTTATTGCTCGATCAGGGATGGGTTCATCGCGGCAGAAAAGTTATTGCTCATTTAAATCCGGTATCCGAATTGGAGCTAGACGAATATATTTTAGATACCTTAAAGAATAGTCATTATAATTCTGATTTTGAAAATATTTTAATTGATGGAGAAGAGCCCGTTATTGTTAATGATATCGTTGAAAACGTTGTGGAGGATAACGTCATCGAAGATGAAGTCGTTGACGATGATGTCATTGAAAACAATGTAAATGATATTACTCATAGCAATTGGTTCAATGAGGGTCATTGATTCATTTATATTTTATAATGAATTAGAGTTACTTAGTTTTAGACTAGCTCAATTAGACGAATTCGTAGATTATTTTATAATAGTAGAATCAAGCCACACATTCGTTGGAAATCAAAAAGATTTATTCTTCGAAAAAAATAAATCTAAATACAAACAGTATTTAGATAAAATAATTTATGTTGTCGTTGAAGATTCACCAAATACTTCATGCGCATGGGACAATGAAATGCACCAAAGGAAATGCATAAGTAGGGGAATCGAAAAATTAGATTTAGATGATCAGGATATCATAATAGTTTCCGATTTAGACGAAATCGTAGACCCTGACCTTCTTGAAAAGATAAAGTCGAAAAAAATTATTATAGATAAAATTTATAGACTTTGCATGGACTTATATTTTACTGATTTAAATCATAAATTAAATTACCATTGGAAGAGCGCAAACATTTTAAATTATAAATTATACAATACCTTGGAAAGCGGGCAGCAACTTAGGACGCCGGGGTGGAAGGGTAATCCTCGCCATAAAGATTCCAACCCAGACTTTCCCGTTTTAGCTCATAGGGCTGGATGGCATTTTAGTTATTTTGGCACAGATAAATATATTTTGAGTAAACTGTCTAACTTTTCTCATCAAGAACGAAAAGTGCAACAGCATAACAATGAGGAAAGTATGTTAAATGGCTCGTGGAAAAAAAGCTTTGAACCTATTTATATTAAAATTGAAGATAATGAATATTTACCAAAAAATTATGAAACGCTCCTTGAGATACCTAATTTACACAATCGCGGCCGTATTGATGCTGGGTCCGATGGCTTATGACGTGCGAAGAGAAGAGATTAGCAAGCAAATACAAAATTATGGAATGCTTAGAAGAGAGTTACTTTCTTATTTCAATAAAGAGGCCGTAGGTATTACTTGGCCGTCAGAAGTTAAAAAGGTTGCAAATAAGCACGGATTCGATGTTATAAAAGTAGACGATATAAACTCTTTGGACCCAAATGAAAATGTTGCAATTGTTTTAATACATGGTAAGTTTTTCAGCAGGGAGTATCACTGGCTGGTGTATCCATTCGATGACGTTAAGGATTTTTATGGAGAAAAAACAGTCATTGACGCTATATACCTATTAAAATGGAAAGGAGAATAAAATTATGAAGAAATTATTAGTATTATTTGTTAGCTTATTAGCCATCGGTTGTAATTGGGGCTCTAGTTGCAGCGACTGCGCTTGCGAAGCGGGTTGTTGTGAGTCTGGTGACTGTAATGCCACTGATTGCGTGTGTGCCTGCAAGTGAATTCTTAAGTAAATTTTCGGCGTGACCGAGAAAAAAGACTTGCATTAATATTGGTTTTCGAGTATTATTAGGGAGTCCTCAATAGGGGACTTTTTAATATATAACATGAAAACTATTAAAATTATCTGTATCGGGGCACTTCTCACGGCTAGTTCTGTGGGATGTGCCGTAACCCAAAATCTGCCCTCTGTCACCCTTGGCCCTAAAGCCAACAGCCATAACAAGCTGGTTGGCGCAAGCGTCAATAAGGAAGGTGTAGCGGTAGTGGCTCCTCTTATTGAGGTGTCTGTTCCAACGCCCTCTTTGAAGTTGGGCGACGAAAAAAAGAGTAAGTAAGTTTTTTTTTAGTTTTAGCGCTAATCAACCTAAAATAGGTGTATTAATTATTAGCTCTTTTTGCGTAAATAAATAATTTTAGATCGATCAACTAAATGGATAAATTAGAGTTTGATAACTTTGAGTCAAATGCTTCTGATTACGAGGGTAATCAAGAAGTAAATAATGATGTACGAATTAACGAAGAGCAGCAGGCTATTGAGTTTTCCTCGAGCGTGATAGCGGCATTAGCGCAAAAAGCAAAAGAGCACAATGATAGTTGCGATTCAAAGGTCAAGCTTAGCCAGTTAAAAAAGGTATATAGACGTGGAGCGAACACTACAGAAGATAAAGGTTTGCACGCAATGGCTAGGGTTAACATGTTTTTGAGAATGAAGCAAGACGGCAAAATTACATATCAAGAGCCCAAGGCAGAAGTCCAAGCTGAGATACAAGAGCTAGTATTTGAAAACAAGGCTAGAATTAAGGTGAATACTTTCGTTGACATTACTGAAGATTGGCTTCCAACGAAAATTGATTTTGTTCAAGCCTCAGAAGACATTAAAAAATACGAATTAAATTATAACTTTAAAGATATTAACGAACTTTATCTTGATGATTATGAAAAACTAGATATTATTTGGGGATAAAATGGAAATAGACTTCACAGATCAAATTAAACAAATGCGTGCTGACGACGAAGCGGGCTATCCGCCCAATTGCAATGAAGGTTACGAAGAAAAAGATGGTAAGTGTATAGAAATTGAGGGATATTGGAAAAAGAAAAATATGGCAAATTACCCCGGCCAAGGAGTAAAGCGTAATAAAAACGGTGTCCCCACTAAGAAAATGAAGAAGCGTGCTTGCAAACCGGGAGAATATAGAGATAAAAACGGTAATTTAAAGAAGAGTAAAGGTGAAGTTTTCACACCTCAGCCTCCTCATAAGGATATATCTGACCATAACTTAGAAGATAATCCCAATTTAAACAAAGACATCGTTATAGAAAAAACCGAGCTAAAACCAACTCCAGAAACTAAGCCTCTGAGAAATCCTGTTAACATGCATGAGTATTATAAAAATTTATATAGAAAAGTGAAAGGATTAGATTAATGAAGGAGTTTAAATATACAACTAGTTTTAGCTCTACATTAAAACCCTTGGTGTCTGAAGAAAAAGATCAGTATCTAGCCATGGCTAGTTTAATGGAAATTGCTGATTTTATTCCTGATATAGACACTAATAAAGATGTAGATTTGTTACCCATCGCCTTCAATGCGTGTGTGGCTAATAGAGTAAACAAAAATGGCGACGTAATTGATAGCGCTACAGCTATTAAAATTTATAAGAATTTTATTAATAAACCTATTAATATTGAACATAATAGAGACAGAATTGTAGGAACTATTCTCACGGCAGGATTTAGTGAGTTTGGTACAGACAAGGCCCTTACGGATACGCAAGCTGCTGATATGAAGGGCCCGTTTAATATTACATTAGGTGGAGTTATTTGGAAAGTGGCTAGTACGGAATTAGCAGATCTTATTGAAGATTCTGCTGACCCCACTAGCGAAAACTATTTAAAAGTTTCAGCCAGTTGGGAATTAGGTTTTACCGATTTTCATTTGGTGATTTTGCCTGAGGATGAAAAAAATATTGAAGGAGGTCAATTTGTTACGGAAGCGGAAGAAATTGACAAACTCAGTAGTCATTTAAAGGCTTTGGGCGGTGACGGAAAGCTGGATAACGGCAATAACGTTTATCGTCAGGTAGTGGCCGAAGTTGTTCCTCTGGGCATCGGCCTCACTGAGACTCCCGCGGCAGAAGTCAAGGGGGTTGCAACTGAGGAAGATAAGAAGGAGGCATCTCCGGACAATCAACAGAACAATAGTTCTCAACAAAAAAATAACAAAGTGAGTCAAAAAAATATGAAAAAGACAATCGAAAATATCAAGGATATCAACGACGAGTCGTTGAATGAAATGTCTGCTTCTACTATCACTGACTTCATTAAAAGCGAGCTTGAGAAGGCCGCTGATCAGTACCAAAAAGAGATGACCGAAAAGGAAGAGGCTCTTAAGGCCGCTACCGAGAAATCCGAATCTCTTCAAGCGGAACATGATCAGCTAACTGACGAGCTTGGTAAGGTGAAGGACGCGTTAGGCGAGCTTGAAAAAGCTAATGCCGAAAGAGAGGCGGAAGAGAAGTTTAATCAGCGCATGTCTGCGCTTGACGAAGAGTATGAGCTTACCGATCAAGATCGGGAAGTAATTGCTACCGACATCAAAGACATGGACGAAGAGGCTTTCACAAATTATCAAAGTAAGCTTTCCGTGCTTTTGAGTTCTAAGAGTAAGGCTGCTATCGCCGAGGCACAAGCCAAGGTCGAAGAGGTCGAGAAGAAGCTCGAAGAACAAAAAGAGCAACAGGAAGTCGTGGCTTCTGAGACTCCAGAGGAGACTCAAGCTGCAGTTAAAGAAGTTGTGGAAGAGGTTTTAGAAAATGCCGAGACTGAGCAAAACGAGGTCCCGGTGAGCTCCGAAGCTCAAGAGCCTACAATTTATGATAAATATGCGAAGGCTTTTGGACTCGATCAGTTCGAAATTAACGTAAACAAATAATTAATATAGGAGAAATAAAAAATGGCTAAATTATTACCATTCAGACAAATTGACGAAAATGACGTTGTTAACTTGTTTGCTTTCGATGGAGATAGTGCTACCCGCGGTTTGCTTGTCAAGCTTGACGGAAGTAACACTTGGCTCCCCGAAAACGAATTTGAATTAAATAACGTTTCGAGCAACACGTATGCAAATACTGTGACAGACCGTTATTCGGTCAAAGCTAGAGTTACCACAGCCGGTTCCGGAGACAAGCCCTTGGGCATGCTCATGTACGACGTGGCTGAGACGGATGAGAACGGGGAGAAGCTTATTTGGCATCCTCGTAAGGCTCATGAAATGCAAGTATCGTTGAGCGGCCAAGCCGTTCCGGTATTAACTAAAGGAATCGTATTGCTTCAGATCGACGCGGCTGAAGACGATCTCGTGGCAGTTGCTCCCGGCGTTACCGGATATGCTGGAGCTAACGGCAAATTGGTCACGCATAATGCGGCTCCATCTAACTTGTCGCCCGTGGGTATCTTCTTAGGCCCAACTGGTGTAAACCGCAGAGCTTTATTCTTATTGGATAACTCGAGAGATTCTCGGGGTACGCTCTAATCAACTAATTAACATAGGAGAAATATAGAAATGAAATTAAAATTAAAGAATACTCCAGAACAAGTAGAGCTCATTCGCGCTCTTGGATCTAAGGATCCCGTTGTTTCTGCTGAGGCGGCTTCCGCCTTTGCGGCTTTCATCGGTCCTGTGATCTCCAAGGTTATTGCGACCGCGGGCACTGCTAACCTGTTTTTCTCGGATGTTGAATACGATGAGGACGATAGCCCAAGCTATCCGCTCGACTTGTATTACAACGAGTCCGAGGGTTATGTAACCACTTGGTCCCAGAATATTGCTGGCGGTCTTCCCACCTCGCAAGTCGAGGGTGTGGCCGAGATGAAAATCGCTACCTATCGTCTCGATAGTGCGGTTAGTTTCTTGAAGAAGTACGCTCGTAAGAGCCGTCTCGACGTCATCAGTAAAGCTCTTGAGCGTATGTCTCAGGAAGTTTTGATCAAGCAAGAAAGAAACGCGTGGGCCGTCGTATTGAAGGCTCTTGCTCAGTCTGACTCTGCCTACTCGACCGGTATTGCCGGCCAAGGCACAAACAATAGTCATATTGTTAAGACTGCAGCGACGAGCGCTGGTTATGCGGGCTTCCAAGTTGGAGACTTAAGCAAGCTCTTAACCTTAATGAGAAGACTTAGCACCTCTTGGTCTGGTCATACTCCTTCTGGTGGCGACTCTTATGGTCTTACTGACTTGTATGTTAGCCCCGAGGTTAAAGAAACCATCCGTGCGTTTGCGCATACCGCGATGGATACCAATAACAACATTGCGCTTCCGGAAGATGTCCGTAATGACATTTACCGTGCAGCAGGCACTAATGAGATCTACGGTGTGAGAATCACTGACCTCTTAGAGCTTGGTCTTAGCAAGAAGTATAATACGTTGTTTGCTGAGTTTACCGCTGCTACTCAGTATATTGGTCACGGCAGCAGTCAAGCGTTTGCTACTGGCACTCACGAAATCGCCGTCGGTATCGATGCTTCTCGCGAAGCATTTATTCGCCCGGTGGCTCGTCAACATGACAGCGGTGGAACGTTCCAAGCGCTTCCGGACGATCAATTCGTGGCTCGTGCTGACAAGACCGGTTTTTACGGTTTCTTGGAAGAGGGTCGTGTTTGTATCGACGCCAAAGCCGTCGTGGGCATGGTTATCTAATTCGATACCTTATGTTTATCGCACCCCGGGGGGAAACCCCCGGGTTTTTTTTGTATTTATACTTAGATGATGATATAATATGAATAGTTATGGCTTCTAGAGATAAATATCCCGCGCCGCAAAAACCGGCGGCGAAAGATGACGAAAAATATGGCGTTTTGGACCCATTGGTCAATAA
>LULG01000260.1_pt1 | contig 9980 bp, 18 predicted proteins | sample 728211 | NCBI WGS metagenome assembly LULG01 (sample SAMN03860295, study PRJNA289734) | marine metagenome | biome: seawater column; feature: ocean; material: water; isolation source: Red Sea water column Station 169 - depth 200m | place: Saudi Arabia: Red Sea | collected 2011-10-15 | depth 200 m | reverse complement strand
CTACAACTGTAAGAGTACTTCCTACATAAAGTGTGCCACCTATTGTAGCATTATTAACAGATATATTTCCTGTTATATCTACAGGTACATTTGTAAGATTTGCACCATCACCATAGAAAGCTGATGCACAGACTTTTGCATTTGCTGCTTGAACATTAGCTCCAGCGATTGTTACAGTACCTGCAATGTTTACATTACCTGATACAGAAACATCATCTTTTATATGTGTTTCTCCAGCTATTGTAACTGTACTATTAAATGTTGCAGCACCATTAACTGATACTGTACTTTGTAAATGTGTTGCACCTTCTACTGTTGCAGTACTTGCAAAGTTAGCAGCTCCACCTACACCAAGTGTACCTGTTAATGTAGTATTACCTGCTACTGTTAAAGTTGAAGCAAGATGTACAGCACCTCCTACAGATAATGTACCTCCTATTGAAGCATTACTTGCAACTGTAGCTGTACCTCCTACTGCCAAGTTTCCTACTAATACTGTATTTCCAGAAACACATACATCATCATCAAATTCAGCTTTTCCTGATACTGTTAAAGTAGATGCTAAATTTACTGCTCCTCCTACAGACAAAGCTCCACCAATAGTTGCATCATTTGTAACTCGTAATGTAGATACAGATACATCTCCTGATGTAGGAACATTAGTTAAATTAGAACCATCACCATAGAAAGCTGATGCACAAACCTTATCTGCAACAACTCCAGTTGCTGTAACATTAGTAACATTAAAAGTTGAAAAGAAAGCTGATGATGCACATACAGCACCTGCTACAAATAAATCACCAGATACTGAAGCATCTTCTGTTACTCCAAATTTACCTGCAACATTTATAACTGATGTAGATATTTGTAATGCTGAATTAATACCATCACCTGATTGTATATTTTGTAAATCACCTGTAACACCAGTATTAGCACTTACATCTAATTTAATTAATTGCTTATATGTTTTTGATATTTGTTTACTTGTTAATGTACTCATGCGTTACTCCAATATCGTACTGTAGAATCATCCCAATCAAAATTAGCTTGTTGCCATTCTAAATTTCTACCACCTGTATCAGGTCTTGGGTTTTGTATTACTGGGTTATCTCTTACATCTGCTATTCTATTTTGTGGATGGTTTTTTAAATCATATGCACCATCAAAACATGTTGGACAAACTAATGTATTATAACTACTTAATTGCATAATTCTATGTGGATAAACAAAACCACAACAATCGCACATAGCTCTTGCATTACGATTAGATGCCATTAAATATATCCTATTTTAGGTTTAATAAATAAACTTGCTCTTTCTCTATCTTCTTCCATAGCAAAATTTAATTTTTCTTCATAGTTTGCTTTTAACATTTGTATTCTATCCATTGGTATACCAGGTCTTTTCATTGCTAATTGATATGATAAACCACATGTTAATGCTGGTAAAAATCTTTTAGGCATATCTGCATTTTGTCCAGCAGATTTATTTACATCTTCTAATTGATTAAACTTTTCTATATTTAAAACACCAGTAGAATTATCTGGAGTTGGATATAACATTATAGTAGGATTATCACGATCACGTTGAATAGCATATTGAGTTGGTCTACCTGATTGATTTTTATTAGGAACATTATGATATTCTTCTCGTGATATTCTTTCTAATGCTATATCAGTTCCTGATACACTTGTTGAATATGTAATAGCTAATGCATCTATTGTAGAATCTGATAAAGATACTGAAGCTACTGTATCAGTTACAGTTACTACAGTTGTATTAATAGACCATAAACAAATACCTCTGTTTTGCCAATCAGTTAACATTAAGTTAATTGATCGTCTAGCAGAAGCAGGTGTATGACCTAATGTTTCTTCGCCACCAATCATTTCAGTAGCTTCTTGAATTACTTCGTCTATATCTAAATTAAAATTATATGTACCTGATGTTGCCATTATTTAAAACCTTTAATCATAACAAGATGCAACTAAAAGAGTACCACCATGTTTAGCAGCAAATGTTTTTACATTTGTGGGTTTACCTCCTACACCTTGTGCTTTTGATCTTTTTCTTTTTACTGCAGATGTTTTTTGTGATGCTGTCATTCTTTTTGCTTTTGCTAATGGAACACATTTAGGATATTTACGTTTAGAACCTTTAGCAGATTTTCTACCACAAGGTTGATATTTACCATCTTTTTTTGGTGCTCCTATATCTACCCATTTTTCTTTTACCCATTCACGTAATCCACCACCTTTAGCTTTTTTAACTTTCTTTTTACCACCTGGTTTTACTTTGCCACTACATACTGCTGATGCATACATATTTGCATATGCTGATGGATATACATCAAACTTTCTTTTAGCTGCAGCTTTTCCTTTAGGACAAAGTTTTGCCATTATTTCATTTTTTTCATTATATTAGCTAAAACTTTAGAATGAGCTGCATGTAATTTAGATGCTTTATTTAAAGCAGAACTAATTTCTTTTAATTTACTTTGTACATTACCACCTTTTTTTGCAAACCCCATTTTATTTCTAACTTTACGTGGTAATTTTTTTAAACCAGGATTATTAGGTTTCTTTAACATTTAGCATCTCCATCTTTTTCTTGCTTGTCTTAATCTTGAATTAGGATTCTTTGCAGCTTTAGGAAACTTTTTCATTTGTCCTGCAGAACGTGCACAATAACTTTTTCTTCTTGATGCACGTTTACCTGTAGGATTTTTTTCTGTTACTGCAGTTTGTAATTTACTTCCAGGATTTTGCCTTCTATATTTAGCAACTCCTTTCTTTGTCATGCCTGCACCTTTTTTAGTTGGTCTTTTATAACCACCTTTTATGGTCAAGCCTTTCATATTACTTTTTTTTCGTGTAGCCATTACTTCTTAACTAAACTCCCACCAAAATATAATCCAATAATTGCTGACATTAAATGTGTATCAAGTGGTGTAATAATAACACCATTAAATACTTTATCCATAACAACTTCTTTTTTATCTATTAAGAACCAAAAACCAGGTTCAAACTCTGTCCATGTAAGAACAACATTTACATCAGTAAATACTGGAACTAATTTAGGAAATGCAATGATAAAGAATACTGCTGTTAATGCAATAATTCTACGTGTCCATTGAAATCCTTTGTTGTCAAATTCTCTTGCTTTGTTAATTTCATCCATTTGAAACTTACCTCTAGCAAGAAGCATTTTCTGTTGATTAGCTCTTTCTTTTGCTTTCTGTCCCCAAATGGTCATCATACCACCTAGTAAACTAGAACCTAGCATTGTAAGCATTTCAACAGGTAGACCAGCTAACATTAATTAACTCCTATTTCTTTTTTTCACTCATCCAAAATCCTGCAACACCTGCAACACCACAACCAATTAAACAGATTGTTTGCCACATAGAATTAGGAACAATGATACCACCCATAGCACATACTGCTGCAATAGCAGAATATGATGATGGTTCTTTTAGTCTTGACATAATCTTATCCATGTATTTTTCCTCCATATTGTTTAGCAACCATTTGTTGCCCTGAATTGTCTACTTTGTATACTTTACCACCCATAGATCTTTTAGATCTTTTAGTAGTTTTACTACCTTTTTTTAATCTACCTACAGGTGGACTAACTTTAGCACCTATTCCTGGTAAATATTTAAGTTTAGGTTCTATACGTTTTTGTGACTTTGTCATATATTGCATTTTTTTTTCTTGATCTTTTTCTCTATTGTCTACTTTGTGGACTTTACCACCCATAGGTTTTTTTACAATATTTTTATATACTTTACCACCCATAGGTCTTTTTACCATTTTTTTACCATACATATTTTGCTCTTCCTTTTTAAATTTTTTATAAACTTCTGGTTCATTAATAGCCAGATAAGTTTTTTGTTTTTTAGATTTAAAAGGCACTACTTATAGCCTTTACCATAGCCACGTAGTGCAGCTCCAACTCCTCTAGGTGTACCTATTTGACCTCCAAATTTTCTTTTAACCATTCCACCACGTTTTCTAATTTCTCCTGTAAACTTTGCTTGTTCTGCTGCATCTGCAGGTATAGAAGATTTTTTTATACCCATTGTTTCTGCAACATTTTCTTGAGAATCTGCCCATTTTTTTGTAGAAACTAATTGACCTTTTTTATTTACTCTGGCAAATTCTTGATCAATTAATCTACGTCTTTGAGCAGCAGAAGCTTTTTTAAATCCAGCTCTATCTTTTACACTTTCATCCCAAGGTGGAATTTGTTTTGATAAAGGTCTACCAATATCATCTACATCTGTTAATCTTTTTACATTAAGATCTTCTTTTATACCAGATGCAACTATTCTTTTTATTTCTTTTTCGTCTTTACTATTACCTAATTTATTAGCTGCATTTAATAATTTTTTTTGTCTAGCATTTAAAGCTGCTTTTGCTTTAGATTTTCCCATAATGCTTTTAGCTTTACTTTTTAAAGAATCTTTTTGTTTATCAGTAAGAATATACTCTACTACATCTCCTGATTTACCTTTACCTTTTTTAACAGTTTTTTTAGGAGCAACTTTTAATATATTAGCTAATGCTTGAAATCCTTTTGAAATTAGTGGTGCTGCCATTATTTTACTCCAAGATTTGAAACTGGTTTTGTACTCATTTCAAATGATTCTCCTTGAGGATAGTCAGCATCAGATACAGCTTCAATAGGTCCTTTTACTTGTGGTCCTTTACGTGCTGCTCCATATCCTTGTCCTGTAGGAACACCATTGATGTCACTTAATTTTTTATTAATAGCTACTCTACCTTGTGCACCTATTATTTTGTCGTTATTATAAGTAGGCATTACTTTCTCCTTTTAATTTTCTTTTTCTTTTTATTTGGTTTAGTTACTTGTTGTTTAATATTAGTTCTGCTAATTGGCATTAATTAGCTCCTTGAATAACTGTATTAGGTCCACCTGTAGGACTATTAGCTGATTGCATATCATCTTGTCTAGTACGTCTTGCTTGATTACGAAGAGCATCTATTGAATTTTTGTACTTACCTTCCCATGCTTGAAGGACTTGAAAATCTTTTATAAAATAATTTGCTTCTATCATACATGCTGCAAATAAAGCATTGTAACAACTTTCACTAAAGTAGTTAGATGTTGTTACACTTGTACCTGTAGCACTTGCTAAACCTAGTGGTCGTTTTGTATATTGTATTTCACCTGCAACTGTAGATGCTGGAGTAGGTACAATATAAATTTGTGAATTAGTTTTTCTTGCATAGTATCTTGGAGTACCTGTAGATGCACTTACAAATCCCCAATAATCTATTGCGTATTCATATGTTCGTTGTAATAAATTTGTTTTAATATTTGTTGCACTTGCTGTATAATTTACATTACGTACTACTAAAGCTCCATCAGGTAAACTAACAACAGGATTAGATGCTGATATAGCAACTGATGCATAAGTATCAAGAGCTACATCATCTAATTCTTTTATTAGACGACCTTCTGCTTTTTCAACAAAATAAGGTATTTGAGTTTCAAATTCTGACGAATCATTTTCTATTGTATTAATGATGTCAGTTTTTAAATATGAATAGTTAGGCATATAATTATCCTAATACTAGAGTTACACCACCTGCATCAGGTGTGCTTACACTTACTGTGCCTTCACACTTTACTCCTACTTCACCCATATAAATATCTGCTGTGCCACTTGCAGCAACTTGGAATTTAATTTTACTTCCATTTTTATCACCTATATCAAATGTACCAGCGACAGTAGAAAAAGCATGTACAGCAAGAACACGTGTTACATGAGGTAAAGTTACAGCAATAGAATTTCCTGCATTATCTGTAGTACTCACAACTTGTGGAGAAACAATAACACCATCACCTGATTTAAAAGCTGTAGTTATATTTGTAGACATATATCTTTCCTTATAGTATAGAGGAGGAGAATATCTCTACTCTCCTCCAATATTTATAATTAGGCTCCTTGATTTCCAAACCAACCACGCCAGTCAGAAACACCAAAAGAATATCTTTCACGTGCTTTGAAACGTAGGTTGCCAGTATCAAAATCTGGTTCCATTTTAGTTTGTAATGGAGTTCTAGTAAACATTTTAGTACCATTAGGTACGTCTGTTTTAATGAACCAAGCATTTACATCTGTAAATCTTCTGTTCACATAGAATCCATCAGGCAATACACCTAGATGTCTAATAGCATTGATGTCATTATTAGCTCCACCAGTTGTACCTGGAGTATTTAATAATTGATCTGCTGTAAACAATAGGTCTGTTGGTACGTGTAATGAAACACCTGAAGCACCTACAAGAATACCACGATCATCAGTAGTTTTTTGTATCTGAATGATCGCTGCTTCTATAGTACCTTCAGCTATAGCTGCTGCTGTAGTAATGTTTGTTACTGTACCAGTACCTGTTACTGGGTGTGCTGCACTAAACATAGGTACACCATCACCTTGATTTGTTGTAAAGCCATTGTTGTACAAGTCAGCAGCTTTTTGCTGTTTTGTACTTGCCATAGCTCTTGCTAATCCTTTTGCTCTTAATTTTGCAAAAGTATCATATAGATTATCTTCCATAGCTTCTTCAGTTACTGCGAATGCTAATGCAACAGTTTCGTTTGTATACCTTGAAGTATAACTTTCTGATGCATCATCATAAACAACAGCAGCACCTTCACCTTTAGTAGGTGCAGCACCAAAACCTGTGAAGAGTACTTCTTCTTCAAAAGCTCTGTCTGATGATTCTATTTCGTATAATGGTTTGTGTTCGTCTTCCACGCTGCCATATTCTATTCCAAAAACTGCATTCAGTCCAGGAAGTAGCTCTTTGGCAATACTTGCTCTATTAATAGCCATTTAATTATTCCTTTCCTAATTAAGCTGTTGAAACAGTAGTTGTTATATAATTGTCCATATGTGAATTGATACGTACTTCATACCAAGGATATGCGTCTGTCACACCTGCTGATGCTCCAATACCTGTATCCCAAGGTGCTCTACGTATTACTCTCATATGACTTGTTGCTTGTGTTGGACCAGATGCATCTAAAACATAGGCACTATTACCTGTTTTAGTTGATCCTGTTGCTAGAATCCAAGGTGCATTATATACACCAACTCCCATACCTGCTGAAGCAGTTACTGTTGCATCTGCTTGTATAAAGTATGTTTGATCTGGATCTCTTGAAACATGGATCTTAACATCTGTGGCTGTAGTTCCTCCTGTCCAGTATCTACTAAATTCTTGATTTCCTGAAGCGTCTACATAACTAATTCCTTGGAATACTCCTGCTGTTTTAACTGTTACGTTAGCAGGACTTGGAATTATTGTACCTAATGAATCAATGACTATAGGATCTCCTGTAAACATTGTTGTAGGCAATAATGCTGATGCAACCTTTGGGGAAACATTCAAATCAATAGTGTCAATACCAGTAGAGTTAGAACCTGAACCATTTTTTCTCGCTAGTACAAGACCACGAGAAGCGTCTACTGATGCCATTTTCTTTCTCCTTTATTATAAGTAATAAAAGGATTAATCCTGAAAGTTAGGTTGTCTTCCTGTTACTACTTTAGATTTACTGTTATTAGAAATAGGCATACGAGAGTTATTATTACCCATGAGTTGCGAATTAATCGCATCATTCATGGCTTTACTTTTATCTCTGTAAAACTTACTTCTAGCTTCGTATTTAGCAGTTGGGATTTTTGCTAATCCTACGTCAGCACGACAGACTACCCCTGCGTATCTACCTTCATCTCTCACGAAAGATGTTGCACTCATTTCAGGAACTTCAGCCAAGTCAACAAATTGCCAGCCTTCTTGCAGTTTCTTACCTATATGTTTGACATCATCTTGACCTTTAAGTGTCATTCTTAACCATCCTAATGTCATACCTTCGCTGGTAAAACGATCTTTAACTGCTTGGGGAATATGAACTACATCTTGTTCTTCAAATGTATATTCAACTTCTTCTCTAGCTTCTTGTTTTCTAGTTTCTTGTTCTCTTAAATTAGAACTACGTGTACTATTAATTCGTGTCATCTATTTTCCTCCACGCTGCATATTTATTGTTGTATACTCTCCTTCAGCTTTATCAGCTTTTTGTTTTTCAAGAGCATACTGTTCAAGTGGTATATTCCATTTGTTAGCTAATCTAATATCTTCTTTTGATAGCTTAACTTTCTTACTAGAACCTGGAGAGCTGCGAGATGCTCCAGCCACCACTTGAGCAGGTTTTGACGCTTCTACCTGCTGGCGAACTTCCCCACCTGTAGCAGCTTCTGCTGCAAACTTATGAGGAAATGTTTCTCTTATCCTACGATCTACTTCAGTATAATACTCTTGATCTGCAGGACTAAAACCTTCTTCTCTTAATTGAGCATCTATTGCTAAAGATGCTGCAGTCATAACTTGATCTGAACCAAACCACTCATTTTTTTGTGCCCATTCTGCTGCTCTTGGATCAGGAGTAGGTTGGGGTTGATATTGTTGCTGTACAGGTTGTTGTGGTTGTTGTTGTACAGGTTGTTGATCAAATTGTTGTTTCGTTACATTCAATGATTTTAAATCATTTTGTGCTTCGTTTAAAAATTCTTGAGCTTGTAATATCTTTGCAGAATCGCCTTCTTCATGTGCTGACTTATAAGCATTACGAGCTAATTCTAATTTATCTGTTATTTGTTTTTCACTTGCATCTAAATTTAATTTAGAAACAGTATTAAATTGATGCTGTGAACTATTTAACTTTTGATTTAACTCTTCATTTTGTTTCATTAGTTGAGCAAGTTGTTCATCTCTTTCTTTACGTTGCTTAACTAATTGACGTATTCTTTTTTGAGCTCCTTTTGTTTCTATACCTTCAAGCTCTTTAGGTTCTTCTTTTTTAGGAGCTTCTTCTGTTGGAGTTTCTTCTTTTGCTGTAACAGGCGAAGGAACTTTATCTTCTTCATTCTCTTCACCTTCTACTTCATATTCTACTTTTTCTTCTTTAGGAGCTGTAGTATCTACTTCACTCCATTCTTCATTATCCATTTGTTTACCTTTCGTTGTTTACGAGACATACGACTTACGTACTTCTATTATTATATTATACACTAAATTTTTATATTAAGCAAATTTTATGTACTATATTTAGTTAAATTAAAAGTAGGATCTAAAAATTTAGGATCTTGTACTTTCATTATTACTTGATCATCATACAATAAAATCATCTTAACATTTTTATATTGTATCTTTTGACCAGCATGTTTAGCATAACAAACATAATCTCCTAATTGACACCAAGGTCCTTTAGGAAATTTTTCTTTATCAGCATAAGCAAGTTCACCTATTTTTAAAACCTTACCTATAGTTGTTAAATAAGACATATCGTCTTTGGTTGAATTAGGTAGTAATATACCACCTTTAGTTTTTTCTTTTATTGATACAGGTCTTACGAGTACATGAAAACCTGGAAGTTCAGGTAAGACATCTGGAGTAGATTCATCTTCTTCATCTGTAATCCACATGTCATTCTTAATTGAATTACCTAAATGTACCTGTTGCATTAGTCATCCTCTTCTTCGTATAATCTTTTTTTAACAATATCTGTTAGTTTATTTCTGGACCATTCGATTCCATAAATATTACCAACTATCTGTCTGTAGTGAGCAAAATTATCTGCTTGTCCACTACTAACAGAATTTTTTAATTTATTGAGTTCGTCATTATATTCACTAACGACCTCATCCCAAATATCCATGTATTAGATTTCTGCACAAGCGTAGCAGTTAATTTCTAATCCAACAGATACTTCTTTAATAATTGGTGATTTCCACATTATCTTTTTCCTCTAGTTGGTGAAGGATACTTCCAAGAAGAATCTTCACGTTGATTTAACACACCTTTTTTAGGTCTACTACCATAGTCACTTTGTGACATTTTAGTAAAGTCACCATACATACCACCATCTCCATTTGGAACATG
>LULG01000258.1_pt1 | contig 10014 bp, 31 predicted proteins | sample 728211 | NCBI WGS metagenome assembly LULG01 (sample SAMN03860295, study PRJNA289734) | marine metagenome | biome: seawater column; feature: ocean; material: water; isolation source: Red Sea water column Station 169 - depth 200m | place: Saudi Arabia: Red Sea | collected 2011-10-15 | depth 200 m | reverse complement strand
AGCGCAGAATCCACATACCTTGTCTAATTTAGGACAATAAACGAACACCGAGTGATTTTCCCCTTGATTTTTAAATTTGCTCAAAAAAAGTACCCCTAATTTAGCGTATATGCTCGTAAAAAAAGTTTTTTAATACAATGTATAGCTTTGAAGGGAGACGGGGAATATAACCCCTTCTCCCCCCAAATGGCAAGAAATTTAGAATCCGGGCTTAGAATCGCCTGAACTCTTAAATTTGTCCGATGGTTTCTTCCAACTCACAAACATATAGTCGTTTCCATTAGAAGATTTCTTTTTCCAAAGAGCAAACTCCATTAAATCATCACCGACTTTTCCCTTACCTTTAAAGTCTGGCTGATTGTCTTTTGTTTTCTTGTCATTTAAAAATACAGTAGCTGTATTTTCTCTGTGTTCGTATGCCATTAGTGGCTCCTTCTGTTTATTAAATTTTAGTGAGCGTTACTTTTTCAAACTTAGCCTAAGATACAAACCCCTTCATATCCTAGTTATTAGTTCAAAGCCAACCAACGCCCACTAAATCTTTTCTTGTACCATAGCCATTAAAAATAAATAATGGTCTAGTGGCACTACCATATACGGCTGACCTCTGTCTTCTCGTATTACTACGCCAACCTCTTCCTTCTCTGGCTTGACCCAAGTCGCTATAGTCTTTCTGCGTTTGCATCCATAGAATCTATTTTCAATCTCAATGTCGCCCATTTCATGTTGGGCCCCACCTCTATCCCTGTTGTGGGCTTCCAGATTGAACTCCTTCGCCATCCTTACTGCTTGTCTTTGCAGCTCCGCCCCTCTTTGCCTGTTCCGCTTGCCTCTTCTTTGATTCTCTTTCTTCTTCTTTTTGTAAGTATTCTGTGAATTTTTTGACATCTTTCTTCCATATTAAATAGTTTTCTAAGAGCGTACGTACCATACGTATTTCTTTTGAAAGCTCATACAACGACTGAAATAGTATAGTGAGTTGATTGTCGCGTTCTTTGTTTGTTACTTTATTCTTATTCTTCATTTGTGTTTATCGATAGTTGGTTGTTGAATAGCATTTGTCTATTGACAAGTTCTTCTATAGGAAGTAGTATAAGCTTTGACGAATTATTATCCCCACCCATTATGTCTCTTCCTTGTACGCCTAAGAATTGACTGCACATTTGCATAAGAACTCCAGTCCTTATAAAGAACATTATCTTTTCAGATTGGTCTTGGTCAACAAGAATGTATGCGACATATTTAGCTTTGGTTGTAGATATGCCACTGGGTTTACCGTTACACTCATACTCCACAGCAATGTTCCCCGTTCTCCAAGCCTGATAATCTTTCTTTACTTCTATCGTTTCTAGGATTTCTGCTATGTTACTTTCAGATAGCTTGCCTTCAAGTAAGTTTATATCAAAGCGATAGTCAGCGCCCCCCGCATCCCGAGCTTGTTTTGTTATTGAGTTGAGTTGGTCTGTTGTTAGCTCTATACTAATCTTGTTCATTGGTCTTGTCCATTGGATTAGTGCTTATCGCATCCGATGAGCCAGAGCCAGTATCTTGATGTGGTTTAAGCTTAACCTGAAACCCAAGGCGCTCTGCCTTTCGATAGACCCATTCTAAGAAATCAATTATGTCTTCTTGTGATGTTTTATCTGATGGTTGTATGTATAGTTTATCCCAGTTCATTAGAAAGGTGCCTCCGATTTTTTCTCTTGAAGAGTAGCAACAGGATAGCTGACTTGTGTGTGCATCTCATTTACAAATGTTTTATAGGTCAATTCAATAACCACTGTCCACCCGTCTATCGCATCAAAAGTTATACTACCTCTGTTGTTGCTTGTGTTCTTTGGTATGTCAAGGAGTTGTGTGAATTTATTGTAACCCCAGTTCCGTTTTGGGTTATATTCATATCCTTGTTTTTTCTTATAACGAAACACTCCATTGTCTTTTACCACCAACCCTTTATAGTTCTCATCACTTAGCTTATAGTGTGGCTTGTAGATATCTGCAATATGAACTCCGCAATGCACATCTTCAATAATATCAAGACCTACGATAACAGCATCGTAAGAACCTTTGGGGGGTTTTATTTTTTCGTCTTGAGTGTTAGCTTCGTAAAAGCGCTTTTCAGCCATCGTTCTTATACGATTCTCTTATCTGCTGTATTTTGTCAAGGGAAGCCTGCACGTTGTCTCTGTTTATCTTACCATTTGCTAGTGCTTTGAGCACCCTGTCTCTATGTGGCTCTTTAAGTCCATCCGCTTCCAGTTTTACAATCTGTTCGATATAGGCTTGCTCGTTAGCTCTCTCCACCTCTTCTACTTTATCTTTAATAGGAACCATAGGGGTAGGCTCTGCCTGAGACCCTTCGTTGGGCTCTTGATATTCTACTCCATCCATCACGTAATCAACGAACGCTTCTATCTTGCCAAGTTCTGATGGCGTTAAGTCTTTGCCTTTTTTATACAGCTCCAGTGCAAATCCATAACGCACCTTACCTCTATTGACTTTATCCCAGTCTACATTATTGTCCATGTGTTTATCCTTGTATTGTTTCTTTAATACCGCCACCACAAGGCTCGTAAAACGAGCAGTATTTAGGGTTACATTCCCACTCCTCTACTGGGGAAAGGCCCCTAACTACTGGTGGCAAACCTTCTTTGAATAGCTCTTGCACCTTTGTCCAGTACCGTTCAGCTACATCAATAAATGTTCTAGGTACACGCAACTCTTTTACTCGTGAGTTATTCTTGTTGTAGAATAATAAAGACATCTTCTTGATTGGTGTCTTCTTCTCTTTAAAATACAATCCATACGTACCCAGTTGAATTGCATAGTTTTGCGGCGCTTCTTTACTACCATACCTACCAAAGATAGACTGCCACTTATAATCATTGCACGTCTTTATGTCGTACAAAGCGCCCTCTTTGACTACCATTGCATCGATAAAGCTACGCACGTTCAAACGTGGTATGGTAATCTCTTTCTCAATATAGACATCTACCCCTGTCTTATCCGAGTATCGCTGTAACGCATCTTGCATATCGGTATGCACAAGGTCGCCCAGTCTAAATAATCGCATCGTGTTGGCGTCTTTTGGTTTGGATGGTAGCTGTTCTACCTGTGCAAAGTAATGCTTACGCATACATAGACCGGCTCCAGAGGCGTGATACCACGTGTCTTGCCCTTCGTATCGGGCCTCTTGGTTTTCTACACGTAACTCGTCTATGTAGTCATCATAGATTTTAAATAAATCTAGTATACCTTGTTCTCCTTGATGTCTTGATATAACAGATGTAAATTACTTGGCTTGATTCGTTTGATACCTCTGTTGTGTGCACTCTGCACCATCGCATCAAGTATATCTCCAAATATATCGTCCATTATATTTAGCGTCAAAATATTGACCTGTATACCATCCTTGTGAAATCGTTTCATAATCGCGCTTTTATTAATTAACATAATAAATCCCTGTATAATTGGAATATTAAGCACTTTCTTTAACAATTTCAAGAGAAATAATATCCTGTCAATCTTTAAATAACCTACATTGGTCATCAGACCACTTGTCTAGCTCGTCTAATTCACTACGTATACGGCTTGAAACTATGCTCATTGCCTTGTACAGACCGGCCATATACATTGTGTTTTCTGCGTAGCGGTTGCCTTTATATTCTTTGTTCTCGTCCCGTGTCCTGTCAACTTCTGCTCTTAGGTCGTCCATCACATCGTTCAGTTCTCGTATCACTATTTACTCCTATAATATTTTACCTATCAATACACCTATCAGCATACCAATAAGTTTGTCTTTGTGTTTTTGCGTTTCATACATAATGAATATTAACATATCCACTGCTATCTTCTTATACTCACTCATCGCGATTTTGTTCCTTTCTTTCTTTAATTAATGCACCCACTAACAAACAATAGTTTCGTATGTCCCTTAGTCTGCCTTCAATGGATTCATTACTCGCTTCAATACCATCCAGTACGTAGTTGCGTACGCTGTCCATGTGCTTCAACAAATACACCATCGCTACGAACTCCGGCTTACATTTCATACGTTCGCCGATTGATTTGAAGTTCTTGAGCTTATCAGCGTCCGATACCGTGTACTCCTTGCCTTTATCTCGCATCAAGGTCATCTCAATATCGAACTCTTCTTTGGCCCATTTAAAAAAGTCTTCTACTAGCATTGTGTCTCCTATTAATTAATTCTTGGGGGTGAGGGGAAAAACATAAACCTCACCCCATCTGCGTAGGTAAAAGGAACGGGTAATGAGCACCCAAAAGACCTACGCTACTCCTTAATATCTTTTGAATAATTGTTTACGTATTGCACTGCGTACTTTCTCAAGTGTTGTCTTAAGTTACTTGCAATAGCGTTATTAATATCAATCATTTCTCCATATACGTAATTTTCGGGTGCGTTGTTCATCAACCAATGGTGTTTGTCTGCTATCAGTTGTAATGTAATTGCATCCTTTGGCACCACCTTGTCAAGTATGAAATCAATACCACGTTCTTTGTATCTGTACATCTTTAAGGACGCGTGTCGTTTATCTACATACTCACGTATCTCTGCCTTGAGCTTACGTATCATAACATTCCTTTCAAAAATCTTGTGAGCCTCTGTGTTTGTTTTTGTATTAGGGTGCACATCCCGTTACGAGCTCGGTTCACTCCGAGATTCCAAATACGTTCACCAAGTATCCGAAATAATAGAGGCTCAATACTAGAGGGCTTGGCGTAGGCGTTACTTCGCTGTCCGATACCAAGGAGAGAGAGAGGTTTTACGGAACAACCAAGCCCCAACCCAAAGATACGTACGGGGGTCAGACTCCCCCTGTCAGGCATACTTAGACTGCCCTTCCTGATTTTTAATAGAGGTATCTTTGAGTATTTCATATTACCTATAACGATTTAGTCGTTAGAAAGTTCCATTTTATTAATTTCAATAGTTTCCAAGATACTTCCATCGGCTTTATCTACTTTTATAATTTCAAAAATATCTTCTTTTGATACGGAAGTTAAAGTTAGCATTTTATTTAAAGCATCTTTTGGGGTGTTTTCAAAAATAATCTCCATCTCAACATTATCTTGATTATCGTAAAAGGCAACTGCATATTTATTCATTTTTATTTCCTTTGTTTATGGGGACGGGTTGCCCCGCCCCCGTTGTCATTTTATTTAGAGTAATACTTCTTGTATTGTTTCTTGAGATGGGCAACCACTTTTCTTAATTCGTTGCGTTCTCTAATTGCACTTTCACCACCTTCTTCTATTTCCTCTGCGTGCATCCAACCACTTCCAATAGTGTATCTACCTAATATCTCTTCTACTTCTTGGATAACTTCTTCAGGGCTTTTATTATCCCACCACTCTATGCCTTCCTTTGTGTAGCCATCAATCTCAAATTGATGTTCAAGCTCTCGTGAGTATGGGCTTCCTTCTAACATTACTTCCCAAGGTTTTTTATTTGTTGTTTTGTTTTTCATTATTATTTCCTTTTTTTGTTTGTGTGTGATACCCTTTATACGCACAGGGTTTCAAAAAGTTCCCAATTATTTTTTCTCCTCTAATTTTTTATCGCTGTAAAATTCTACGAACGCTTCACATTCTTTACACGAAAGGGTAGCCACGATTCCATCGCCTTCCAATCCGTAGTCCTCGTAATCAAAGTCGCATCCCCAAATCAGTTCTCCGTTACAGAACCAACAGATATGTTTATTCTCTACACTCAAAATTTAAATCCTTCCAATAGTTAAATTGTTTATACGTTCTAATCTTGTGGCAGTTCCGACATAACACTTCACATTTATCAATTTCTTTCTGTATTTTTTTCCACGCATATCCATCCCTTACTAATCTCATAACCCCCTCAGTCTTATCGGTTTTTGTTTTACTACCTTTGATGTGGTCAAATTCCAGCACTCTAACGTCCGTATTGCCACATTTACAGCACCCTTTTATAAAATACCTATTCAGTATCCTCTTGAAGTGTTTTAACGCCCTCTTGCGTTTATTTTGAGCTATCCTTTTTGTTTTGTCCGATTTCATCTGATGGTATGACCCCTTGAAGATACCACCAACCATTACCATTTTCCATAAATAATTTACGCCTCTCCTCTATGTACTTTGGGTCTTTAATTCCCTTGTACGGATACTCTGCTCTCATTCTTTTACGATTTTTTTCTCTGTCTGTTGTAAATTTATCCATTAGTCAGTCCACTCTAAGTTGCTTCTCCACAACGAACAATGTGTTACGTTACGTGTGTTTTGACAATCGCTTTGAACCCCATCAGTAAGCGTTATGTATATCTTATCATCTTCTACGTAGTCGTATTCTGCCTTGACAAAGCCACCACTTATTTTGTGTAACCCCCAAGCGTTTCGTTGCTCTATCTCTATTTCATCCAATCGTTTCTTTAGTTTTTCTTCTTCTTTTCTTGTTAATTCTTCTTGCATTTTATCTACTCCTTTTTGTTCTTATGTAATTTATTAGAGCTGTGATTCCTCCTAAGCTCAACAATATGTGCAGTAAGCCGTGTGGTTCTCCACATAGACCTAGTAAATGTTTTATCGTATCAATCATCTGCTTCACTCTGCCAATACACTTCAATCTCCTCTTTGATTGAGTCCGGCTGGTCTATTGCGTGAGTTCCACAAAATCCACAACGCGTCTTTTCTGTTTTCTTATGTATGTAAAGACTCTCACACTCACAATCCCAAAATCTTTCATCTGTCTCCATCATTCCACCTCACTTTCTTTTATGTCATTAACTATTTTACCAATCTTTTTAAATAAATGGCCTACCATCATCATTGCACCAAACACTTCATCATCGCCCTCTAAGTCAACCTCATTTACGTTCTCGTCAGTTAGGTAAGTCATTATCTCATCAAGTTTGTCTGTTGTTATTTTATACTCCATCACTCCACCTCACTTTTTAAAGGCTCAACAGAATCAGTTTCCCATTCCATATCAACTTCTTTTGTAGATATAGTTTTACAATCCATCCAATCATACGCATCTTCCAAGTCCTCTGCCTCTATAATCAATTCGTAGTATGTTATTTCTCGTGCATTTACTTTGTACTTAGCCATCACTGCACCTTTCTCATTTTAATTAGTTCGTTGCGTAGCTCTCTGCACTCGTTCTCTAGCTCTGCGTTCTTTTTTTCTAGCTTAATTACGCTATCCACCAAAGAATCTGCGTATTGTTGTAGCTCGTAGTTTTCTTTATCGTATTCATTCATTGTTCATTCCTTTTCTTCCAGCTTGTTAAGTTCATAGTCAAATTCTCTCTGCATTTCTTCAACGTCATATACTTTACTACCATCGTCATTTTCATAATAGTAAATAGGTTGAATTATAAATTTAGTTTTATCTAATAGCTGTTCTTTTGTTAAGCTCTTAATCCATTCATCCATAGTCCATTCATTCATAGTATTGTTTCCTTTTCTTATAGTTCTGAAGATACGTTGCAATAATCCTCGCCGGTATCTTCGAAGTGTTGTTTTACTTGCATCGCAAACTCATAGTCTGCAAAGTTCTCTAGGTCTTGACGTAGCTCTGACCCATTGTATCTTGGATTCTTTTTCATCATAAACTCTTGCAAATTCTCATCGCTGTAAAAATCATTCTCTTTGAAGAACTGCGTCATCCATTCGAGTTTATCGCCCAAGTCTTGTTTAAGCTGTCTGACTTGACCTTTAAACGTATCATCATTGCATATTGTATAGTCTATGTAAGTTTCGTAGCCACCAAACTTTTCTGGTGTGTCTGATGATTGTACTCCAAACCACCACTTGCCATTTATATCGCCACTATAATATCTACCCATTGTTTTTCTCCTTTTGTTTTAGTTGTTTTGATTCTATGACAAACGTGCTGTCTGATTGTATTCGGTTTACTTCCTTCGCATTGTCAAGCACTGCATAGCACATAGCATCTTCCTCTGCTTGTTCTAGCGATTCAGCATAAACTTCAACTACCACTCCACACGATTCTGATATTAATACTTCGTATTTGTTCATAATCTATCTCTCTCCTTTTATTGCTAAATCAAATTCATTGGGGTTGATAAATTCTCCATCGCTCAGTTCGATACCTACCCACTCAAAACTATCTTCCTTGTATTCCTTAGGTAAGTTCACGTTCTCTACTTCTTGTATAATATCATCTATACCTATCTCATCAAAGTATTCGTATTCTAGTTCTAGTTTTATAATTGCTTTTTTCATTGTTAGTTCCTTTTGTTTTTATTGTTTATATGCTTTGCAGTTCTAAAAGTTCCACTTTATTTTTAACATTTATCGTATCCACTATCAAGTCGTGGTAAATGTCGCCTCTCCAACTATTTTGACCAAACTCTATCACATCATCTTTAAGTAAATCTAAGTCTAAGATAGCTGTCCTACAACTACCAGACACTACTCGTTCTTCTTCTTTACTCCCTTCTTCTCCGTAATCCGGAAATGTTATAAAGAGTTTTTTCGTTCCGTCATCGTCCAAAATCATCCCTAGATAAAAGGGCATACCGGATACTCCGTTTCGGTGGCTGTCAATTTTTGTTACTATACGTTTCATAGTTTTATTATCCTTTCATTCTGATAATCATTAGAGCCATAAAATCCCAATAGTTCTCTAATATTTTATCTTCTTGTTTTTCTGTTAAGTTTTCATCAACCGAACCCATGCTTTTGGCAAGTTCTATAATATCGTAGTTGTAAAATGGTAGAGGTAGTGCAAGTCCACTCAGCCACTCAGACAACGCTTTTTGTTCACCTACTCTATCTATCATATGTCCGTACTCTTGTCTGAATCTGTCCCAAATGTAGCTAATCCGTTCTTCTTCTTTCATTGTATCTTCAACGTCCAAGCAACCAAGGATAAATTCTCTGTAATTTGCTGTATATTTTGTGTAATGTAATTTCATTTTAGTTCCTTTCTTTGTATAGTTATACGATTGAGTTTTTAAAAAGTTCCAAGTTTTTTTAATTATTTATTAAAGTATCGTAATTAAGTATATCAATACTAATATTACCAATAACACTATCATAAATATCGTACTCTTCAATATCCTCATTTTGAGCTATAAAACCAAGTACAGCACCTAGTTTATGATAGTCTTTACACGCTGTATTTAGCTCCCATTCCTCACTTTTATAGTCGTTGCTATGGAATGAATAAAACCCATCATAAGAAGTGTAATTATCTTTTAAATATTGACTCCATTCCTCTTGATATTTATTGATATATTCCTTTATAGCGTTCATATTCGGTGCAATTTCGCACTCAATAGAATCGTTAGAATAATTATAGTATCTAGGGCTATTAAGTTTTAAATACTTGATGGAGTGAACGTAGTCTTTGAGTTGAAATTCCACTTCATTAGTTATGAGTTCGCTCAATTCATTGTAAAAAGTCTTATAATCAAATTCAATATCATCAAATTCAATAGGCTCAAGATTTTTTTCTGCTCTCAATTCATTGATGTACTCTACTTCGTATTCCTCATTTGGTGCGTCCTCCCATATAGTACCATAGTTTCCATTGTAAATTGGTAAGTGTGTTTTGATTGTATTCATTTTATTTTTTCCTTTAGTTTTTAGGGGGGTAATAAATACCCCCCTAGTTTTTACTTTAATATTTTAGGTTGTAAGTATCTTGTAATACGTTCATCAAATTTATCTCTACTTGTTTTAATGATTCTTCTAATACGCTTGAATTTTCATTCTCGTATTTTTTTACATCATTCAATTCAGCCCTTACAATTCTAATTGAGTGTTTTAGGTTCTCGATATTTTTACTATTTACGTGTGATTTTTTCATTGTTTTGTCCTTTTGTTTGTTAAAAAATATACCCTTAATATGCTCTATAAATAAAAAAGTTCCATAAAAAATAAATTAATTTTGTTTAAGGGGGTGTGTATGCTCTATATATAGAATAAATATATTTAAAAGGTTTGTGTATCGTTCGTGTACATTTACAGGTATTATTAGCGTACTATCTACGTG
>LULG01000365.1_pt1 | contig 10035 bp, 16 predicted proteins | sample 728211 | NCBI WGS metagenome assembly LULG01 (sample SAMN03860295, study PRJNA289734) | marine metagenome | biome: seawater column; feature: ocean; material: water; isolation source: Red Sea water column Station 169 - depth 200m | place: Saudi Arabia: Red Sea | collected 2011-10-15 | depth 200 m | reverse complement strand
ACATATCTCCTGTAAATTGTTTATCTGTCAATGCAATGGTTTCAGTCTTTACATATTCTCTATTTTCTTGAGTTACATATTCTGATTCATCCATACCTTTTGACCAGACTGCATTAATATCTGGATAGAATACTCCCACAGACCTCTTAGGAGTACCGTCAGGGTAATAAGCCATTGCAACACATTTAGGAATCACTTTATGCTCTTCATGTTTTCCAGAAAACATTCCAATCCAATCTCCATGTTTCAGATAATGTTCACAATATCGAATATATGCTTTCTTAGAATCTACGAGAGTCGATGCTTTCTGTCTATCTTGGGGTAGAACATTTCGTCCTCTTGCTTGTTTGCCAAGAGCAGATATTTGATCTTTGGTTTCTTTGATCCACTCTTTTACATTTTTAAAAGAATACTTATCATCATCGGGAAGTGCAAGAACCTTCTTACTGATATTTTTATACTCAGCCGGTTTCCTCTTCTTACGCATTTGTATCATATGTTCACGAAGAGCCTCACGTTGTTCTTCTGTAATTTTACGAGTACGTTTCACCTTCATTGGTTTACGTTCACCTGTCACTTTCTTTCTTGCCATTACGATTTTTTCTCCAAGTTATTTTTAATGGTTTCTAACATCATTGTCCACTGTTTTGCAGTAGTTTCAATATCATAATGCATATCATAATATTGTTTCTGAAATGCAAGACCAGCTTGAACTGGTGCTTCCCAAAAATTATCTATTGCATCTTTCAGTACATATGCAAATTTCCTTGCATGTTCGACCTTATCCTCAACCATCCCATACATCCATGCAAAATTTGCACACGTTTCTGGAAGGACTGCAAGATTTGGACACACTACAATACATCCTGCACTTAATGCTTCGATTGCAGAAATACATCCTGTTTCTGGATATTTGTTGTAGTGCTGATCGAATTTCTTCATTGGAAACTGTTCCATGATAATTCACATTGGGTGTTTCTTTACATGCATTGTAAAGAGGTTCCCATTCTTTGTCTTGTGCTTCCCAACCATATATCTTAAAACTTGAATATACATCAAGTTCTACATTCTCTAATTTCAATGCCTTAAATGCACCGATCAGTACATCCAATCCACGATGTGGTGTAGATGTGTATGCAAGTCGAATTGGGCCATCTTTTGGTTTCGTGTGTATTGGAATTGGTTCTATTGCATTCTTCAATACAACACTTTTTTCATATTCAACACCAAGATCTATATTATATTTTTCAAGTGACCAATCAGAAGGAAATACAAATCTTTCAAATTTGTCACGATGAGATTTTTCTTTTAAAAATTGTACTTCGGGATCTTTTGATGTGTCTTGAAACCAAAGTATTTTTGGTTTATCTTCATAATGTCTAACTCTTGAAAGAATGATCTGAAAGTAGTTCCAGAGGTCTTCAGGCACTCTCTCCTTGACTCTTTGATAAATTAACTCACTTCCACCTTTTGCATTCTTTGACTGTTCAACAACATCACCACCAGTTGGAAGTGGCGGTAGGCCTTGTTCTTTTCTTTTCCGAATTTCTTTTATTTTAGAATCATCGAACTTCATCATACTCATTTTGGTTCTCCGATTCTATCAATTTCTTCAATTCTCTCAAGGGCTTCAAGAGATTCATTATTATCTTCTGCAGGCGGTTCTGGTTTCTTTTTACCAAAGAATTTTAGAACCACCTGTAAAATTTTATCAATCATATTATTTTATTTCCATTGTATTATTATAACAAATCATTTCAAAAATGTCAAGTGCTTTTTTTAAAAAAGTTTACCTTGTTCCATGCCATGCAATTTATATTGAAGTTTTCCATCATGAAACACTTCAACATCATTACCATCTAATTGTTTAATTACAGCTTCGTTATCTGCGTCTATTTTACTAAATTTCACTGTCTGTCCATTTTTGTAAGCAACTATATAAGGGTTTTGCTCTTTGGGGGTTCGCATAACTGTTCCTTTAAGTGAAATCCTGTCTTACATATGTAAAATGAATCTACAATGTCAGATACAGGGTTAGAAATTTTAGTTGATTTTGGAGACAATTGACTCTGCAAATCAACATGTGATTCTGACAAAAATGTTTCATACATTAGTTCTTTATTGGCATTTCCCTTTCCTGTGGCGTGTTTTTTAATTACTGTGGGTGGAATTGTTGTATATTTGAATTTGGTTTCTCTTAGTTGTTTTTTGAGAATACCCATATTTTCTGCAATATGAAATACTCTACCAGTTGCCGCAAATGCATAATCTTCCAAGTAAATTTCACTTGCTCTATCATCGAACCACCGAATACATTCAATAGTCCAAGATGCAAGTTTACTGAATCTTTCAATATCATCCGAATATTCTGGATATTCATAAGCAAAAAACACTTCTCCTAATGATTTATGAGATTTATTTTGTTTCAAAAAATGAAACTTACAATTTTCAAATTTTATTTCGTTATCTATTACTTCCGCCACACATATTGCGGGCGATGTTAATGAATAATCAATTCCTGCAACATACTTATTCTTCTTCTTCTTCATCATAATAAGGTTCCATCAAAATTCCACAAAATGCACAATGAAACGCATGTTCTTCGTGTTCTTGTGTTCGTATGTCATCAGAATCATAGATCATTGTATAAGTTACGCTACAATTGTCACATTCTATATCCAATTCGACTTCCATTTCTCTCCAATTAAAGGTCTACAATCTCACACCCACCTTCTGCTGAACAGGCGAGTTCTTGTGAAGCCACCGTATAATCCTGCTGTTCATAATTAGATAAATTAGACCAATCTACCTTTTTTGGTATTTTGGTTAATAATTCATTATATTCTTTTTTTGTACAATCTTGATATGGTGCCTGTCTATATGTATGTTCACTAAAAGGTAAGAATGAAATACCACTAATTGAATCAAAATTGTTCCATACCCATGCACCAACATCAAACCATTCGTGTTCTTTAACAGAAACCGTAATAGATGGTTTGTGTTCACACCAATGTTTTTGATATTTAGTCCAAAGTTGTAGTTGTTCAATTGCAGTCATATCTTTGCGACAGATTGCATCTTTTGGACTTTCCATTGGAAAAGAAAAAACAGTTGTGTGTTCTGGTTTAGTTACATCTGGTTCATTTGGAAACCCTGCATCCTTCATCATTTTACAAAGTGGATCTTTATTATCTGCTCTTACAGTGCGGATATAATAAGGATTATGACGGGCATGAATACCAGAAGCACTATCAACAAGCTGAGATACAGTACCACTTGGTTTGACACAAGTAATGGCAGCGGATCTTTTGATTCCAAGTTTGTCTGCCCATTCTCTGTTTGTTTCGACTGCGGTTTTTCTGAGATCATCTAATAACTCCTCCAATCCCTTCTTTCTACCATTGGTTAAGGGATTGTCTAAAATGCCTGTGAGGGAAACACCAAGAAGTCGTTCTTCGGTGCAGTTTTTTTCCCACTCTTTTGTGAGATATCTGAAGTTTGTAAGAGTGGATTGGAAAGTGCCAAGGATTGTTGCAGTCCTAACTTTCTTAGATAGTGATTCGGGAGTGTCCCATCTTCGGACAACGCATTCAGACAAGTTACAGAATTCTCTACTTCTAAGAATAATCTCGCTGCAGGGGTTAGTTCCAAAATCATCTCTTGGCTCTCTTCGTTTAATAAATCCTCCATTTTCATCTGATTCCTTTTCGTTTAATGCTATTACTTGATTTTTTGCTGACATTCCATTATATACTCCACGTTCTCCCGACTTTGAATCGTAAAGAGACAACCATTCTCGCATATAAGTTCCAACATCTGGCCGTTCCTTATAATTTACTGAATTGTTTGCTAGTGCTCGTTGAACATTAAGTTTGTACCATTCACCATGTTTTGCAAATCGCATTTCTCTGTCGTTAAGGTCTGACAAACTAATAAGGGCACTTCTACGAACACCTCCTACCACAACTATTTCTGCAATTTTACAAACAATATCATGTGCTTCAATAGGTTTAAGTTTTCTTCCAGCCGCATCTTGAAACACCTTTGTTGAAAAATGAAACAGATCATCTAGTGGTTGTGGGCCAGATGCACGACCACCAAATGTCTTTAATGGTTTTCCTGCTTCACGAACTTTGGTAAGATCCCACTTTGGAATCTGTCCTGTCCATAATAAACTAAGTAGTTCCTTGAGTGCTTTTGCCCAACCAAGTTTTGAATCTGCAACAACAATTGTTGTATCGGTTGGATGAAACTCTTCTGCAATAGGGGGTAATTGATTTACATGTTCCGTTTCTACACTAAACCCAACTCCTGTACCATTCATTAAAACATAAAGAATCTCATCAAAAGAACGTGGACTATCAACTTTAATATAAGAACAATTATAACCAGCGACGTTCTCTTTTCTGAGTGCTTCTCCAGCTGTCATCAGACAACGCATAGAAGGCATAACATTTAAATTTAATACATCTTCTCTCAACTCTTCAACCAATCCATTTCCTAAATCAAAATCACATGTTTCTTTAAGATGTTCTTGAAAAAAGGTGAAATATCGATCTACTGTTTCTCCCCATGTTTCTCTTCGTTTTTTATCGTAATCCCATCGAGCATAACGTGACAAATGAATAAATTGTTGATATTGAGTAGGCAAGACGGCGGGATTATCTAAGTTCATTTTTTCCTCCAAGTGGCGAGATGTGTTTTTGCGAGTAGACCATTGTGCATGTTGGTATTTATTATTTCAATTAATCTTGATTCTTGAATACCAGCAAGAACCATATCATTTAAATCCTTACGAGTAATTGATTCTGGCCAGATACAAACATTCCAACCATTATCGATTGCTTTTTCCATTCTAGAAATGATTTCTTTATTTCTAGGTTCATTATCAAAGACCATTGTTCCTCTATGATCATCTAATGCATCCGAAATCTCAACTTGAGATCTTAAATTTACATCCGATCCTGCCATTGCAATACAATTCGGCAGAAACATAGAGTCAAACGGGCCTTCAACTACATAAAATTGTTTCTCCAAATTCAAACGATCCAATCCGAATATTTTAGGAGAATCTTCGTTTATCTTAATCGTGATGTAACGAAGCAGAGTATTTGTAAACGCTCGTCCTTGAAACGTAATAAGTTGTTTGTTTTTGTCAAAGAAGGGAATTATTATTCGCTGTTCTTTTTCATTCAAATCATACTTACGTTTTGTTATCTTTTCAACAAAACCTTTAAAGTCCTCTGTATAATATAGGTAACTTAAAAATTGAGGTGGGATTGCACGATTGATAAGATACTTCTTTGCGAAATGTTGATCATCAAGATCACTAATTCGGGGAAGATTAATCTTAGTATGAAATACTGGTTTCTCATGTTTAATTATTGGATCAGATGTGTTCTGGCCTTTTCCAGTTACACCTTCTTTATATCTTTCTAAAACATATTGTTTATGTAATTCACTATCAAGTTTTTTAAGAAAGTTAGAAAAAGTATTACTCTGTCCACAATTATGACAACGATAAAAAAGATCTGTTCTTTTTTGATACAGATAACCTCTTGCTTTGGTTTTACTTTTTTGAGAATCACCACAAAAAGGACATCGAAAATTATACAATCCTTGATGTTTGTGTTTAAAAAGAGGAAGTCTAGATGAAACTAAATTTACGTATTTTGTATCAATATAAGAAGGCATAACAAATTTAAAATGTAATTTTAATTATGTAAGACTATTATAACACAATCTCACAAAATGTCAAGTCTAATTGTCTAGGAATTTAGGAACTATATGAACAATGAAAAATGTCAATGCGGTTACAATACCAATAGTAATCCATCTCCATTTTTCAAGAGATTCTACCTTTTTATAAAGAGTAGTAATATCTGTATCTATTCTCGCTTCGGTTTTATCAATCATAACAGTCATTTTATCATGAAGTTCTCCTATTCGGGTATGAAGAATTTTCAATTCATCACGAACTTCATTATCATTCGTTCTATGCAGATCTTGGCCTGCAAGTAATCGACCTATATTTTCTGAAAGTGCATTAAGTTTACCAGAAGTTTCCGATAACTTCTTCATCAAAGCATCTAATTCCTTAGTGCGGAATTCGTCTTTGATTTTTAAGGTTTGGATTTCAGTTTGGAGACTATGGATAGATTCTTGATCGGGCATAGGATAATTCTGCTGGTCTTACTTCCGTAATGAACTGTTTTATGAAATAAGCAAATGCTTTTGGTGCAAAAGTATTTGTATGCACCGTCCACGATTCCCCATTTAGTTCTGGATCGTGACCATCATTATGTATCTCTATTGTATTATCATCATCGTCTGTGGCTCTCCATGTAGATCGAGATTTACTGATCCACTCACCACTCATAACCTGTTCGATTGAATCATCTGCATTGATTTGCAGATATTCTTTGAATTTCATCATAATTATTTTCCATGTCTAAGATATTGCATACATCCAGTAGAAGAATCCATCACTATGATTGGTTTCTTAGGATATTTTCTTGCAAATGCACGAATATATTCACCAACTTCATCTTCACCAACATAATTGCTATAACGTGTATATTTCTTTTTACCCAAACGAGATTTTTGGAAATGTATAGGATCTAATGCAAATACATCAATTCCTCCAAATTTTCTCATCACCAATCCCTTTGGTAGTTTTTTCAATAGTGGAATACCTCTTGTAGCTATATTTCCACCACCCATATTTGTAGTTGGAGCATCTTCTTCATTCAATACATTTTCAAATTTTTTCAATATTCTAGAATCAAATTCTAAATCATTATTATACATTTTTTCAAATTGATCAAAAAATTGTAACTCCAACTCTTCTTCTGTAATCTTATATCCGTCTTGTTGTTCTTTGATCAACCAAAGTGCAGCCGCATAAGATGCAAGGCGTGATTTTCCGCCAGGAATCTTTCCCATTAATTTTTTGATATTCCAAATTAGAGTATCGGAAAGAGTATATGCTTCTTTCTCTTCTTTTGTTTCTAAATCTCTTCGTCTTTTGAGAATCTTACCATTTTCATCTACGATTCCTAATTCAAACGCTTTTGTTTTATTAAAAGGAGTAACCAGTTTCTTTAAAAACTGATAAACGAAATATATGTTCCCAATTCCTGCAAGAATTCCCATTCTATTCTATTTTCCTTAATTCTTTGATGGTAGTTTCATTCAACGGAATATGATTTGTCTGAATATCTTCTCCGTCTATTCCTCTTATTTTTTCTGGAAGACGGTTTAAAAATATAAGAAAAGGTTTAAGAATCGAATAAAACTTTTTTTCTACCCTAAAAAACAACATACGAGTTGCGGCCTCGTTTTCAAATACATTATAGATAACGATCAAATGGTTGAGAATTAAATTTGTTCTCAACTCTCCTGTTTCAAGAAATCGATTAAATAATCTCTTAACGTATTTGATTTTATTCAAATCTTCATTGAACTCTTCAACAGAAGTACATTGTCGATTATCATAATATTTCATAGCAAAATGTAAATAATTTTTTTCATTTAAATCATCAAATATATTCATGCTCACGATTCAATTATGTTACTGCATATCCATGTCCACCAATGATCTGCCATGCACTATCATTAAAAAGAAAAACAACAGTATCACCTACTGCATCTAAAGTAGCATATGTTCCACCATCCAAATTCGTTGGTGTGACCCTCACACTACCACCATCCACTATATGAGAAACAATCTTAACTTGTCCTTGCACTCCATCTGCAAGAGAAACCACTTGATTTGCACCTGTAGAAGTACAATTCGTAATCGAAGTTGTTAAATTTGCGGCCCCTGCACCAGAAAGAGCTTGAGGTGTTCCCACATATGGTGTTTTAAAAAAATTCACAAGAGTAATTTTTTTAGTTTCTGATGCTGATGTATCAGAAATCAAAGCTGTATCATCTGATGCTGTTACAGTTAGTGCATTTAAATCACTTATTCTTTTGTCCGCCATCTTTTTCTTTATCTAGATCATTGACAACTACTTCTTTTTCTGGAAATAGTGGTTTGGGTTCTGGTTTTTCTTCTTCTTCAATAAATTCATTGGAAAGAAGAATTGCACCTCTCATCGTAAGAATATCATTGCTGGTTAATTCTAATTGTTTTTCCAACTCAACTTTCTTATCAATAAGAGAGTTGTAATTAGTCATCAATTCTTCACGTTTCTTTTTAATCTTTTCAAGTTCCATGTTTTCTCACCTTTAATTATGTTTCAAAAATTTGGGGGGATTTGTTCCCCCCCAAATAACTATCAATTACTGATTATTAGTCAGCAAATGCAGGTGCAGTAGCTGCACATACCCAACCTGAACACATCCAAACAGTAGATGATACACCAACAAGGGTAATATCATATGATGCCGGAACATTCAACTGTAAAGTTTCGTTGGAGTTTTGATCTGAAAAAACCGCTTCTACGTTTTCATCAGCAGTTGTGTCCAAATGAACTACTTGACCTTTGAAATAGATTGAGTTTCCAGTACCAGCAGAAATGATAACATCATGACCGTCAGCTGCTGCCAACCCAATTGGGCCAACAAATCTGAAATGCATTCCTGCAATTGGAGTTGGAAGTGTGTAAGTTCTGTCAGCACTACAATCTGGGCCGATAAGAAGTCTACCAGCATGAGTTGCTTCGGTAAGTGTAACATTAGAATCTGCTAATGATACTGGTGCCATAAGAGCGTTTGCATACTCTCCGATTGTCACCTTTTTGTTTGTCGGCGTTCCGCCTGGATCATCTACAACGTGAAGTAAATCTTCTCTCGCTGTCGCTGTTCCTAAAGAGGTTAATGCCGTTATCTTTTTGTCTGCCATCGTTTTTCTCCTAGGCTTAAGATGCTGGAACTCAGCACCTGAGATTAATAACCGCTAGGGATTGGGAGAACCGTTTCTCCCAAAGGAATTCCCCTAGACGATCAACTTAAATTATTTATACATCAATTATGCGGTAACTGTCTGAGTTTGAGCATCCAAAGCTGTTAACACTCTAAGTGCAGCTGTAGTAGTTCCACCATCAGTAGTATCAGAAATTGTTCCACTATTCAATGCAATATCTGCCTGACTTCCACCACCCAATGTAGAAGCAGTAAAGCGTTTCCTGTTTGAAACCGAACCAGTTGCTGTGTAAGAAAGAACACAAGTTCTACCAGAACCAGATCCTTCGTTACCATTTGCAAGTGTTAATGTTGGTGTTCCACCAGATGTAACAACTGTTACTTCCTCATCCCACGTTACTTCTACTGTTACAGTTTTACTTGATCCAGCAGTAGGTGCAGATGTAATAAACCTTGCAGATGTAATAGATGGTGCAGCCAATTTACCAGATCCAGCAAGACCTCTAATCGCAACTATGATTTCCTGCTGAGCACTGGTATTACCATTTCCAGTTGCAGCAGTTCCGGCTCTCATTGCCCATCCACCTGACTCACCTACACAATCTTGTTTTTTATATGCCGAATTTTCATCAGTACTCAACCACTTTGGTTTTTGTGCTTGTGTTCCTGCTGCGGCTTTTCCCCATAAAGGCATTTTATTCTCCTTGTTGTTATTATTATTAAAATTTAAAAATTATGATGCGAATTGTCGTTTATACATTCCGTCTTTTACGTAAGCAAGAGATAGATCTTTACTTATCTCATCATCTACATAATCTTCTGCGGTAACTGAATACCACCCTCCTACTTTTCTATCAAAGAAATATGTTTCTCCGTGCCATATGTAAGGGCCTTCAAGACCTTGCTCGTAAAATTCTGCGAAATTTGAATCCATATATGGAGCGGCTTGATCTAATCTATGTTGTATATCCCAATCTTGTTCTCCATATTCAATTCCACCAGTAGTTACTCCTTCTTTTACTTGAACTTGTTCTTCGTGGTCTGCAACGTGTGCATCATCCAATGCCTTGTAACAAGCTTTCTTTTCTTTTTCATCCTTTAACGCAGCACAAGATCCAACGCCGAACTTTTTCAAAACTTCTGATCGTTTTTTCTGCCATTCTG
>LULG01000257.1_pt1 | contig 10036 bp, 3 predicted proteins | sample 728211 | NCBI WGS metagenome assembly LULG01 (sample SAMN03860295, study PRJNA289734) | marine metagenome | biome: seawater column; feature: ocean; material: water; isolation source: Red Sea water column Station 169 - depth 200m | place: Saudi Arabia: Red Sea | collected 2011-10-15 | depth 200 m | reverse complement strand
GTGCATGTATAATATCCTCCCCCCGGCACAACTTCACTCCAGCTACACCCACTTGCACCATCACAAACTGATTCTGTTGTAATATCAGAACAAGATCCGTATGTAGCTCTACACTCTCCACCACCACCAGCGTCATCAGCTTCACATGACAAATTACCACATGTTCCACCACAGCCATCTTTCAAGTTACAACTTCCGTCTAAGGCATTATAGGCACATCCATTATTTTCACAATCGGTTTGCTTTCCGTCATGTTCTCCACAACAGCCATTGCAAGCAAAGAAGTCATCTAACGTGGGAAAATCCTTTTCACACGATGGTTTTTTAACATCTCCCGGCTCACAATCACAACTACAACAGGTTTTAAACTGTTCATCAGCGCCGGGCAATCCGTCAAGGGGTATCCAATCAGAATCTATCCTATAGGTTTTACCACAATCAAAACATCCTGCAATGGCTCCTTCAGGAGTGCTCACACAATCACAACAGTATGTCCCTCCCGTGTATCCATCTTCGCAACCCAAACCATAATTTCCATTCTGATCTGGCTCACAATGATATGGTTCATCAGCGCCGGGAAAAACTTTATATCCTGTTGCTACTACAGGCGGGAGATTTCCATTACAATCAGTATGACAATACCTATCATTTAATGATTGAGAAGACATACTGCCAATAGTAGCCGTTAAAGATTTTGGCATGTAATGATCACAACAAACTGGACAAACCTCAGTTTGATCTATTTGTACATAGTAACCATTAGCAAGATCTTCCCTAATCTTAGAGGTATGATCATATCCTAAACGATATTGATCTGTTCCATCTCTTGATCCAGCCATTTCTCTAATTGTACATGTGTCATGGTCAAGCTGGTCGCAAAGGGTCCACTCTCCGGTAAATGGACACGCGGGCCAGTTACCAACCTTATCCTTATATGGATCGGCAGTAGAGGCAGGCTTCCAATCGTGTCCTGACCAACAGGCATCAAAGTTTGCAACATTGTCAACAACTGACACGCAAGAATGATAATTTGGATTTGTCCATATATTGGGTGGACAACCACTATTGGTTCTAGCTATACAGTCTTGATAATCTGATGCAGCAACGGAACTTGCATTACATCCATCTATACAAGATCCGGGGAAAGCGGGATTAAGCGCAGTTCCGCCTCCGTCGTATAGAGAATATTTCTTAGCTAGGGTTATGCAGTCGTCCTTGGTCATCATAGTGTTTGGGTCTGGATACCCCGAAACAATCTGACAATAACCGTAAGTTTTACATGTAGCTTCATCTGTTAACAGATCAACGGCGGTTGATGAAATCACATCTGGGACATTGTCAAGCGTATTACAAGGGCATACTCCAACTGTACTAGCAAGAAAGTCTACACAGGTGAACGTGGTCTCGCACTGAGGTGCAAAATCTACTGTTCCATCGCTGTAATCCCCATTGCAGTCCTTTAAAAGGAAGTGGTCTTTATCTACAATCTCCACAACCCATAAAGGTAGACTTATTGATCCGCTTGCTAGTCCGCTAGTGTCAAACGGTGCTGTTTCGCAAAGCCCCGGAGGATTAAAGATTTTAGGACACTCTTCCCCATCACAACCATCTCCCAGCTTCTCCTGCCAAGAAATAGCCTTCCATTCTGCGAGCGTCAAGGTGTTGGCGCTAAAATTGCCCAGAACCCCCTTGACACTGATAAAATCATCGTCCACAAGACCATGATTGGTAGATTTAATCACTATGGGAGAAGTATTACTGGCAAACTCCACAACTCCAGATCTTCCCCCTCTATGAGAGCCATAACAATTATCCAAAGTGTGACTAATGGGTGGAGTACTATTTTCAGGCTGATATGGAGTATATGTGTTTGCAGGATATAATCCAGTAGCGCCCCAATAGCCCAATCTTCCGGTATAAAGACCGCTGTCTCCAACCAGAGACGAACTATAAATTATACCTTCTAATCCTCCAGACCAATAATGTAAGTATCCAGACGGGTCACCACAATCATCATGACAACTCCATACCTCTCTCGCACTAGCCGCTCCATCAATAATACCTTTAATTTGAGTTCGGGCTTGTGAACAAGCCGAATCAGTGCCAACAAAATCATTTTCAAACCAATATGCCAATCCGTGATTTATGTCCATTAAACAGTCTGGGCAATCTACTCCAGCCCCGCACACACAGCCATAGTGGGCTGCTTGATCTGCTCTTGCTTGATCTAAACTTTTAGCCGTTAACTGGTTACTTTCTGTTGCTTTGAATGGCTGGGCCTGCAAGTTTAATTGATATAGCTGATACGCCCCGCTCTCATATACAGTACGATCTCGAATCACGCCGCTTTCCTGATACAAAAAACGAGAACATCCTTCTCCGTTAATGTCCGTAGTACCATCACGATTTTCGTCTGGATCATGACACCAGTTTACGTCTTCTGGATAAAACCCTGCTGGATTTCCTAACTCGGCAGTTCTTTGATCAAATGGAAGACGAAAATCAGAACAATTAATCATTTGATCAATTGGTATATATAAAACGGTCTCTTTTCCTATCAAACTATTATCTTGCGCGCTAGGTGAATCAAGACAATTATCGTTATAGTTACACTCTCTTATAATTAAAGTAAATACGCCTGCCGAGCCAGCTTTTCCAAGATCATTTCTAACTTCTGGAGTTGGATTGTCTACAGCTTTACATCCATCTTGGAAGTTAGGCGCGCCGCCGGGTATAAGAATATATTCCTTATAAGGAGTAATACAGGTAAGCTGCCCCTTTGCTTTCTCTAAAGATCCTTCACCTCCACCACCAGATACGGCAGGTTGATGAGATGGAGCCTTGTCAGAAATAATCTGACCACCACAACATTCGTTTACATCTGCGGATGAGGGGTCAGTAATCCAGCTATGAGACCATGTATATCCGCTAGATTTATACTGCGCAGAACATTCCCATTCATCAAATTCCTCCACCCACGCGCAGCCTTCTGCTAACGTACAATCACACTCGGATTTAGTACTACAATCCGAACCATCTAACGCATCTCCTGCACAGCTACCACCAACCGGATTTCCAGAACTGTCTAAGCAGCGGGGATATTTCCAAGTAAATCCACCAGCACAACAAGCTCTTTTATCATAACCCAAAACATTTCCAGCACCATCAATACAAAATCCGTTATGACACTGTTCAAAATTCACTTGTCCATAAAGATTGTTGAAATTGGCATCTGTATAAGACCTACAAGCCATAAACTGATTTGGAGTGTCTCCATCTTGAAGACATCTACCACCAGCCGGATCTCCGTCAGGCATATTTAGATCATTTCTTCTAGTGCCTCCGGGGGGGCCAGTGCTATGGCCAATCAGTTGTCCGGTCGTCGGGTGGAATATCGGACGATTACGTGTTGCCCCTTCTTGACCACTATATGAACAATCTGTTTTATTTCCATCTTTGTCGGTAGTAACATCACATGGATCGCAAAGCTCGTTGCCATTTGCGTCAAATTGACAACATTTTCTACCTCTCCAAGCGCCAACCCCGCCCAAAGCTTTAGTATAGACTAGGTGTACTATCTCAGTGGATTGGTTTGAGGAGATATTTTGTCTAGCCGAAGTTCTACTTCCAGCTTTAGTAATGTGTATAGTTAGCTCTGGGGGCAGTGTGCATCTAGCGGCGGGATCGGACTCAGTTCCAGATCTACAAGCGGATTTACAGCCACATCCTATATTACAGGGATGTCCTTGATTGTCGTCGGTATAATGACCCGGATACTGACTAATTCTACCGTGGCCAGACCTCCTGCTCGTGGTCCGGTTTGTATACCCCGGAGGAGTTGTGTCAAAATTGTCGCCTATAGCCATTACTGTTCCTATACACCCGTTGTTATTGCTGTTTGCGGGTAGTCATCATCCGGCCCGCAGTCTTCCAGTGTAGACATACCTTGGAAAAATAGTTTTTTCGTACAATTACTAAACTCTCCCTGTGAACAATTGGCGTGAGTCAGCACTTCGGCACTGAAAAACTCTGCTTGCAATATTACATGCACAGGTAATATTTCCTGAACTGTTATTGGATCTCCACCTGAACAACCACTTAGTCTATCTGATTTAGAATAAGATATAGCTACTCTTCTACCAGTATCATAACTAAGAAAAGAGTCTCCTAGCATTAAACCTTGATTTAAAGGATTTTCAATCAGTATTTTTTGATACAAAATTGCCTTAGCAGCTTCAGAATACTTAGCATTAACCCCTGTAGCAATGGGGGGCATAATAGCATGTAATGGTTCTGGACCCAAACTATTCTGCGCTAAGGCGCTGCCACCAAATCTATGACATGGATCTCCCATTCTTCTGCTTTGCGGGCTTCCACCGGAAACTTTACTAAATTTATCACCACAATCTGAATATACGTTTCTTCCTCTTACCGTGTGATCCACAGATCTTACAATAACAGCGTCGTAAAAGGGAGTACAGGTGGTAGAAAATTGTGAACATTCAACAGCATATTTTGCAGCGGTTCCGGTTCCTATTTTTACCACTTCACAATTTCCACACCACTCCTTGTCTTCTGGGTCATATATTTCTATATCGGGATAATATATACTAGTATTAAAATATGTTTCATATGTGCAACTAGTTTGAGGACATGGATTTCTATAAAGTCTGCCGGGATTAGTTACATTATCGTTTATACCAAAGTTGAAAGAGTTTTTTCCGTCTAACCCCGCCTTTGGTAAAATACATTTTACAGCTTTACTGAGATAGACACCGTTAAATCTGCCGCCAACCCAGACCTTTCTTTCTCTATCCCATCTAAGATCCACTGGCCCACTTTTCCATCTATCTGTTCTTTGAAGATGATGTGGTAAAAAGTTCAAATGTGCCCGTGTTTTACTATGCTGTAATTCAACCGGTAGGCCGACATTATCTACATCTCCACCACCACCAGAGCTATATGGGACTCTTCTGTCGGCATCATATTTTGCATTGGGAACTGGACGACCATCAATATCATACCCCCACCCAGAAACCACCATAGGACCACGCAGCCCAATGGGCCTAGCTGCTTGATTAGCGTCGTCCGTGTTCTGACTGGTAATTTCTGCTATCTTACCCAGAGGTCTAGCTGATTTAGCATAACCCCCCTCTATGCTTCTGACAGACAGGTCTGTCATGTCAGAGTTTCGAACAACATACTCTATATTATGACCACTGGCCAGAGGATTTAATGTGGCAGACGTAATAACACCCGAGCCAACGTTCCACCAATCTATAAGAGATTCATTACCAATACCAACAGGCTTCCAAAAAGACGGGAGGTCACCGCTAGGAATAGGAACATTTGTTAGAGATCCCTGTGGACCCGTCGTAACGAACTCGGCTGAATACGGAATAAGCAGCCCGTCCATACTCATGCCAGCTTGATCATTCCAATGCTTATCGCTAACAATTGTTTTGGTGGGATCGTTAGGATCTTGTTCTATAAACTGAGGAAAATTTCCTTTAAAAGAACCCAAGGTAGCTGTATCAATAACTGGAGATTTGTCCCCCCTGTCCAAATTGCCAGTTACGCCATCTTTATCCATTCCCTGAAGAGGGTTTCCTTGATCATCCGACAAAATGTAGGTCTTTCTGACCAGCTTTCCGCCCAGCATTACATGATTCTCGTCGGACCTTTCCCTCTGAGTATCTGTATTTTGTGGTTCTTGAGGCATTTTTTATTCCTAGATATTTATTTATTGAGGTCGTTAAATTTACCCGCCAGATCTCTAAACGAAATTAATTTCGTCTTCTTAAGAGATGCTGCCATCTTTTTAGAATTCTCCATCGCATCTTCTTGTAGTTTTGTTATCCTATTTTCAAAGATGCTTTGTGTATCTCCGAATTTTGCCTGAGTCTGCATAGTGTAAGATGTGGTAATTCCACCCGACCCGATATCCACGGAAATATCTGAAATGGTAGGACCAACACCTAGCATCTGTGCTCCTAAGCTATATTGAGGGTTTGGTAAGCCTGTAAGTGTAACATTACCACTCTCAACAAAAACATTGGGATCTTGCAATGTCAGTACTTTACTTTTAGCTGCTAAATTCATCAAAGCCTCACTGCCAAAACTTTCTGGAGAATAACTACTGTCATCTATAAATTTTGCCTTGCCAAAATTCACTCCAGCAGCCCACGGACCCCAAGTAAATCTGTTACTTCTCTGTGGAATAGCAGACATCCATGGTTTATATCTAGCCGGGGCCATCTTCATTTGACCTACACCACTGGCAGGACCAGCGTTGTTTTTAGGAAGATCGGCTCCGACAAGTTGCGCTCCATATATTCCAGCAATCGCCGCAGCTATATTGGAATTGCCAATCTGTCTACTGTCGGCATATCCCCCCAAAGGAATTGTTACGCGGGGTTGATTCGCACCACCGCTAAGTGAGTCGTCAGTGCTCCAATGTACAGGAGAATTAATAGTTATTAACGCAAAAGGTCTAACAGTAGCAGAGGTAACATTATTATTATGAATATCAATTGCAGGAGCATCTAACATCCAATAAGTCTTAGTATCCACATTAGCCTTTACATAAGTTTTTCCTTCTGAATCTCCCCCCATACTATTATTAGCCAAGGGTGTGCTATGTATGTCGTCTGGAGAAATCGATCCAAAATCTAAAAAGGCCACCTGCTTAGAACCCCTCATCTTCTCCTTGGTGGGAAATGCCACAAAAGCACCGAGCTTTCCATCTTCATCATAAAAATTGACATTATGAGGATATCTTTTTCCCTCTTCTGGATTGGGATTTCCGGTGGCGGGATCTGGATCTGCAATCTTTATCTCTCCAGCCCAGCCAGCATTGCTAAGATCCCATCTCAATTCAAACTGCATAGATGCTGCATCTATTCTTTTAATCCAATTATCCATATCGCCAAAGACATCAAACTGTCCAGCATATGGTAGAGGAACTAAGTATTTTTTACCATAATAATTATTGGCTATATTACTAATCTGTCTAAAAGCGTGATTTTGCTGCTCCGCTATTACAGCGGCTCTAGCTTTTTGTTGCCTAGCCTGAGCAGCCTGCATTGCTGATGGTGATGTGTCTTCAGAATTTCTACCATCAGCACGACGATTGCCGTGGTTCTGTTGTCGGGCGTCTGCTGGCAAGGCCGCTCCCGCACCTATAGCACCTGCAAGCGCCCTACCCGTCGCCGGACCATTCATATTATCTATAGGACAATAACCATTCCAACCCATATAACACGGCAAAAATGGCTGAAAATATCTCATATATTTCAACCAGTCTTCTTTTCCACTAATGGCATGTCTTAATTCTGTAACAGTCGCATAATAATAATTACTAAAATCTCCATTGGTTCCAGTGGGTCCACCAGTATAACCGATCATCCCCAAGTCGATAGGAATAGTAGCACTTACCGGAGACTTAAAAGGACTACCAAGATCTACAGCTTTACACGCAGCAGTTTGAGAGGTTGAACTACACGCAATATTTGAAGAGGATTGTGTACGAAATCTTGGAACAGCATAAACTGCACTTGGAACTGAAGGACTGCGACTTGCTGGACAAGAAGGGTTGTATTTACCAAGTGGGCCGCCAGTGGGGTTGGCGGTTGTTTTAGGCAAACATCTTGGATCGGCCTCCGGTTTCCCCGATGTATTTGCACTCTTTACCCATTCCAGTACGCCATCATCGTCATGACTAGAAAAAATTCCATACCTTTTATCAAAATCTCTATATGGATTGTCATCATGAAATCGCCCCAGTATGGGCATTCCCTTGCTTTCTACTGAAACAACCGCGCCATGAGAAGTTCCTACGGGGGTCACAGTGTGAAAACCCCAGCAAGGAAACATGTCTATCATTCCGTCTTGTCCGGTGGCAACAGAGTTTAATTCGTCGGGGTCGTCCACGGTCGTGAACCAATTAAGATAGTTGTCGTTTCTTGTAACTTCTTTTGCTGAAGTACTGGGGAATTGAGGATCTTGAGGCTTCTGTGCTTCTAATGTTGACAAATCAGCTGGATAACCATTCATCTTAACGCCGTCGAATTCGCCATCTGGATATACTTCTACAAGAACATCAGCCCCAACAGCATATTCAGATCTAGTTTTAGCAGCCCCTAAAGGAGTAACCCCAATAACTCTTGTTCTAGGAGCACCAATCATCATAGTGCCAACTTCAGGATCAGTAAATTCGTAACCTAGACTAGAGGAGACAACTCTATTGGCCCACGGACCTGTAGAGTTGCTTGCCCCAGTGGTGGGGTCGGGGAGGGCAGTAGCCCTGTTGATTTCTGCTCTAATTTTTCCTAGTACTACAGGACGATTCCTTGGTATCACTCTTACTTTTATAACCCCGGCGAAGGGACTTGAATGAGTAGCAATCAAATTTCCAGCATTGTCATATTCTGAAATAGGTCCATCTTCTTGTAATTCAACAAAGAAGTCTGCTGCACCTGTGTCACAAACCTGTTGTATAAAACTCATTATGCTCATGCTTGTTCCAGAGATTCTAAAATCATCTGGAATTATACCCCCTAAGTTTGTGGGGGTCGTCGGGTTGCGCGTTCCGCTTAATAAAGCTAGATCCATTACATCTACTTTATACCTATGGGCATTAACTGGAGAAGTAGATATTGGAGCACCGGGAGCACTCTTAGGTAAGTAATATAAAGGCCCGCCATACGGTTCATTAGGCATATAGGGAGCCACCGTCGTCCCCGGTATAGAATTAGATGTAAGCATAATGTTCATAGCATCCAAAACTTTTAACCAAGGCATCCCCGCGTCAGTCTTCAATGCCGCTCCGTATTGAACGCCTTCATAATATCCAAATACGTTAATTAAATTATAATACCCCAACCAGCCGTTGGTATATGTTCTGGCAAAAGGAGAAGTCACTAAGCTGTGAGAGGCATCTGCCGGTGCGGTAGTTCCCATATACTTGTCAAAAATAAGCTGGGAACCTTCTAGTATCATTCGTGGATCTGAGATACTGACACTATAAGTAGTTCCACTGCCACCCTGACTTCTTTCGTATCGATTTACAATTCCGTTATAGGAAAAAACCAAGTTTCCAATACCGTCATAATATTTAAAATACGCAGGTTCTCCGGGTGTGGGAGGACAAAAGAAGTCTCCATAATCAGCCAACGGGCGCGCAGCGCCGATTTGAAGCTCACGACAATCACCCATAGTCGTTACGGGGTGAGCAGAATGATCCCAAGGATGATACCCCTCCCAGACCGAGCTTCCTCTCGCAACACCATTATTTATATTGGGAATTTTCCCTTCTTTAAATTTATTATCTTCCACCAAGGAAAGATTAAGGCTAGAAGAGTTACTATTAAATCCGATGTTGACGGAAAAATTAGTAATCGAAGCCCCAAAGAAGCTCTGTTGAACAACTGGCGATGTAATAAGTTCTTCACCGTGTGCCATAGTTTTATTCCTTAAATAAACGTCTTCGGATATGGTGCTGCTGGCTTAGTTTGGAGATTATTGAGAGCCATAAATTGATACGTCTCATGCGGCTCATAAGTCCACGAAACATCAAATGTCCAAGCTCCAGTTCTAGGATTCCATGTTTCTGAAGGCGACTTTGTAAAAAACACATTTATGAGAGGAGTGCCAGTGGGTGTGCCATCATGCGTCCCCGCCTTAGCGGGATTGAATTGATCAATAATTTTTATTATCGCCTCTCTTTGGGTTTGTACATGACTGGGCTTAGCAGCAATGGCTCCCGCATAATGATCAGTTTTTGGATCTCCTAGTGGATTCAAATCGTCACCGGTCCAAGTGCCAGCAGTGTCAGCAGCATCGCAGTCCGCTTCATTATCGGGTTGGGGATCGAGAAGATTGCCGCCGCTATCTTTTGCACCCGCGCAGGTTCCAGTAGAAGAAACGCCTACTACACATGATATACTAAGAGAGCGCTCCCACACAGTTTGAGTTCCTATACTTTGTAGAACCGGACCTAAAGCCCTGCCTATAACCTGAGTAGTAGCCGCCACAT
>LULG01000729.1_pt1 | contig 10056 bp, 12 predicted proteins | sample 728211 | NCBI WGS metagenome assembly LULG01 (sample SAMN03860295, study PRJNA289734) | marine metagenome | biome: seawater column; feature: ocean; material: water; isolation source: Red Sea water column Station 169 - depth 200m | place: Saudi Arabia: Red Sea | collected 2011-10-15 | depth 200 m | reverse complement strand
GTCTAATCAGAGTGTTATAAGGAGTACTACTAACAGGAACAATATATACTTTTTCTACATTGTTATTCTTCACATCGATTAATGAACACTTAATATGATCAGAGGTCATCATACTCATCCCAAGAGAAAGCGATGTTAAGTACTCATCACTAAAATCTTTCATGCTGTTATATAGTTCATAATCTCCTTCTTTACCGAAACCATGAGCTAGGATAATTAGAGCTTCTTTTGAATTATTAATAGATGGAATAGGCCAGTAGTAATTAGGTCCCATCATCTTCATCATATTATTAATTTGATCATTCGATAATCTAGCAAGAGGAGCAATTTTAGTCCTTAATTGATCATATTTGCTCTCCATGGAAGACATCGACATCATGTGAGGCAGCTTTTTACCAGATTCATCTTCGGAAAAATGGCATCCCATGTTATCCATTGCTTCTGCATTAACAGATACAAAGAGGAGCATAAGAAATATTTTTATATAATTATTTTTCATTTTCTAATCAGTGTTTTTTTTGCCATCCTTTCTTGTTCTCTTTTCCAATCTCTTTCTTTTATAAGGTGCCTTTTATCATGCTTTTTCCTTCCCTTGGCTAATCCTAATTTAACCTTAACTTTACCATTTTTCCAATATATAGATATCGGTATTAATGTATAGCCTTTTTGACTGATATACCCATTAAGCTTAGCTATTTCTTTTTTATTGAGTAATAATTTTCTACTTCTAGTAGCCTCAGACTCATCTGTTATATTTGCATTTCTCAATGGTGAGAAATGTGCACCGATTAAAAATACTTCATTATTTTTTAATATTGCATAACTCTCTTTTATATTGCCTCTATTGTCTCTAAGGCTTTTTACTTCCCAGCCCTTTAGAGAGATCCCAGCCTCAATCTGATCTTCAACATTGAAATCAAATAGAGCTTTTTTATTCTTAATAATTGTATTTGTCATTCATTTCAAGGTAATTTAGTTCTACCAATTTATAAGATTATAACGTTTTCAATCAAATGAGTAATATCTCAAACAATGAAAGACAATCAATGCATGGCCTATGGTCATCAAGATTAACTTTTATCCTTGCTGTTACAGGGTCTGCAATTGGTTTGGGAAATATCTGGAAATTCCCTTATGTGGCTGGCGCTAATGGAGGAGGAGCATTTGTCCTAGTTTATTTAATATGTATTTTAGTTATCGGGTTTCCAATTATGGTTTCTGAAATCCTTATAGGACGAAAAGGTCGTAGGAACCCAATTACATCAATGCGACTTCTCGGTAAAGAAGAAACAGGCAGCCAATCTTGGAAGGTTGTTGGCTTTATTGGTCTATTTGCTGGTTTTCTTATATTGTCTTATTACAGCGTTATTGCTGGTTGGACACTTCACTATTTCACACTTTCAGTAACAGGTGATTTTACTGAACTTAATACAGAGAAGGTAAATCTTTTATTTTCTGAACTAACAAGTTCCATATCAACACAGGCGATTTTCCATACCTTTTTTATGGTTATGACCATAATAATCATAGCAAGAGGTATAAAAAATGGATTAGAAAAAGCTGTAAAATTCATGATGCCAGCACTCTTATTGATTTATTTATTATGGTGATCTTGTTGATTTACTCAATTACTCAAGGAGATTTTGCAAAAGGGGTTGATTTTTTACTCAAGCCTGATTTTTCTAAAATTACTGCTGAGAGTATTCTTGCTGCAATGGGACAAGCATTCTTTACACTTAGTCTCGGTATGGGCTGTATTGTTATGTACGGAGCTTATTTGCCTAAAAACGAGTCTATAGTTAAAACTTCATTAACTATTATTTTTTGCGATACTCTAATTGCCCTTTTAGCAGGATTGGTTATCTTTCCTATAGTTTTTGATAATAATCTCGCTCCTACAGACGGCCCAGGTTTAATCTTTCTAACGCTTCCTCTAGCTTTTTCTGATATCACTGGAGGTGTTTTATTTGGATCGCTGTTCTTTATTTTATTAGGTTTTGCTGCTATCACTTCAGCAATTAGCTTACTCGAACCATCTGTTGCCTGGATGATTGAAACTCAAAATATCAAACGAACTACATCGGCAATAATAATCGGATCAGTGATCTGGCTTCTCGGGTTTTTAACAATTTTGTCATTTAATGATTTATCAGATTTTATATTTTGGAAGGGAACTATATTTGATAATTTTGACTATTTAGCCAGTAATATCCTATTACCAATCAGTGGACTACTATTTACTATCTTTGCAAGTTGGTTTATGACGAAATCTAGCAGTCGATTAGAATTATCAGATGTCTCTCCAGCAACATATGCTATATGGAAGTTCTTAGCTCGAGTGGTTGCACCAATAGGGGTCATAATTATTTTTCTTAATGCAATAAATATTGTTTAGTTTTGAACACTTTCAAACGATCATTCCTTATACGTAAGCCTGTCGACCAAGTGTTTAGAACATTATCGGATGTCGAAGAATATGAGACTTTTATTCCTTATTGCATTGAGTCCAAGATCATTGATGAGCAAAGTGATTTTTCACTAGTCACTTTAAATCTAGAGTTCTTTGCTATCCAGACATCATTCACTACCAAGAATGTAGTCAAACTAAATAAATCTATTGAAATGGAATTAATAGATGGTCCTTTCGAGAAATTTAGATCAAGTTGGAGATTAGAAGAGGTCGATAAGGAAACAACAAACCTTAGTTTTGAGATGAGTTATCAAATGAAAAATAAAATTCTAGAAATGGCATTTAAAAAGAACCTTAGTGGAGTTAGTGAGTCAATCGTAGAAGCTTTTAAATCAAGATTGAACTAACCAGTTGGTTTGGAAATAACATCTTTTTCAATTCTTACTACCCTGTCATTTTCGAAAAAGATAACTAACCAATATTTTTGAGTGTTTTCATCAGATTCTGGACCCATTCTAGTTTTATAATAGTAGATGTAATCCCATCGATTCTGCTCATAGGGGCTAGCAATAACTGGCCCACCCAGCAAATACTTAATTTGACTCTTGGTCATATCAATCTGAACACGATCAATATTTTCTATATTCAGCAGATTACCTTGTTGTAGATCAGGTCGGTAAACGCATCCAGTGATAGTAATAATAAATACTAGTAGTAAAATTAGCTTAATTTTATTAATCATTTCTATTGTCAACACCCCATAAAAGTTTAGATTTCAGATTATCGAAATAATCATAATTCTCTGGATGCAATAATGAAACCGTCTTCTTTGCTTTTTTTATCAATAGCTCTTGTCCTGGTTTAAGCTCTGAGATAGTGTCTCCATCTATATCAATGCCAACCATATCAGTTTGATTGTCATTTAATCGAAGAATAATTTCTGATGATGATGGAAGTACCATAGGCCTATCGTTTAAAGTGTGAGGTGCTATAGGAACTAATAGGAAGGCTTCTACATCAGGTTTCATTATCGGACCGCCACAACTTAATGAATAGGCTGTCGAGCCAGTAGGTGTTGAGATAATAAAGCCATCTCCTTCGTGAGTATTAATAGGTTTATTATCGATTGACGTCTCAATATTAATCATCCGACCTGTTTCTTTTCGATTAATCACGATGTCATTAAAAGCATAACCGATACTATTCAATGAATTATTATCTCGAACAAAGACTTCAATGAGCATTCTATTTTCAATATCAAATTGCCCAGAGATAATATCCTTTATTACAAAAAGAGCTTGATTGGGATTAATATCTGTTAGAAAGCCTAATCTACCGCGATTTATGCCAGTAATTGGTATCTCTAATTCATAGGCTAACTTAGTTGATTTAAGCATAGTTCCATCTCCTCCAACTGAAATTATGAGATCGATACCAGCCATCTGATTTTTAGAGATAAACTTATATTTATTAGGTTTATCTATAGGAGAATTATTGGTTTTTGGGTCAATCAAGAAAAGTTCAAGACTTGAACTGTCAAAGTTATCAATAATTTTCTGAATAACAACAAAAGATTTCTCATCACTTGAGTTATATGAGAAAACAATTTTTTTACATTCATCCATCTACTAAACCATTGTCTGTTAAGAAATATTTGCAAATGATAACAGATTAATTAACTATTAGCTTAAGTCCATTATTTCAGTAAGTATGACAGAAAAAACTAAAACTAAATTACCTTCTGACAGAGCTAAGAAAATACTGTCTGCAATCATTGATAATTATATCGAGGAGGGCATTCCTATAGGCTCAAAGAAACTTGCAACTTACAATAGATTCGACTTGAGTCCTGCAACCATTAGAAACGTCATGTCAGATCTTGAGAATCTGGGATTCCTATCATCACCTCATACATCATCTGGCCGAATACCTACCCCAAAAGGATATCGATTCTTCATTGACCGTTTACTTCAACTGCAACCTGTTGCTGATGATCAGTTTACATCAATCCAGGAAACTGTTACTCAAACAAAGTCTAATAGTAAGGATTTAGCGACTAATGTTTCTTCAACTTTATCAGCAGTCACACAATTAGCCGGCATTGTGACGGTACCAAAGAAACAAGAAAGCACATTAAAAGAAATAGATTTTATTCCACTCTCTGAAAAAAGAGTTTTGGCCATTGTGGTAATCAATGATTCAGAAGTTGAGAATAAGATTCTCCAGATGAAAAGAGACTATACGAGGGAAGAATTGCAAATTTCTTCTAACTTCATAAATCAAAATTACGTAGGAAAATCATTTGAATACATTAAAAATGATTTAGTTGATCAATTAAAGGAAACATCAGAACTAGCTCAATCGTTGATGAATGATATTATCAGTATCGCTGATGAAGTTTTGATAACTCAAAAAACTGAAGAATATGTTGTCAGTGGCGAGAATAAACTGATGGATTTTGATGAACTTGCAGACGTCAAAAGGCTGAAACAACTGTTTAATGCTTTTAATGAAAAGCAACAACTTCTTCAATTATTAGATAAAAGTATTTCAACCAGTAATATACAAATTTTTATTGGTGAAGAATCAGGCTATAAAATTCTAGATAATTGCAGTCTAATAACAGCGCCATATACTAATGAAGAAGGATCTATTGGTGTTTTGGGCGTAATTGGACCAACTAGAATTGCTTACCAAAAAGTCATTCCCATTGTTGATATAACCGCAAAATTACTTAGTCAATCATTGAAATAAAAAAATATGGCCATAGGTTATGGTTAGAGGAATTGTGATGAATGACAAAAATAAAAATGTTGATAACGGTGCAGACGATCAAAACGAAGAATTAGATTCTGTAAACACAGATAAGGAATTGCCAGATCAAACCAGCGAAGTAGATGAATTAAAAAAACTAGCAGATGAAAATTGGGAAAAGGTCCTAAGACTTCAAGCAGAGTTAGACAATCTTCGGAAACGAACGCTAAAGGATATAGAGAGTGCTAGCAAGGGCTCCATAGAAAGGGTTTTTCAAGAAATACTTCCGATAATGGATAGTTTTGAACTGGGGGTAAAGGTCGACACTTCAACCAAAGAAGGAGTCGAAACCTTTATTGAGGGACAAACTGCAACATTTAAGTTATTCCAATCAGTGTTAGATAAGTTTTTAATCGAAACAATTAACCCTGAGAATATGAAATATGATCCTGAGCTTCATGAAGTTATAAGCATGCAGGATAGCGACGAGATTGAAAGCGGTTATATCATAGAAGTAATTCAAAAAGGTTATCGCTTAAAGAATCGATTACTTCGTCCTGCTAGAGTCATAGTAAGCTCCGAAAATAAAAGTTAATTCATTACTTGAATTTTAAAGAACTGTTCATATAACTAGCAAAACAATGCTAACGGAGTAAATAATGGCGAGAGTAATTGGAATTGATTTAGGAACGACTAATTCTTGTGTGGCTATCATGGATGGTGATCAAGCTAAGGTTATAGAAAATTCTGAAGGAGATAGAACAACTCCCTCAATAGTTGCATATTCGAAGGATGAAGACAGGAGTATGGTTGGCCAATCTGCTAAAAGACAAGCAGTAAGTAATCCTGAAAATACACTTTATGCAATCAAAAGGCTAATAGGTCGTAAATACGATGATTCAGTTGTTAAGAAAGATATCGATAAAGTCCCATTTGAAATTAAAAAGGCAAAAAACGGAGATGCCTGGGTTGTTGCTAATGGAAAAGAGACAGCTCCACCAGCAATATCTGCTGAAGTTCTTAGAAAAATGAAAGAGACAGCGGAGAGCTATTTAGGTGAATCGGTAAATGAAGCTGTGATAACAGTCCCTGCTTATTTTAACGATTCTCAAAGACAAGCAACAAAAGACGCTGGCAAAATTGCTGGGCTAGAAGTAAAAAGAATCATTAACGAACCAACTGCAGCTGCTCTAGCTTATGGATTAGACAAGAAAAGAGGCGATAGAAAAATCGCTGTCTACGACCTGGGGGGTGGAACGTTCGATGTTTCTATTATCGAAATAGCTGATGTTGACGGTGAAAACCAATTTGAAGTTCTAGCAACTAACGGCGATACATTCCTTGGTGGTGAAGACTTTGACTTAAGAATCATGGACCATCTTTTAGATGAGTTTAAAAAGCAAACAGGAATGGATGTTACTAAAGATACGCAAGCTCTTCAGAGACTTAAGGAAGCAGCTGAAAAAGCAAAAATTGAACTATCTAATCAAGCTCAAACAGATATTAACCTTCCTTATTTAACAGCTGACTCTTCAGGACCTAAACATTTAAATTTAACCCTTACAAGAGCAAAATTAGAGTCTCTGGTTGAAGATCTTATTGTTCAAACAATAGAACCTTGTAAGACCGCTCTAAAGGACGCAGGTCTTGCTGTCGGTGAGGTAAACGATGTCATTCTAGTTGGTGGCCAAACAAGAATGCCAAAGGTCCAAGACGAAGTTAAATCATTCTTCGGTGTTGATCCAAGAAAAGATGTCAATCCAGATGAAGCAGTAGCTATTGGCGCTGCAATTCAAGGAGGTGTTTTATCAGGAGATGTTAAAGATGTCTTGTTACTCGATGTAACTCCACTTTCTCTTGGTATTGAAACCCTTGGTGCTGTTACTACTAAGCTAATCGAAAAAAACACAACTATACCAACAAAGGCTGAGCAAATATTTTCTACGACAAGGAGACCGGCAAAGAACAAAAAATTGTTATCCAAGCTTCTAGCGGATTATCGGATGAAGAAATTGATCAAATGATATCCGATGCAGAATCAAATGCTGAAGAGGATCAAAAGTATAGAGAATTAGTTGATATTAAGAACCAAGGAGATCAATTAGTTCATGCTACTGAAAAATCTCTCGAAGAATTAGGCGAGAAAGTTACAGCTGAAGAGCGATCTAATGTTGAAGCTGCAATTGGCGAACTTAAAGAAGCACTCAAGGGAGACGATAAGGACACTATTGAAACTAAAGTGAAGAGCTTATCTGAAGCCTCAGTAGGCATTGCCCAGAAAGCTTTTGAAGAGGCACAAGCTGCAGCAAATACAGAGTCAAAGTCTGATGATACAGAATCAACTGATGAAAATGTTGTAGATGCAGAATATGAAGAAGTAGATAACGACAAAGATAAAGATAATAACTAAACCTTAGTTTAGTATCAGATAATACAGGGTAGATATTTTGTCTATCCTGTATTTACACAAAAAAGGGGTGACATGAGTAAACAAGATTACTATCAAACACTTGGTTTGCAGAAAAACTCATCCGATGCTGAAATCAAAAAGGCTTATCGCAAACTTGCGATGAAATATCACCCTGATCGCAACCCTGATGATAAAACTGCTGAAATGAAGTTCAAAGAAGCAAAAGAAGCTTACGAAGTTCTATCTGATAACCAAAAAAGAGCTGCGTACGATCAATTTGGACACGCAGGTGTAAATAACCAAGCTGGTATGGGCGGAGGCTTCAACTCTGGCGATGCGTTCAATGATATTTTTGGAGATATGTTTGGGGATATTTTTGGTAACGCCAGAGGCCAAAGACGGCAAAGCAGCGCTCAAAGAGGTGCAGACCTTAGGTACGAATTAGATCTTGATCTAGAACAAGCCGTTTTTGGTGAAACAATTAAAATAAATATTCCTTCTCTAATTGGTTGTGATACTTGTGCAGGATCAGGAGCAAAAAAAGGCACTCAAGCAACACGATGTTTAAGATGTGAGGGCAGAGGCTCAGTAAGAGTGCAACAGGGTTTCTTTACACTACAACAAACTTGCCCTGAATGTAGAGGTGCAGGTCAAACAATAAAGGACCCTTGTATCGATTGCTCAGGATCGGGCCGAGTTCAAAAAGAAAGGACTATATCCATTAAAATACCTCCAGGAGTTGATCAAGATGATAGGATTAGACTATCGAGTGAAGGTGAAGCTGGAATGAAAGGAGGACCACCAGGCGATTTATACGTCGATGTTAATATCAGGTCTCATCCAATTTTTAAACGTGAAGGGAGTAACTTATTCTGTGAAGTTCCTATCAGTTTTACTAAAGCAGCTTTAGGCGGGACTGTAGAAGTTCCAACAATTGATGGCGCTGTAAATTTAACAATACCTACAGAAACTCAATCAGGAGAAGTTTTTAGACTGAGAGGAAAGGGAGTTCAATCTTATCGAGATAGAGTGTTGGGTGACTTATTCTGTAATATTCAGATTGAGACGCCTGTTAACTTGAATGCAGATCAAAAAAACATTTTAAAGTCATTTGAAGAATCGATCAGTAAAAGCAAAAAAGAACATCGTCCAAATAAGAATAAATGGACAGAAAGCGTAAAGAACTTTTTTAATCGCCTTGGTATTTAGTAATAAAAGTATAATTTTGGTTCTTTAGTTTATAGACTTATTCTGTAGGAATGAGCAGAAAGCAACTTTCTATAAATTAAGGAATAATTGTTATGCATTTAGAACCGTTCGAATTATTTGGTCTACAGCATTTAATCACACTGTCAATTGCAACTCTTGTTATTTTCACAACTTGTTTCTACTTTCGAAATAAAAATAATGATACAAAATATACTGCAGGAGTTGCCATAGCAGTTCTGCTTGTTGTTCAAGTAATTATAGGAATGTTAAATACTTTTTCTTTTGATCATAATTGGCAAGAAGTGTTCCCTCTTCATATGTGTGATCTTTCAGCTCTTGCTATTGCCTATTATCTTTGGAAAAGAGAAAAGGTTTTCTTTAATTGTGCTTTTTTCTGGGGCATAGGTGGAGCCACGATGGCATTATTGACTCCCGACGTTGACTTTGCTTACCCAAATGCCGTCTTCTTCCCATTCTTTTATATACACTCATTAATACTGTTAGGTGTTTTCTTTTCAGTTATCGCACTAAAACAAAGACCTTATTTGAATGATGTTCACAAGGTTATCGGCATTAGTCTTGTTTTAATGATTTTCATTTATCTGGCTAATTTTCTCTTGGGCGATGGCGCAAACTTCTGGTATTTAAATGATAAACCGGACAATGCTACCATCATGAATTTATTCCCTGATCCTCCATATCACATCTTAGTTACTATCCCTGTTGCTATAGCGTTGTTTTATATCATCTATATGCCACTTTGGATTAAAGATTTAATCACTAAAAACGACTAAATATAAAAAAAAGATAATTAATACGTGACATGAGAAATAATTGAACCTAATATGTTTTGGGTTCCAAACAATTTTTAAGGAAGGACCTCTTAGGTACCTTCCTTTTTTATAAGAAAAACAAAATTAGGAATAGAAATTGACTGACGCGGTTCTCACATTAGAAGACGGAACAATATTTAACGGAAAATCAATTGGTGCAGAAGGTTCTTCTATTGGCGAGGTAGTTTTTAATACAGCCATGACCGGCTATCAGGAAATTCTTACTGATCCATCTTACTTTAAACAAATAGTCACCTTAACCTATCCTCATATTGGTAATACTGGAACTAACAGGGAAGATTTTGAAAGCGCAAAGACATTTGCATCAGGTCTTATTATAAGAGAGACCTCACCAGTATCCAGCAACTGGAGAAATGAGATTGATTTAGAGGAATTTTTAAAAGAGTTAGGGGGGTTAGACTAATGGTTACAACAAAAAG
>LULG01000566.1_pt1 | contig 10064 bp, 8 predicted proteins | sample 728211 | NCBI WGS metagenome assembly LULG01 (sample SAMN03860295, study PRJNA289734) | marine metagenome | biome: seawater column; feature: ocean; material: water; isolation source: Red Sea water column Station 169 - depth 200m | place: Saudi Arabia: Red Sea | collected 2011-10-15 | depth 200 m | reverse complement strand
TGCTAACCATTTCCCAGTCTATTACAGCAGCCAGACCTGACTCATTAACCATTAGATTTCCCAACCTAAAATCTCCATGCACCAAAGCATCTTTTCTTGTTGTGAAGTCCTGTTTATCTAACCATTTAAAAGCATATTCAAAGACCGGAAGGGGCTGTTTGAATGATTCATAAGTTAGATACAACCTTTCTAACTCATCTCTAATTGGTTTTTTAGGAACATTATTAAATTCATTAATATTAACTGAATGAATCTTTGCTAAGGCTTCACCACACTGAAATGCCAACTCTTTCCTGGCTTCACTAAATTTCTTATCCCTGAGAATCTTTCTAGCTATGGACTCTCCAGGAATTAAATTCATAAGGTAAGCATCGCCTAAATCTTGCTTATCAGTTGATATAGCGACTATCTCAGGTACAGGGGCACCTGAAAACTTTACTTTTTGTTGAATTTTGGCCTCTTCTGATTTTAAGACTGCTAAAGGGGATCTTTTACCTGAACCTCTTCTAAGTATCAGCTGGCTTTTCTCCTTTTTTGAAGTAAAAGTGAATTTCCATGTTTCAGCTGATGCGCCACCTGTTAAGGGAACTAACTCAGAAACTCTTCCTTCAATGCCATTCTTTAAAAGAAATTCTTCTAACTCTAATCCAAGTGTTTTAGACATTTTTAAGACTTAAGATCTATTTCTTTTTTGTATCCTTTCAATATAATTTTTTCGGTTGTAACTTCCAGGTCGTCGATTCCCACTAAAACGTCATTATTAAATTTGTAAATTGTCTTGTACTTACCTTTAGATGCATTTTCATTATATTCCTTTGAAGCCAATCTCGTTTTTTCCAGTCTTTTTTTATATTCCGTCAAAGTTTTCTTTGTATGTCGTTCCTTTATTTGAGACATAGTAGTTTCTGGTCCGAGAATTAGTGCAGAGGCATTATTTCCACCAAATCCCTTAGCATTTAAAAAAGAGGCTTTAAAGTAATCAGGTTTTTCCTTTCTGTCTTCTATAAGAAAATCCAAATTTTCATCATGCACATCTTCTGCCGTATTCTGAATAGAGTGTATTCTTGGTATAACACCCTTATTCCAAGTACCCAAAGCTCTTATTAATTGATCTCCAGCAGCAACTGCCATACTGTGACCTAAGAATGACTTTAGACCTGAAACAGGCCATTCTTTAATGCCAAAAGTTTTTGCTATTTTATTCAGGATATGAGATTCAGAAGTTCTATTTGCGGGTGTACCTGTTCCATGTGCATGTACAAAAGTTTGTTCTCTTAATATCTTCGAACCCAGAATCTGTTTTGCAGAAGCAACACACTTAGCTACTGTAATATAATTACCAACTCCCGGGCCACTTATAGAGCTTTTAAACCCATCTGCATGCGCCGCTACTGTGGGCACTGAAGCATAAATTTCAGCCCCTATCTCTAAAGCCAACTCTTCACTCATTAGAATTATAAATTGAGCAGATTCTCCTAATACCATTCCAATATTTTCTCCAAAAGGCCGGCAAGCTTTCCTTTGGTTCGGTTCTTTCTCCTTTTCATTAAGCTGAGACTGCAGTTCAATCATGTGTTTATCATCTGATAGGGCGCTCACTGCAAAGAAACCATCATAAATTTCAGGAGTTATAGGGGCTTCAGCACTACCTACAATAACTACTTTTGAAGTTCCATTTTCTATAATCTCTTTACCTAACTGCAAATTAAATAAGAAGGTTGCACATGCACCAACAGCATGACCAGTTCTACCTACATTTCCTAAAATATAGGCATTTATAAAGTCCGCTGACATTCCAATTAAGCCGAAAGCTAAGTTCTTAGAAGAAGATCTTTTACCTTTGAGTCTTGATTGCATCATTCCACCAAACCCAAAGTTATCAAGATTGCCCATTGCTGAGCCACTGAATACGGCTACTTCGTCAGGCGCTACCCTTTTCCCAATTTCAGCCCAATCAACCCCAAACTGACCTAGAGTGTCACTCATTCCAAAAATAGTCATTTTGAGAGCTCTAGCATGCTGGCGGGATGGATAAAAACTTCCTGGATCAAAACCTGAAGGTAATTGACCTCCAGCACTAGCTTTAATTTCATCTAAAATTATTCCATCTGGATCATACAATTCTCTATTTAATTCCCTAACCATAGTTCGTTCTCTAATAAGGTTAGAGTTCTGAGATAAATACTTATTAATATTTACATTTTCACCTGAACTGGATTCCCAACCATTATCAGACGATTTAATTAAGCCTTGCATCACTGCAAGGTCTCTTAATACTTGGTTTTGGTCATTCTTAGGAAGAGAATCGAAAACAGTATTTTTGTAACCGATATGATTGGAACTTCGACCTGAAGCATTAACACCTCCAAAAGAAGTTATTACTGCTAGGTTTTTTTTAGTCACTTATTTTTTTACAAGTATTTCTTAACATTCTATTGTATGGCAATATCTGTAAATATTATTTCAAAAAGTAATTTTATAAGGAAGAAATATGCATCCAGGAGTTAACGGAAAAAAATTTCCTGATAAACCGGCAATAGTAATGTTGTCTAGCGGTAGAAAACCATTACACACGGTGAATTAAACGATTTATCAAATCAAGGAGCTCAGTTATTCAGATCTCTAGGTCTAAAACCTGGAGACTCAATAGCCTTTATGTTAGAAAACCATCATCTTTTTTTCCCAATAGCCTTTGCTGCTTGGAGGAGTGGTCTTAGGTATACAGCGATAAGTTGGAGATTGCAGGCAGCTGAAGTTGAATACATAGTTAAGGATTGCGAGGCTAAAATCTTTATTACCTCTAAATTTTTAGAAGAGACTGCGGTTAATCTAGAAGAAGCTTTAAGCGGTGTAAAAAAGTTTATGTTGGATGGAACTTCATCGGGTTATGAGTCCTATGAAGAAAGTATAGCTTCCATGCCAAAAGAGTCTGTAAAAGACGAATGTCAAGGTGGCTCCATGCTTTACTCTTCTGGAACAACAGGAAGACCTAAAGGTATTTATAGAGAATTACAATTAAATCCTCTTCCTTATACTCAAGAAGAAGATGATCTTGGTTTGGGGAGGGTAGTCGAAGGAATTTATGGAGGTGATGAAAACACAGTTTATTTATCTCCTGCTCCTCTATACCACTCAGCTCCTATGGGGTTCAATACAGGATTTCTATCGCTTGGCGGAACTTCAATTGTGATGGAAAAGTTTGACCCTGAAGCTGCATTGAAGGCAATTCAAGATTATAAAGTAACCCATTCTCAATGGGTCCCTACAATGTTTGTAAGGTTTCTTAAAACAGATGAGTCAGTCAGAACAGCTTATGATCTATCTTCACATAAGGTAGCTATTCATGCAGCTGCTCCATGTCCCATAGAAGTAAAAGAGAAAATGATTGAGTGGTGGGGCCCAATTATTTATGAATATTATGCAGGGACAGAGTTCAATGGCATGACTATAGTAAATTCTGAAGAATGGATGGAGCATAAAGGCACTGTCGGAAGACCTTTGGTCGGTGAACTTCATATACTTGATGACGAAGGTAATGAACTTCAAGCAGGCGAAGCCGGCGGAATTTATTTTGGTGGAGAAACTGCAACCTCTTTTGAATACCATAATGATAAAGAAAAAACCCAAGGCGCAATTTCTAAGCAAGGCTACAGTACTTTAGGCGACATAGGTTATGTAGATGAAGAGGGCTATTTGTATTTGACAGACAGAAAAGCTTTTATGATTATTTCTGGAGGTGTAAATATCTATCCTAAGGAAACAGAAGATGCCCTCATTATGCATCCAAAAGTAACAGATGTTGCAGTATTTGGAGTACCTCATTCAGAGATGGGAGAGGAAGTAAAGGCAGTAGTTCAACCTGCAGATATGTCAGAAGCTGGGCCTGAATTGGAGGCTGAGTTAATAGCCTTCTGTAAAGAGAAGATTTCTTCTGTTAAATGCCCTAAATCTGTAGATTTTGAAGAAGAATTACCTCGACACCCTACTGGCAAGCTATATAAAAGACTTCTTAAAGACCGTTACTGGAAGTAGTTTTTATCTTTGCTTTAGTTAGCGCTTTTAAACTGTAGGTCTTCATTTTTGATAGACCGCCACCTAACCTGAGCAACATCTGCAAGATAGCTTTGGTTCCCTTGCCAAGGAGCTCTCGACCCTTGTTTCGGCATTTTGTCTACAGCTCTTTTTACATACCCAGAAGACAGATTCAACATAGTACCTTCCGATTCCACGCCTTCACTAGGTACAGGAGTGCAAGAATCATAACCATTTTTATTCATATAATTTAGAAGTCTACAAACGAATTCTGAACTTAAATCTGCACCCAAAGTGTAGCTGGCTCTCGCATACCCAAAGCTGACTGCAAGATTAGGTATGTTGCTAAACATCTTCCCTTTAAAGGTTAATTTCTTAGATATATCCACCTTGGAGTTATCTACAGTGACATCTACTCCATTAAGGAATTGTAAATTCAAACCAGTGGCCTTAATAATTATGTCAGCTGAAAGTTTCTCACCAGATTTAAGTCTAATTCCAGTTTTTGTAAATTCATCAATTTGATCAGTAACTACCGATGCTTTTCCAGCTTTCATGGCCTCAAAAAAATCGGCATTAGGAACAAAACAAAGTCTTTCATCCCAAGGCTTGTATTTTGGAGTAAAGTGCTTTTCTATATCAAAATCTTCACCAAGCTGATCTCTTACTCCATTAATAAGCATCTCTTTTACTTTGTCAGGATTTTTTACACATCTATTGTAAAAAAAGTTTCCTAAAAGGATGTTTTTCCATCTAGTTAAGAAAAATGCCAATCTCTGAGGAAATATTTTCTTTAAGAAATTCCCTATCATGTCCTTATCAGGTGCAGACATAAAGTAGGTAGGTGATCTTTGCAGCATAGTAATATGCTCTACTTTATCTGCCATAGCTGGAACTATAGTTACCGCAGTAGCTCCACTGCCAATAATCACAACATTTTTATTTTCATAATCTAGATCTTCAGGCCATTTTTGGGGATGGATTATTGATCCTTCAAACAGGTCTTCGTTTTTAAAATCTGGATCATAACCACCTTCATAGTTGTAATAACCACCACACATCAACAGAAAATTACAAGTGTATTTATCTACGATTCCTGATTTAAGGTTATCAACCTCTAAAGTCCATTTAGATTCTGTAGAGGACCAGCTAGAACTTAAAACTTTATGCTGATAAATAATCTTTTCTTGCAGGTTATTTTCTGAGATGGTTTCTTCTAAATAGTTAAGGATAGAAGGACCATCTGCAATAAATTTATCATCAACCCAAGGCTTAAATCTATAGCCCATTGTGTGCATATCAGAGTCAGACCTTATACCGGGGTAGCGGAATAAATCCCAGGTTCCTCCAAAGCTTTCTCTGCCCTCAAAAATAATAAAAGTTTTATCAGGACATTTCTCTTGTAAATGATGTCCAGCACCGATACCTGAAATTCCAGCACCAACTACTACTACATCGTAATGAGGTAAATTGTTTTCCATAGTTAAGATAGGTTACTAGAAAAAATCAATAAGGTCATTTCTGAATAGCTTTCTCACAAGCTTCAACAGTTTGCATTAATAAAGTATTTATTGTCATGGGGCCAACCCCTCCAGGAACAGGAGTATAGGCTAAACATTTGTTTTCTATTTGATCTAAGTCAATGTCACCGCATTTTTCAGGATGGTATCCAGCATCTATAACGACAGAATTCTCTTTAATCCACTCTGATTTAATAAATCTAGGAATGCCTACAGCGCCTACTAAAATGTCAGCTTTCTTAATATGTTCATCAAGGTTCTGTGTTTTTGAATGGCAGACTGTAACTGTTGCGTTTTCATTTAATAACATCATAGCCATCGGTTTTCCTAGAATAGGACTTCTTCCTACCACAACAGCATGTTTTCCAGAGATATCTATTTGGTAATGCTTTAGAAGTCTCATGATACCCTGTGGTGTACAAGAGCCGTAAGCAGATTCTCCCATGGACATGTTGCCAAAACCTAGACAGGTTACCCCATCCACATCTTTGTCTAGGGCGATAGCATCAAAACATTCTCTTTCATCTATTTGTTCTGGAACTGGATGTTGCAACAGTATTCCATGGACCTCTGGGTTTGCATTTAAGTTAGAAATTTCTTTTAGTAGCTGTGAGGTTGAAGTAGATGATGGTAATTCTACTTTAAGTGAATGCATTCCAATTCTTTCACATGCATTTCCTTTCATTTTGACATAAGTCGCAGAAGCGGGATCTTCACCAACTAGAATAGTTGCCAAGATAGGTATAGTGCCCTTTTTTTCTTGGATTGATAAAACTCTTTTAGCTAACTCTTTCTCTGAAGCTTTTGAAAGAGATTTACCATCTAAAATTATTGCCATAATAGTTAAAGTTTTCTTAATTTTCTCATTAATTGGAGAAGCTAGAAAGTTAATCTTTTATTTGACGATAATTAAAGGGATACTTAACATGCACGGCCTTCGGGGCATAGCGCAGTCTGGTAGCGCACCTGCTTTGGGAGCAGGTGGTCGCAGGTTCAAATCCTGCTGCCCCGACCAGGCTTAAGGAAATGAAAGAGGATCCAATAATTATCATCGGGGGAGGGTTGCAAGGACTTGCCACCGCCAATGCACTGTTAGACAGAGGCGAAGAGGTTCTGTTATTAGAAAAAAGTTCAGGAGTAGCGACTCAAACTAGTTTTGCGAATGCAGGAATGTTAACTCCTTCACAAGCAGCTCCTTGGAATTCTATGGCTGATATAGTGAATATACTCTCTGGGATAGGTAAAAAAGATTCCCCCATGCTTTTAAAGCTAAACCAGATACCTTCTCTATTTTTTTGGGGGCTAAGGTTTTTGCTTAATTCTTCTAAATCTAAATACCGTTTTAACACGGAAAACATATGCAAACTTGCACAACACAGCTTGGAACTTACAAAACAGACAAGAGAGAAATATGGATTAAATTATGACCATTCTACAGTAGGCACCATGAAAATTTTCCGTAATGAATCAAGCTTCAATAAAGCTTCAAAAAATACTGAGAGATTGAATGACCTAGGTTTAACTTTTAAGGTTCTTACCAATCAGGAAGTGGTAGAGCAAGAACCCCTTTTGAGCGATGTGTCTTGTAAGATTCCTGGAGGAATATTTTTTCCCGATGATGAGACTGGAGATGCTTATAAATTCTGTAAGGAATTGGAAACAGTTATAAGGGAAAAGGGAGGTAGAATTCATGTAAATACTGAAGTTAAAAGGATTCATTTTAATAAAAGAAAAGTAAACTCAGTGGTTACAGATAGAGTCGAAATAAAAGCTTCAAGAGTAGTACTGACTTCAGGCAGTTGGACAAGTAATTTATTAAAAAACACTAGATTAAATTTACCTGTTAAACCAGTTAAAGGTTATTCATTGACTTTAGATACTTCAATGCTGAAAGACACTCCAAAAATGCCTATTATAGATGAGGGGATCCATACAGCTTTTACCCCATTAGGTTACTCATTAAGGGTAGCAGGAACGGCTGAATTTGCTGGCTTTAATGAGGATATTCATCAAAAAAGAATAGATTACCTTTATAAAACTTTAGAGAGTATTTACCCATCTATTTCGTCCAACTTAGATCTTGATAAAGGTTCTTTGTGGTATGGATTTAGGCCAATGAGTCCGGACGGCATGCCTTACATAGGACCTACGAAAATATCAGGTTTATTCGTTAATACTGGTCATGGGCATTCAGGTTGGACTTTAGCTATGGGGTCAGGAGATGTATTAGCTGATCTCATGATTAAAAAGCAACCCAATATAGAAGTTAAACCTTTTTTGGCTTCTAGAGCAGTTTAATTTTTAACCAGTAGCAGATGTTGTTAACTTTAAGACCAAAAATATCTTTAAAGCTAGCTGGCATATTTTTTTATATAATTTAATAATCTCCTCGTAGCTCAGTTGGATTAGAGCAACTGCCTTCTAAGCAGTGGGTCGCAGGTTCGAGTCCTGCCGAGGAGGCCATTCCCAAAAAAACTAAGTAGTTGATTAAAAGTGTTTGGAATATTATATTTTTCTCGTAGATTTACTTTAAACAGCTACTAAGGCTGTAATTAGATAAATGATTGCTCTTCACATAAGTATTTACGGTCGGGTCCAAGCCGTAGGCTTCAGAAACTGGATGAAAGAAAGCGCCGAAAAAAAAGACTTGTCTGGTTGGGTTCGTAATGCATCAGATGGTTCAGTAGAAGCGTTTATTCAAGGAGAAGATGAGACCGTAAATGAATTTTTGGCTTTATGCTGGGAAGGCCCTGATCTAGCGGATGTAGAAGATGTTCTTACGCAAGACAGTAATGTGGATGAATCGATAGTATCCTTTGCAACCCACTAGATCACAATCTTTTATTTAAATTCAAGAGCCTCTTTAAGTTTCTTAAATGATAGAATGCCAAAAAATGGTGGGTGTAGCTCAGTTGGTAGAGCTCTGGCTTGTGGTGCCAGTGGTCGTGGGTTCGAGCCCCATCACCCACCCCAAAATACTAAGGAAAATAATATGAGATTCTCTTTTGGAAATAAAAATGAGGTAGAACAAAGTCTTACCATTACTGTTGCTGCAGAAGATATCGAGAATCAGGTTAAGGGTAAGCTAAATTCAGCACAAAAAACCGCGAAAATTAAGGGTTTTAGAAAAGGCAAGGCCCCTATAGATGTAGTTAAAAAAATGTACGAGCCTGAGATTAGGCAGGATGTGGTTAATGACTCAGTAATAAAGAAATTTTATGAATTAGTTGAAAAACAAAATTTAAAAGTTGTAGGCCGTCCAAACTTAACACCAGAACGATTAGAAATAGAAAAAGACGTCATCTTTAAAGCAACTTTTGAAGTCTATCCAGAAATATCTTTAGGTAGCTTAAGTAGGCTAAGTTATACAAAGACTGTGAGTTCAGTTACTGAAGAAGATGTAAATAAGACTATAGAAAACATAAGAAAGCGGATAGATTTTGTGGTAGAGATAGGATCTAAATCAATGATTGAAGGTTTTGAAGAAGGCTTAATTGGACTAAAAAGATCTGATAAAAAGGATTTGGATTTAACATTCCCAGAAGATTATGGAAAAAAAGATTTAGCTTCCAAGAGGGTAGTCTTCAGTGTCGAAGTAAAAGAGGTTCTTAAGCCTAAGCTCCCAGCATTGAATGAAGAGTTTTTTAAGTCTACCGGGATAGAGGTTAAAAACTTAAAGGAATTTGAAAAAGAAATAAAAACAAAGTTACAGGAAGATCTAGAAAATCTTATAAAAAATAAAAGCAAAGCCAGTGTATTAGATTCAATAAGAGAAGCTAATGTCTTTGAGATTCCCAGTGCAATGATAGAGTCAGAAGTAAATAATATGAGAGAAGATGCTGCAAGAAGAGTAGGAATGGATCCAAAAGATTTAAAAGAAGATCTTTTTCCAAAAGAAACTTTTGAAGAAGAAGCAAAGAAGAGAGTTAGTGTCGGCATAATTCTAAATAAGATTATTGAGGAAAAGGGCCTTAAGGCAGACGGAGATAGGGTAAGAAAATTAATTGAAGATCGTGCTGCTATGTATAAAGAACCGCAACAGGTGGTCAATTGGTTTTACTCAAATGAAGAACAATTAAGGAGTATTGAATCCATCTCTTTAGAGGAGCAAGTTTTAGAAATTCTTTTATCTGAAGCTAGCGCGACCGAGGAGGAACTATCTTATGAAGAATGTGTCACAGGTAATAAAGAGACTTGAATTTTTAACCTTTAACCCAAAATAGTATTAAATAATAGGTATGAGTAGTACAAAAGACCCAATTTCTATCAATCAATTGGTGCCAATGGTGGTAGAGCAAACTCCGAGGGGAGAAAGGGCTTATGATATTTATTCTAGATTACTTAAAGAAAGAGTTATCTTTTTAACAGGCCCTGTAGAAGATATTGGAGCAAATTTAGTAGTTGCGCAAATGCTCTTCTTAGAAGCGGAAAATCCTGATAAAGATATATCTCTTTACATTAATTCTCCTGGTGGTTCAGTCACTGCAGGCCTTTCCATATACGATACTATGC
>LULG01000536.1_pt1 | contig 10112 bp, 9 predicted proteins | sample 728211 | NCBI WGS metagenome assembly LULG01 (sample SAMN03860295, study PRJNA289734) | marine metagenome | biome: seawater column; feature: ocean; material: water; isolation source: Red Sea water column Station 169 - depth 200m | place: Saudi Arabia: Red Sea | collected 2011-10-15 | depth 200 m | reverse complement strand
CCTTGACATCGGCCGGGCGGCCGCGGGTCGTCTTGCCGTCCTTGGCGACAAACTGGTCGAGCAGGGTGACGGGCAGGGCGTCGAGCGGCTTGCCATTGTCGCCGAACTTGACGAACACGACGTCATATCCCGACACCGGATCGCGGTTCCACGACCCGTGCAGCGCGATCAGCGCCCCGTTCGCCCAGCGGTCGCCAAGGTCCAGACCGTTGGTGAAGGTCATGCCCAGCGGCGCGACATGGGCGCCCAGCGCATATTGCGGCCGCTTGACATATTGCCGACGGTCCTCGGCTTCGGGGGCAACCCGCGGATCGGTGAAACCGCCCCAATAATACCAGGGCCAACCGAAGAAATCGCCCTCGTCGACGTCGGTCAGATAGTCGGGAACGAGGTCCGACCCCAGCATGTCCCGCTCGTTGACCACGGTCCACAGCGTGTTGCTGCCCGGATAGAAGGCCAGGCCGACGGGATTGCGGATACCGGCGGCGTAGGTGCGCATATATTTATTCTCGGGCCGCACCTCCAGAATACGGGCGCGGCGAACCTCGTTGCCCATGCCCTTTTCACCGATGTTCGAATCGGCGCCGACGCCAATGTAGAGCCAGCCGTTGGGCGCCGCGACCAGGCTCTTCGTCCAGTGGCGGTTGGTGCCTTGGGCGGGCAGATCGACGATCTTGGTCGGCTTGCCGGCCATCGCGGTCGCGCCCTCGACAAACGGAAAGGCGAGCAGCGCGTCAGTGTCGGCGATGTAGAGCGTCTTGCCAACGAGCGCCATGCCATAGGGCGAGTTCAGTCCGGTGATATAGGCGGTCTTCACTTCCGCCTTGCCGTCGCCATTGGCGTCGCGGAGCAGGGTGATGCGATTGGCCGAGGGGCCGCCGGCGCCCGCCTTGCCCATCAGTGACTTCATCACCTTGCCTTCGATGCCGCTGTCCTTGCGCGGGGGGCTCTGCGCCTCGGCGACCAGCACATCGCCATTGGGCAGCACGAGCATCGAACGCGGATGGTCAAGCCCTTCGGCAAAGCGCGCGACGGTCAATCCCGCCGCGGCCCGAGGCGCTTCGCCGTCCGGCCAGCCCGTGGCTTCGAGCACCTTCATCGTCGGAAATTGTTCGGGGCGCTGCGATGCCATCACCGGCACCCGGCCGCTGAGTTCGGCGGTCGAAAAGCGCGCAATGTCGGGACGTGACGCGACGTAAAAGGCGATCCCGCCCACGACGATCAACACGACAAGGGCGATGGCGACATATTTCAGGATCTTGCGCATGGCCCCTGCTTACACGCGCAGTGCCGCGCGGCAAAGAGGCGAAAGGCGAAGGCTATGGTTAAGCGCCAAGCCGCTTGCATTAACCTTACCCGATTGTTCATCACGGTTGGGAACGGCGCGGTCAGGCGTGCGCGCTAGGGGAGTGTTTCGAGGCAACGGACGGGGACTCCATGCAGCTTCCAGCACCATTTCTTGCCGACCGCGGTGCGGTCGACGATGCGTATGCGCTGATGACCGAGCATGGCGAGGAAGCCGGCTTCGCGGCGGCCGCGCGCGCCGAACAATATCGGGTGCTCGGCAACCACGTCCATTTCGCGCGCTGGCGGCAGATCGAACGGCTGATCACCTATCTGTCGATCGATGCCGCGCTCGATACGGTGCACTGACGCCTAAAGCCGCAACCCCGCCGTTTCGGGCAGGCCCGCCATGATGTTGAGGTTCTGTACGCAAGCGCCGCTCGCGCCCTTGCCCAGATTGTCGAGCCGCGCGACGAGCCGCGCGTGGCTGCCGTCGGCATTGCCGAAGACGAACAATGCAATGCGATCGTCGCCTTGGTCCGATGCGCGCAGCAGCATTTCGCCGTCCGCGGGGGCGTCGCCCATCACGACGATCGGGCTTGCCGCATAATAGTCGGCCAGCGCCGCGCGGAGTTCGTCGACCGTCGCGGCGCCCGACATCGCGCCAAGCGGCAAAGGCACCTCGACCACCATTCCGCGATGCGCCGGAACGACGGCGGGTGAGAAAAGCGGGGCGATCGTCAGACCGCAGCGCGCCTGCATTTCGGGTACATGCTTGTGTCCCAGCAAGAGCGCATAGCCGCGCCACGCTATGTCGGGGTCGGCCTTGAAGCGTTCGATGAGGCTCTTGCCGCCGCCCGAATAGCCGCTGACGGCGTGGCAGCTATAGGGCCAGTCGGCGGGGAGAAGGCCGTCGCGGACCAGCGGCGCGACGAGCGCGATGAAGCCCGTCGAATAGCAGCCGGGATTGCTGACGCGCATCGCTTCGGCCACCGTGCCATGGCCGACGACCTCCGGAAAGCCATAGACCCAGCCGGGCGTGACGCGGTGCGCGGTCGACGCGTCGATGACGCGCGTGCGGTCATTGTCGATCATCGCCACCGCTTCGCGCGCCGCATCGTCGGGCAGGCAGAGGATGACGAAATCGGCGGCGTTCAGCGCTTCGCGCCGCGCGCCCGCATCCTTGCGCCGCGCCTCGTCGAGCTGGAGCAGCGAAAATTCCTGGCGCCCGGCCAGCCGGTCGGCGATTTCAAGCCCGGTGGTGCCGGCGGCACCATCGATAAACACGCTCGTCATGGCTCAGCGCGGCCGCTTGCAGCCGGTGACGGCTGGCTCATGCCCCTTGCCCGCCGACCGCGCCACGACGTCGGCGAGTGGTTCGGCCCTGACCGCCATCCAGCGGCGGCTCGAGTGGATGATCGTGTCGGCGTCGGCCATGATCCCGACATGACCGGGGAAGAAGATGAGGTCGCCGCGCTGCAAATCGCCCTGGGCGACATCCTTGTCGGCACCGAGCGCAGCGAGTTGCAGATCGCTGTCGCGCGGAAGCTGCACCCCCGCCGCCGCCCAAGCGAGCTGGACGAGCCCAGAACAATCGATGCCCCGCTTCGTGCGGCCGCCGAACAGATAGGGCGCCCCGATCATCGCTTCGGCGACCACCGCGGCATCGGCAACCTGGCTGTCTGCATCGACCAGAGCGCCTAGCGGGAGGTAGCCGTGCGCTGTCGCGAGCCACTCGCCGGCAATTTCGCCCATTACGAGCGCGCCCATCGGCAGCACCGCCGAACCGCCGCTCGCGGCATCGGGGGCGGAGTGGAAGATGGCCTCGGTCGCGGCGACGCGGTGCGTCGGCGCAATCGGCGCGCCGAGCGCATCGGCGGCGAGATAGCCGACATAATGATCGGCCAGACTATAACCCCAGGCCCAGCCGCCGGTCAGGTCGAGCAGCGCGAAACCCTCGCCATAGAGGAGTTCGCTCGTCTGTTCGGCATCGGGCGACGGCGTGCCACGCAGCACGGCGGCGGGCAGGACGCTGCTCATCATCATCGGCGCCGCATAATGCGGTGCGAAATACTTGCCCGCGACCGCGATGTCGGCAAGGTCGGGACGGATCGCGACCATGCACGCCGGGGCGCCCCATCCGCACGCGATTGGTCGCTAGATTGTCACCACTGTCAGCGTTCACTGGCTATCCTGTTTTCCGGTCGATCCGCCCACGGCGGACAATCGCGCGCCATTAGCGCAGCGCACGGCGCTTTATCAAGGATGTTCAACCTTTGGCGCGCCGGTCGTAGCGCGCCTGCAACATCGCCCAGGCCGCGCGCAGCCCCAGCGCCGCGCCGCCCTTCGGCCGTCCGGGCTTTGCCGAGGGCCGCCACGCGAACGTGTCGAAATGCGCCCAGGCGGCGCCGTCGGGTACGAAGCGCTTGAGAAACAAGGCCGCCGTGATCGAACCAGCAAACGAAGAGGAACCCGCATTGCCAAGATCGGCGATATCGGTTTCGAGCAGATCGGCGTAGCCGTCCCACAGCGGCATGCGCCAGAGGGGATCGTCGCGATCGATGCCGCCGGCGAGCAGATCGTCGGCGAGCGCATCTTCATTGGCATAGAGCGCGGGCAGGTCGGGGCCGAGTGCGACCCGCGCCGCGCCGGTCAGCGTCGCAAAGTCGACAAGCAGTTCGGGCGCTTCCTCGCCCGCCTTGGTCAGCGCGTCGCCGAGCACCAGGCGACCCTCCGCATCGGTGTTGCCGATTTCGACCGTCAGCCCCTTGCGGCTCTTCAGCACATCGCCGGGCCGGAAGGCATCGCCCGAGATGGCGTTTTCGGCCGCGGCGACCAGACAGTGGAGGCGCACCGGCAGGCCGCTTTCCATAATGAGCTGCGCCAGAGCGAGCGCATGCGCAGCGCCGCCCATATCCTTTTTCATCAACCGCATGCCCGATGCGGGTTTGATGTCGAGCCCGCCGCTGTCGAAGCTGATCCCCTTGCCGACCAGCGCAACGCGCGGGTGATCCGCCTTGCCCCAGTGAATTTCGATCAGTCGCGGCGCATGATGTTTCGCCGCGGCGCGCCCGACGGCGTGGATCATCGGATATCCCTGCTCGAGCGCTTCGCCCTTGGTTACGGTCAGCTTGCCGCCATGCGCTTTGGCGATCCGTTCGGCCACCTTTTCAAGCTCGGCGGGCCCCATGTCGGCACCGGGCGTGTTGACCAGATCGCGGACGAGCGCCGTTGCACGCATTTCGGCCACCATCGGCGCAATTGCGCCGACATCGGCGGTCAAAAGCACGCGCGGGCCGCTGCCTGCCTCTTCCTTGCTGCGATAGGCGTCGAAGCGATACTGACCGCTCATCCAGCCGAACAGCGCCTTGCCGGGCTGGCGTCCGTCGAGCCGGTAGCGCCCCTCGGGCAAGAGTGGCGCGATTTTGGCGAGACACCAGGCCGACAGATTGTCGACATTGGCGACCGCGGTGACGACCGACCAGCTTTCGGCGTCGTCGCCCGGAAGGATGGCGTGAGCATAGCCGTCAGGCTTGTAGCGCATGGCCGCAAGCGCGGCGCGTTCGCGCGCGCTGCGGCTCTTCAGCCAGTCGTCATAGCTCTTCTTGTCGACAAGGTGGATGGTGCGTGCATCCTGCCCCTTGTCGGGCTGGATCAGGTCGGAATAATCGGTCATGCAAATTCTGCTAGGCTTCCCCGGAAACTTTGTCGATTCCCCGCGTTGGAGCTGTCATGACAAGCAAAAGCCTTCCGATCGTCCTGATCGCCGCCACCCTGTGTTCCGCCTGCTCGAAGGAGCCCGAACCGACCCCGGCCGAAAAGGTCGCGGCGGCGTCGGTTCCGGGCGCGCCGCCAGGCGCCGCCGACGATGTGGCGGCGAAGGCCGCGACCGCCTCGGACGTCAAGGAAAGCAGCGACCTCATCGAATTCGCTTATAGCTATCCGCGCGAAGCCGCCGCGATCCCAGACCTTGCGAAATGGCTCGACAACGACCGCGCGAAGAAGCGCGAGGCGCTGATCGCCGATGCGACGCGCGACCGCGACGCGGCGAAGAAGGAGGGTTTCCCCTATCACGCGCACAGCCATTTGCAGGCGTGGGAGCGGGTGACGAACACGCCGCGCTTCCTGAGCCTGTCGAGCGACATTTCAACCTATACCGGCGGCGCGCACGGCATGACGAGTTTCGACACGCTGATCTGGGACCGTAACCGCGCGATCCGGCTGAAGCCGCTCGACCTGTTTACCAGCGGCGAAGCGTTCGACGCCGCGATCCGCAAGCCGTTCTGCGATGCGATCGTGCGCGCCAAGGCCGCGCGCGGCATTGCGCCGTCGGACGATCCCGACGGCATCTTCGACAAATGTCCCGCCGCGTCGACGCAGACCGTGTGGCTGGGTTCGTCGGACGGCAAATATCTCGACCGGCTGACGATCGGCATCGCGCCCTATGAGATCGGCCCCTATGCCGAGGGCAACTACAAGATCAACGTCCCCGTAACCGGCGCGCTGGTGAAGGTGGTGAAGCCCGAATATCAGCGCGATTTCCTGCCGCTGAACTGAAGCAGCCGGTCACGCGTTGGTCGGACGAGGGGGCAGGCAGGAGACATGTCATGCCAGCCAAGTCCAAGGCCCAGCAAAAGGCCGCCGGCGCCGCGCTGAGCGCGAAGCGCGGCGATACGCCGAAATCGGAGCTTCGGGGTGCATCGAAGGAGATGTACGATTCGATGAGCGAAAAGGAACTCGAAGACTTTGCGTCGGGATCGACCAAGGGGAAGCCGGATCACGTCGATTAGAAGGCGCTCAAGGTGGTTCTTGAAGCGGCCGATCGCGGCTTTGGGGTGGGAAGCGGACGCTGCCACTTCCCCAAGGTGGCGCTGCATAGTCCTTCTTTCGCCATCCCGGACTTGATCCGGGATTCATTGTTTCGACGCTGCGTGAATGGATCCCGGATCAAGTCCGGGATACGATGAAGAAGGTGTCTACAACCGGTCGCCACCAATCCTTTGATATGGCGAAAACCGAACCCGCCGATTACTCCGCGGCTTCGAGGGCCGGGGCCGATGCCTCCTTCGATACCGACGCCGCCTTGCCGAATTTGAGCACGCCGTCATCGACCGGGCCGGTGCGCATGTCGATGCGGTCCTGGACATAATTCTGGCTGAGCCGCCACGGCAGCTTGTCGGCATTTTTGGGCATGATGTGTAGCGCGCGCTGGATATAGCCTGACGAGAAGTCGAAGATATTTTCTTCGGTCAGGCTCGTCGGATCGGCGAGCAGCGGCGTCGCGACCGTCGTGCCCGTATCGCGCATATGGTTGAGGACGCGGCAGACATATTCGGACACGATGTCGGCGCGCAGCGTCCAGCTGGCGTTGAGATAGCCGAAGACGACCGAAAAATTCGGCACGTTCGAGAACATGCACGCCTTGTAATAGAAATGCTCGTTCCACGCGACCGGCTCGCCATCGACGCGGACGGGGATTTTGCCCGCGACCGCGAGTTTGAGGCCGGTCGCCGTAATGATCACGTCGGCGTCGAGATGCTGGCCCGATTTGAGCTGGATGCCGGTCTTGTCGAAGCGTTCGATATGATCGGTGACGACCGAGGCCTTGCCCGCCTTCATCGCTTCGAAGAAATCGGCATCGGGAACGAGGCAGAGCCGCTGGTCCCACGGATTATAGGGCGGGGTGAAAGCGACGGGATCGTAACGGTCGCCGAGCGCCTGCTTCAGCTTCTTGGTCAGGAAATCCGCAACCTTTTCCGGCTTTTCGCGCGCGCGGCGGAAAACGATGTCCTGCAACCGGATATTCTTGAACCGTGTCAACCGGTAGGCGGTCTTCTCCGGCAGGATCTTGCGCAGGAAATTGGCGAACCCGTCCTTCGCCGGACGGATGGCATACCAGGTCGGCGTGCGTTGCAGCATCGTCACATGCGCGGCCTTGTCCGCCATCGACGGGACGATCGTCACCGCGGTGGCGCCCGATCCGATGACCACGACCTTCTTGCCCGAATAGTCGAAATCCTTCGGCCAGAATTGCGGGTGGATGATCTGCCCCGCAAAATCCTCGCGCCCCGTGAAATTGGCGTCGAACGGCTCGTCATAATCATAATAGCCCGAGCCGAGGTAGAGCCAGCGCGCGGTCGTCGTGCTGACCGCGCCCTTGTCGTCTTCCATCGTCACGGTCCAGCGCGCGGCGGCGCTGTCCCAGTCGGCGCCGACAACCTTGTTGTTGAAGCGGATATGCTCGCGGATGCCGCGCTCGTCGACGATGCGGTTGAGATATTCGAGGATCGAAGGGCCGTCGGCGATCGACTTTTCGTGCCGCCACGGTTCGAAGACGAAACCCAGCGTGTGCATGTCGCTGTCCGACCGGATGCCGGGGTAGCGGAACAGGTCCCAGGTGCCGCCCAGATTGGCCCGCCGCTCTACCAGCGCGAAGCTGCGGTCGGGACTGTGCATCTGGAGATGCGCGGCCATGCCGATGCCCGAAAGGCCGGCGCCGACGATCAGAACGTCCTGATCCACGGGGCTGTCCATGCCTGCCATCATTTCGTCTCCCATTTGTCTTTAAGGTCGCAGCTTACGCACAGCGTTGCATTTTGCAATCGAATTGACGTTTACGGAAAGGGCATCGCGGGCAATGCGCCATTGCCGCTGTCACAATATTGTCATAGGGGCGTCACCGAATGGCAATGAAACACCGCGGCTCCGGCGGTAGTTTAGGATTTCGGCCGGTTTATGCGTCAAATTGCGGTGCTTCCTTATCGATTCGCGGGCGTGGGCAAGGATGGCCCCACCGAAATCATGCTCATCACCTCGCGCGGCACGGGCCGCTGGGTGATCCCGAAGGGCAATCCGCTGACCGGGATGGACCGCCACGCTTCGGCGGCGGTCGAGGCTGAGGAAGAGGCGGGGGTGATCGGCGCGGTCTGCCCGACCTCGATCGGTAGCTATGAATATCGCAAGCGCCGCGCGAACGGCGCCGCGATCATGTACAATGTCGAAGTGTTTCCGCTCGCCGTGACGCGGGAGCTTTCCGAATGGAAGGAAATGGACGAGCGCGAGCGGCGCTGGTTCACTTTCGACGAGGCCGCGGGGGCGGTCGACGAACCCGATCTTCAGGCCCTTATCCGGTCGTTCGGCGACAGCGGCTTTCGCGTCGCGGCGCAGCGATCGGGGGTCATGTTCAACGTTGCGGAAAAGACAGGGGTCAATCGCATGTTTGCCTGGTTCCAGCGCCTGCTCCCGAGGCAGGGCAATTTCTTCGACCTGTTCGAAGCGCATGCTGCGACGCTCGCCGCGGGATCGGAAGCGCTGGCGCGGCTGCTCCAGGGCGGCGAGGGCATGGCCGACCATATCCAGGAGATCGTCGAGCGCGAGCATGACGCCGACGCGATCACGCGCGAGGTGCTGCAGACCGTTCGTCGCACCTTCCTGACCCCCTTCGATCGCAGCGCGATCACCGACCTCATCGCCTCGATGGACGATGCGATCGACGAGATGCAGAAGACCGCGGGCGCGATCGACCTGTACGACGTCAAGGAATTCGACGCCGAAATGCGTGATATCGCGGCGATCATCGTCGATGCCGCGCGGCTGACGGTCGAGGCGCTGCCGCTGCTGCGCAATGTTGCCGCGAACGGCACCCGCCTGCACGAACTCACCGAGCGGCTGGTCCGCATGGAGGGGCATGCCGACGAGATCCACGCGGCAGGGCTGAAGCGATTGTTCAAGGAACATGGTGCGTCGAACACGATCCACTTCATGATCGCGCGCGAACTCTACAGCCACCTCGAGCGCGTCGTCGACCGGTTCGAGGATGTCGCGAACGAAATCGACGGTCTGGTCATCGACCACGCGTAAGCGGGGCGCGCGCTCATGCACGAACTGGCATTTCCTCTTCTCGTCGGGCTGGTCCTCCTCGCGCTGGCGTTCGACTTTCTGAACGGCCTGCACGACGCCGCAAACAGCATTGCGACGGTTGTCGCGACGCGGCTGCTGAAGCCTGTGCAGGCGGTGATGTTCGCCGCCTTCTTCAACTTCGCGGCCTATTTCCTGAGCCTCGCTTTTCCGCAATTGCACAAGGTGGCAGAAACGATCGGCGCCGGGCTGATCGACAAGGATCTGGTCACGCCAGCGGTGGTCTTCGGCGCGCTGGTCGGCGCGATGTTCTGGAATGTCGTCACCTGGCTGAAGGGCATCCCGTCCTCGTCGAGCCATGCGCTCGTCGGCGGCATCGTCGGCGCGGGCATCGCCCATGCGGGATTCGAGGGCATCCAGTGGTCGGGGCTCAACAAGACGGTCATCGCGATCTTCCTCTCGCCGCTGCTCGGCATGCTGCTCTCGATGCTCGTGATGCTGCTCAGCAGCTGGGCGTTCCGGCGCTCGACCGCGAAATTCGCCGAAGTGACGTTCCGCCGCCTGCATCTCGTTTCATCGGCCGCCTATTCGCTCAGCCACGGGCTCAACACCGGCGACCTGCCGGTCCTCGCGCTGTGGGGCGCCTCGCTGTGGATGTGCTGGCTGCTCTGGCGCGACGCCTGACCCCTTGGCCCGCCCCGACGAGCCGGTGTGTCCGATACGCCGGTTCGACCCGCAGACGCACCGAGGGGGCAGGACGTCGAGCGTCCTGCCCCCTCGGGCTGTCCGGTGGGCGGTGGTCAGCCCTTCTTCTCCTTGCCGTTCATGTAGTCCTCGACGCACTGGTCGAACGGGTCGTCGTTCTTGAGGATGTTGTCGATGTAGCCGTCGAGGGTGCACTGGAGCACCGCCTGGGCGTAGGACAGGGTCTCGTCGACGACGGTGACGCCGGTGGTCGGCAGCGTGGGCAG
>LULG01001187.1_pt1 | contig 10160 bp, 15 predicted proteins | sample 728211 | NCBI WGS metagenome assembly LULG01 (sample SAMN03860295, study PRJNA289734) | marine metagenome | biome: seawater column; feature: ocean; material: water; isolation source: Red Sea water column Station 169 - depth 200m | place: Saudi Arabia: Red Sea | collected 2011-10-15 | depth 200 m | reverse complement strand
TCTAACAAAATTCTAATGTTATGATTTTTCGTTATACTATATAATTGGATATGAAAAAGAAACATAGAAAACTCTACGATTCGTGGAAATATAAAAAAGGAAGTTTTATGGAATTCAATAATCCCATTTTCCAGGCTTTGTTGGGTCTGGTAATTTTTTACATAGGTTTAAAAATGTTCTCAGGTGGAATGAAGTCAATGGGTAAGTTGGAACATTTGGAATACTTCATACACAATCCATACTATATGTTTTTAGGAGGAATTGTATGTACCCTCCTCTGGCAATCTTCATCACTTTCTACAACTGCAATTATCGGGCTCGTTGCTTCAGGCGCACTTCCGCTTCCGTCTGCGATTGCCGCTGTCTTGGGTGCGAATATAGGAACGACAGGCACAATCTGGCTTGCAGGAATAATGGTAAGTGATGGTATGCCCCAAGGAATTACTAAACAAATTGCAATCATTCATACAGGAGTGAATGCATTGATGGCAGTAATGTTATTGCCATTTATACAACCTATTGCAAAATTTATTTCTAGATTTTAACTTGACAAATCCTTTATAATTTGTTATAATAGTATAATAAAGAGTGATGAATTTACATCACATAACTATAATATGAAAGGTGATTATTATGATTTCAATTAAAGTAAAACCTAAAGAAAATATCAATCGGGCATTGAGTCGTTTCAAGGCTGCAGTTATGAGTGAAGGTATTATGAAAGCAGTTAGAGACAAATCTCATTTCGTGAAACCATGTTTGAAACGAAAGTTAAAACGTGAAGAAGCACAACGGCAACGTATGAAAGATGAAATGAAACTCATTCGTCAAGTAGAAAACGAACAGAATGAGTGGAGAAAAAGATAACAAAGTTGTCGATCTTAATGAGTTTCGTAAAGAGAAATTCATTCTTAATATTCGTGTAGGTGGTTATTACGCAAACCTAGAAATGGGTGTGTATCTCCATGTTGTCGGCGTAACTGAACCAATGCACACAAAAAACGCAGAAACACACTTCGTAGTCGAAGATCATTTTGGAAATTTGGTTACTTTCCGTAATGATGATCCCCCTCCTGGCTTCGTTGTGTCTTCTGTGCAAGAATTTGCTGCTGCAGCGATGGGTCAGGAACCTCCTGAAGTGTCGTGAATTATAAATAATTATATTGTAATTACCCTCCTTTAAAACTTAAAAATTTAGACGAATGTTACGATTCAAACAGTACCTTAGTGAGGCATTTAATATTGGGATTATAGATCCAGATGATGTTCCAGAAATTGTTTCTATCAATCAAAACAAGGGTCAATTAAAAAAACTTTTCAATTATCTGAAAAGATTGTCGGATGAAGATATTCCTTTAATTGCAAATAATACAAAGGGCGAACTTAAAATTCAAACTGCATATTCTACTTTAAGTAATATCTCTTCTAAAGATATTCGTCAATGGATAAAAGACAATACACCAGACTTAAAAATTTCATCTGAAAAAGGTGGATTTGGAACTGGTACTGTGGGAAAAAGTGGTAAAGCCAGAGTAAACGAAAACACTCAAGAAATAATGGTTGCTACTTTATGTTTAATGAATAAATCATTCGATACTTCTATGTCTCTTGCGGATGCAATAGAACTAATTAATGATGCTAAAGATAAGTTTTCTAACGTAGAGGGTTCTTCACAAAGACCAGAATTATTGGATCAATTCAATGACAATCCAATTGGTGGTGTAACAGATTACAATTCTTCTGATATTGTTGTTAAAGGTACAGATGGGGTTTATTATGGAATATCATTGAAGAAAAAAGGATCAACAAAATTACCAGATCCCACTTTAATTAACAAACCCATCACAGGCAACAAAAGTATATTGAAAGGAATATTATCAGATAGAGATCTTTCTAAATTAGAGATGATGAAATATAAGTTTTTTGATGGGGTGATTGCAAAACATTATTCTGAACATACTATTAAAGATGTTCGTAGTATGCAAAATAAAGAAAAAAATAAATTGATTTCAGATATTCCTCTTGAAACAATGGGAACATATCTTAAAGATAGAACGAATTATTTTTTCATTTGGGCTAATAAAATTCTAACAAAAGAGCCAGAAGAATTCTGTAAACGATTTATAGAGTTATTGTTTAGGACTAAGTTAGGTGATGAAAAAGATGGTATAAACCAAAATGATTTTAAATTTTATCTTCTTACAGGAATAGGACAAAAATCTGGTCAAGAAGTGGTTTCTGAACCAGCAGAAGTAAAAGACCTACCTCATGCAATTGAGGCTGTAACAGATGTAAATAAATCAAATATAATAATGAAGAAGACGCCCGGAAAACTTCATGCTTGGGAAAGAGATTTAGAAACAGGAAAACAATCAAAAGCAGCAAAACTGTTCTATACTATTTACAGCGATGCAAGTGGTAGTCAAAAACCAATAATCAATCTGGAATTGAGATATAAAGGAAGTTATACTGCCAATCCACAATTTCAAGCAGTGGCTACTGCTCAATTTAAAAATTTATTTAAATAATGTTACGATTTAAAGAATACATTAAAGAGGGTGGTGGTGCAGTTGGAGATGTTGTTAGAATCAACCAAGAAAATGTCGAAGCAACTCTAAAAGCAATTTCATCTAAAATCATCAAACCCTTAAAGATTACAAATAAAGATATAGGAGTATTAGGTTCTACAGGGAAGAAGAAGCCCAGAGGTTCTTCTGGTGATATCGATATAGCAATTGATGCAAATAAAGTTTTAAGAGCAAATGCTATTCAAGTAGCAGATGAATTGTTCGATTTTATTGAAGGAAAAGCCAAGAAAGTTTCTAATACAGTTGTTTCTAACAAAGGAACTGGTGTAATATCTCTTCAATTTCCTATTTCTAATACTGATGGTAAACAAAAAAATAAAAAAGTTCAATTAGATCTAATGATTGTTGATAATCTTGATCTTGCAAAATTTAACTTTTGGAGTCCACATGAAGAGCAATCGAAATGGAAAGGGATTTATAGAAATATAATTCTATCTTCTATGGCATCAGTTATGGATTTTGAAGTTCTTGAAAAAGGATATGATGAAAATGATGTAGAAGTTCCTACTCTGTTCAGAAGAAATTTTATAGATTTGAAACGTGGATTGATGAGAGGGTTACAGACAAGAATAGGTAAGTCTGGAAAATTATTTGCGAAGGGAAGAAAACAAACTCTTGAAACCGAAGTTCTAGAAAATCAACCAGAAGGTATTATAAAAGCAATATTGGGGCCTGCATTTACTGTAAAAGATGCAGAGTCTTTTGAGTCGTTATTTAAAATTTTAGATCATCCAAAATATTTGTATAGAGATAAAAAGAAAGAAATTATCAAAACCTTTGTCACTGTTATTAGTATATCTAAAGGTCTTGTTGTTCCAGATGAAATGGAGAAATACGTATAAATGAAAACTTTCATTCAATTCATTGAAGAACAAAATTTATCAGAGGGGAAAAATACTCATTTATTACATATTGATCAATCTCTCTTGATTGATGGAGATAGTGGTGTTACAACTACTGTCAATTTTTTAGAATCTCTTGTCAATATGTTGAGTGGTGGTACAGCTGGTGCATTAAAAATAGGACTCAAGTGGGATGGTGCTCCTGGCTTAACAGCAGGATTTGATCCCGAATCTGGAAAGTTTTTTGTAGGAACAAAATCAGCATTTGCAAAAAAGAATCCAAAGGTGAATTTTACAAATGCAGACATAGATAAGTTTCATGGAGGACAGGGAGAATTACCAGACAAATTAAAACTTGCTTTAAAATTATTACCTAAAATTTGGAAAGGTAAAGGAGTATTTCAAGGCGATTTGATGTTTACACCAGATCAAAAGTCTAAAGAAACAATAGATGGAGAGTCATTGATAATGTTTAGACCAAACAGTATTTCATATGCAGTTCCATTGGATAGTGATTTGGGAAAACCGAGATATACTGGAAAGACATTGCCGGAAATGTCTGCATCATTTGATGTATCTAAAAAAGAATTTAAAGAAAACAAAGATGTTTGGTATGATGATGCTAATTTAACAGATATAGGAGGAGCATTATTCAGTCAGTCAGAATCTAAGAATATGAATAGTTTATTGAAAAGTCTGAAATCTATTTCTGGAAAATCAAGGTCAGGAATAAATAGATTAGAGAGAAATTCTAAAGGGATTATTTTAGAGCTTTTAAAATTTGATAATAATGAAATCAAAAAAGGAAAAGGAATCAAGAATTCTAAGAAGTATTTTACTGATTTTATTGAATGGCTAGTTAAAGAAAAGAATACCAAATTAAAATCATTTGATGAGGTAAAAGAAAAGGCACTAAGAAATAAACTAAAGTCCGAAAGAAAAGATTGGGAAATCGTTATTGAATTTATTGCACAATCAATCGATATAAAAGAAAAGATTATTATTCAATTGAACAAAATAAAACAACTAAAAACTTTTGCAAAAACCGATTCTGGATTTAAAGTAGTTGGACAGGAAGGGTTTACTGCAATATCTGATGGAAAAATTGTTAAATTGGTTGATCGTTTGGAATTTACTAAAAATCTGTTTACAACAGCTAAGGATTGGGACTCTAAATGAAAGATACTCAAGAATTTTTTACATTAGGTGTTACCAAATCCACAATGTTTGATGTTCAAAATTATTTGAATCATTTGGGAACTCGTTTGATGCAAGTACCAGATATAATAAAGACAGTAGAAAGACATTTTAAAAACATTAAAAATTTAAAATTGGATCGATTTGGAAAAAAGGTTTTGTCTTTTGAAGAATTTCAAACAGAAGAAGTTAAAAAGGATATGGCACTTCTTGAATTGGTAGAAGATATGTGTGATCTGAGGAGAAGTGATTTAGGGTCTTCTGCAATGAAATCAGCATGGGATAAAAAATGTGGTGGCGGAGATAAGAAAAAACCACTCAAGAAGAAGAATACAAATATAAGTAAGATTGCTCGTAGGGTTGGTGCGGGCCCAACTTACAATGAATTCGATCCTACTGAAAAGAAAACTTATGAACAGTTTATTAAAGAGACACACGGAAGTACGGCGGTATTCACATTTGGTCGATTCAATCCCCCAACCATCGGCCACGAGAAACTTATCAAAGTAGTTGAGAATGCCGCCACAAAAGAAAGAGGTGATTATTTTATATTCATGAGTCATTCACAGGATGCAAAGAAAAATCCTCTTAGTTATGATCAGAAAATGATGTTTATGAAATTGATGTTTCCGAAACATCGTTCTGCAATGATAAAAACTAAAGCACGAACTGTAATGGAAGTCGCAGTTCAATTACATGATATGGGACATTATTCTAAATTAGTAATGGTTGTAGGAAGTGATCGTGTAAAAGAATTTAATAAGATATTGAATCAATATAATGGGGAAAAGAACAGACATGGATTTTATGATTTCAAACAAATAGAAGTAATTTCTGCCGGAGAACGAGATCCAGATGCAGATGGGGCAGAAGGAATGTCTGCATCCAAAATGCGAGCTGCAGTTGCTGCAGGAGATTACGATTCATTTAAAATGGGTGTTCCTGCTGGAGTATCCGAAAAAGACTGTCACAACCTGTACAATGCAGTAGCAAAAGGAATGAAAATGAAATTAAAAGAAGAATGGGATGGGGAAGAAGAAATGCAAGAAGTTCTCGATCCTGCACAACGAAGAAAGATGGCGCTTAGAATGAAAATTCAAGCAAAGAAACCTGCTTTTCTTATGAAACGACAACGTGCAATGAAAAAGGCAGCAAATACACAACAACTTAAACAACGTTCTCGTAAGGCTGCAATTGCAGCAGTAGTTAAAAAATTCTTTCCTAAACTTAAAACAAAAAGTAAATCAGATCTCAGTTATGCAGAACGTGGTAAGATTTCTGATATAGTCAAAAAGAAAGCAAAAGTAATCGCAAAGGTAGCGAAACGATTAGTTAAAGATAAACGTAAACAAGATGTGGAACGTAGAAAGTCCGCTGGTAAATCAAAGGAGAAATAAATGTCCTGTAATAACGAACATTGTAAATGCGAAAATTGTACTTGTGATCCTTGCGAATGTACAGCAGAAAATCAATGTGGTTGCGATGATGAGGATTTAGTCGCAGCAATATAGAGAAAGGATGAAGTGGCTGAATATAGGAATGACGAACCTTGTGAATTTATCTACAATGTAACAGCAGTAGAGAAAGTTGTTGATGGAGATACTATTGATACAGTTATTGATTTGGGCTTCGATGTACGGATATGCAATAGAGTCCGCTTGCTCGGAATCGATACTCCCGAATCGAGGACAAGAAACAAAGTCGAGAAAGTCTACGGTTTACTATCCAAATCTGCCCTCAAGTCGTGGGTGCATTGGGCAATCATGTCAGATAGAGATGATATCGAACTTCAAGTACGATGTCCAGAAGCAGATAGTAGAGGAAAATTTGGTAGAATTTTAGGAGAACTTTGGGTTAATTGTACTGCCGATGGAGAAGAGTTTGAAGGATGGACAAACGTAAACAAATGGATGTGTGAAAATGGTTATGCAGTAGGGTATTGGGGCCAGAACAAAGCAGATGTTGCAGATGAACATATTGTAAATCGTAAATATCTTGCAGAACATGGAATTCAAGAACTTTTGATGGAGGACAATTAATGGCATATTCAGATAAGGTAATATCGCACTATGAAAGACCCAAAAATGTTGGTAGTTTTAATTCCGCTGATGATAACATTGGCACTGGTCTTGTTGGAGCGCCTGAATGTGGTGATGTGATGAAATTACAAATTCAAGTTGATGATGATAATAATATTGTTGATGCAAAGTTTAAAACATTTGGATGTGGATCTGCAATCGCAGCATCTTCACTTGCAACCGAATGGATTAAGGGAAAAACAGTAGATCAGGCAAGTATGATTCAGAATACAGAAATCGTGGAAGAATTGTCTCTTCCGCCAGTTAAAATACATTGTTCAGTATTAGCAGAAGATGCCATTAAAGCAGCAATCAAAGACTATCAAAATAAACAAATCGTTGGTGCATCAAATTAAGAAAGATTACGAAATTGAAACAACTTTGGAATACAAAACAGCTGATGGATATAAAGGATGCATAGTAAGAATCCGCTCCCTAAAATCGATCACGGAGTAGACATAATAGGAGATGAGTGGGATGATCCAGAAGAAGAACCTGAGATGCCACCCAAAATAAAAATGGAAAAACGGTACGATCCAGTACATCCATATTGTACAAATTGGCCAATGTCAAATAGAAAAGAAGAAGATGAAAACATTTAAAGAATTAATAGAAGCAAGAGAAGCATCTATTTGGGATACTAAACCCAAAACACTTAAAGATGCAGAAGATCCAGAAATACAAGTTTCTGGTTTTCCACGAATGCTTTTAAGTCAATATAAAGCCATGTTTGTTCGTGCATCTCAAGATTTCTTGAAATGGGCAAAAGGTGGAGATTATGATTTAATTGAAAATAAAATGAGTTCTTATCATGGTCTGTTAGAAGGTATTCAAGAAATTGAAAAACAAATGTCCAAACCAGCATGGAAAAAGAAAATTACCATGTTAAAGAGAAAAGGGTAACATGAAAACTTTTAAGAATTTTTTAAAGGAAGAAGTATTTTACTGGTATATCATTAAGGGAACTTCTCAAAAGGGTAAAGTTTCTCATGTTGGAACTGAGAGGCAGTTGAAATTGAAAATACGAAAACCAACTTTTCCTAAAGGTCATATTCTTTTGAAATCTAGAAAGGATTTGAAGATAGGTGATGTATGGAAAGGTTCTATGGGGGTATCTGAAGAAGTTAAGATTGATGAAGGATCGGTTCTTGATATTAAAGATGTTGATAAGTGGATTCCAGAAATAGAAAAGGGAATAGATGCACCTTGGATACAAGTACGTAAATCTGCTTTGGGGGGCGATGAGAATGTTGCTATAATGATTAAACTCTCTCTTGATGCAGAAAAGAATTGGCCCCACAGAATATTACACAATTCTCGTTATGCAATGATAAGTCTTGGTGCTAATGGAAAGTTGGAAATGTTTGCAAAGGGTAGGGGATTGAAGAACATGAGAAAGACAAAATTCAAGAACATCTCAAAGTATTTGATAAGGTTGAGATTTACAAAGAGAAGTGGCAGATAAAAAAGAAAAAGAAATGATAGTGGGATTAGATATTTGGAGAAAATGAGTTATTCACGGTGGCTCAATTCTAAGTTTTATACTTATTGGGCATCGCCCCATGATGTATATCAAAAAGAAGATGAAATGTTTATTGTACATCATGACATACAAACATATCGTGGATTTACTTATTCAGAATGTAAAGAATTGATTGAAGACAAAATAAAACTTAAAGGAAAATTGAATTGTATTGATAATGATGAAGAAGCAGAAGAGTTGCAAGGTTACATGAAACAATTTATAGAATCGGTAGATCATCAATATTTAACAGGAATTCGTGGTGGTCAATAGGAGTGGGGCTAACTTCCCAAAGGTCAACCCCTGACAGTCTTTCATGCCAAAAATATTTAGGAAAAATGAAATCATTTAAAACATATCTAAAAGAACAATATTTATTTGAAGGGTCAAGAGATAGTTTTGATACTAAATCTTATATTTTTAGTCATTATGAAACTCCAGCTTTAATTTTATCATCAACTGCATTGAAACGAATTTTTGGTAAACTTAATAAAATTATAGCATGGCACGTTACAGAACAATATGAACTTGATACGTTAGTTAAATTACAGGGAAAAAAATCATCTATTTCAGCATTAACAGAAATAAATCCATCCAAATCAAAACCATTTGAGGGAATGGAAACTGATGGAGGAGTTGTTGTTGAAGTCGAGGGTGTAGAATTATTAGCGGCTCGAGAAGATGCATGGTCAGAATTACTTGAAAGTGGAAGAAGGGGAGTTTTGATCGATCCCAAATATTTCCCTAATTTATATAAAGATATGAAAGTAATGCTTGACCAAATAGCTGAAAAATATGGTAAAATAATAAGTAAATATGATGATTTTGAAAATACCTCTTGGTGGGATGATGTTGAAATGTATAAGGGAAAATTTTCAAATATGAACAATTATGAAAGCGAACGGGCATTGGAAGGTATAGGGAGTGATTTGACACAAAAAGATAAAGGTGAATTTGTCAAGGAATATATTGATAATTGTGAACAACTTCTTAAAAAAAATAAAAAAGGACAAGAAGATTTAAGACAATATGGAAGAACAAAATCTAAGAAAAAAGATGGTAGTGATTATAATGAGATTGTAATGAATCAGATAAAAATTAAAAATGTATATCTAGTGAAACAAATGTTTGATAAAGAGGATGCTTTAGATGCAATAGAATACATAAAAGGAGAATTTGTCGGATGGAGAGGCAATGTACAATTGAAAACTGAAAAACAATTAATATCTCTTATCAATAAAAAGAAATAATGAAATCATTTAAACAATATCTAAAAGAACGGGCTCCAGCATGGACGGAGAGTTTATCTACCATGTTGTTTGATGTGGGGAGGGGAATAGGTGATTTGCCAATTCCAATGTCTCCACCTATCTTCAAAAGGATCTGGCCCGATTCGATTCGTTCAAGAGTGTTTCATTTAACTGATTTTACTGGTGTTCACAAATTAAAAAAAATGCAGGGGAAGAAAAAATCAATTTCTGCATTTTATAATATGGAACCTTCTATGATATCTTATGGAATTAAGACAGAGGGAAGTTATGTAGTAGAAATGGATGCAGATATTCTTGCTGCGGCACCAGATGATATTGCAAGCATGCCAGATAAAACAGGTAGACGGTGGTTGATTTGGAATACGGTTCTTTATGATATGGGGGGTGGAAGTAAAATTAAAAAGATGGAAAAGGATCTGGAAGAGTTGTTGATGAATCTTGTTATGAAATATGCAGAAGATCCAGGCAGATTAGGAATGCCAAATATTATTAAATCTTGGATAGGTCTTGGCAAAGAATCTAAATCTGATGGAAAATTGAAATCATTAATCATCAAAGATTATCTTGATGGTATGGAAAAGATCATGAAGAAGTATTCCAAACCATTACGATCTATATTTACAGATTATACTAAGAAAAGAATACAAGATCCAGATGAAGAT
>LULG01000175.1_pt1 | contig 10192 bp, 10 predicted proteins | sample 728211 | NCBI WGS metagenome assembly LULG01 (sample SAMN03860295, study PRJNA289734) | marine metagenome | biome: seawater column; feature: ocean; material: water; isolation source: Red Sea water column Station 169 - depth 200m | place: Saudi Arabia: Red Sea | collected 2011-10-15 | depth 200 m | reverse complement strand
CGGCTTCTCCTGCGACCAGGAAGGCCCACGTCGGTCCCGCCGTCGGCCTCCTCTTCCACCGCACGGGTCACGGAGGCCGCGACCCGGTCGCGGCCTCCGTCCCGCGCGCTCGCGCCGGCCGCGACGAGGAGCACGTCGTGGCGGGCGCGGGCGCACCCCTCGGCGGCGACCGAACCCGTCAGGTCGCCGCCGAGGACGCCGGTCGCGAGCGGGTCGCTCACGCCGCCGCCTCCTCGCGGGTCACGAGGAAACGTCGGTAGGCGTCGTCGGTGAGGAACGCGGGGAGGTCGTCCCCGAGCGCACCCCGCCGCACGACGTGGCGCAGCGCCTCGATGCGCTCCGGCGGCCGTCCCGCCTGCTCCAGCGCGTCGAGCTCCTGCTCCAGCAGCGCCGCGACGCGGAAGCGCGTCACGACACCGCCCCCGTCGATCGGGGTCGCGTGCCGGCACCACTGCCAGAGCTGGCAGCGCGAGATCTCGGCCGTCGCGGCGTCCTCCATCAGCCCGTCGAGCCCGACCGCACCGCGGCCGTCGAGCCACGCGTCGACGTAGCGGACGAGGACCGAGACGTTCGCCCGCAGACCCTGGGCCGTGACCTCGCCCGGCGTGGCAGCCACGTCGAGCAGGTCCGCAGCCGACACCTCGACGTCGTCACGCTGCCGGTCGACCTGGTTCGGCCGGTCGCCGAGCACCTCCGTGAAGGCGTCGCGGCACGTCGCGACCAGGCCGGGGTGCGCCACCCACGACCCGTCGTAGCCGGCGGCCGCCTCCCTCTCCTTGTCGGCCCGGACCTTGGCCAGGGCGTCGCGGTTGCGGTCCTCGTCCCTGCTCGGGATGACGGCCGCCATGCCGCCGATGGCGTGCGCGCCACGGCGGTGGCACGTCTTCACGAGCAGCTCGGTGTAGGCACGCATGAACGGCACGGTCATCGTCACGTCGGCGCGGTCCGGCAGCACATAGGCGGGGTCGGCCCCGAGGTTCTTGATCGTGCTGAAGATGTAGTCCCAGCGGCCGGCGTTGAGCCCGGCGGCGTGGTCGCGCAGCTCGTAGAGGATCTCCTCCATCTCGAAGGCCGCGGGCAGCGTCTCGATCAGCACCGTCGCGCGGATCGTGCCGTGCGGGATGCGCAGCCACTGCTCGGTGCGCGTGAACACGTCGTCCCACCAGCGCGCCTCGAGGTGGCTCTCGAGCTTCGGCAGGTAGAAGTACGGCCCCGTGCCCTGCTCGATGAGCCGCCTGGCGTTGTGGTGGACGTAGAGACCGAAGTCGAAGAGCGCGCCGGCGATGGGTGCACCCTTGATGCGCAGGTGCTCCTCGTCGAGGTGCAGGCCCCGCGGGCGCACGATGATCGTCGCCAGCGGACCGTCTTCCAGCACGTACCGCTTGCTGTTCTCCTCGTGCTCGATGACCCGGCTGACCGCGTCGTGCAGGTTCAGCTGGCCGTCGACGACGTTGCGCCACGACGGGCTCGTCGCGTCCTCGAAGTCCGCCAGCCAGCCCTGCGCGCCGGAGTTCAGCGCGTTGATCGTCATCTTGCGGTCGACCGGCCCGGTGATCTCGACCCGCCGGTCCTCCAGGCCGGGACCGGCGCCCGCCACCCGCCAGGACGGGTCCTCGCGGACGCCGGCGGTCTCAGGCAGGAAGTCGGGGCGCCCGCCCGGACCGGCCGCGAGGTCCCGGTCGCGACGCAGTCGCAGCAGCTCGCGTCGACGTCCGTCGAACCGGTCGTGCAGCATGCGCAGGATGCCGAGCCCGCCGTCGCTGAACACCTCGTGGTCGCGCGGCCCGACCGGGCCGAGCAGCTGCATGTCGTTGCGCGTGGGTGCACACATCAGAACTGCGCCTCCTCGGTCGACCCGGTCAGCGCCGTGGTGGACGACGCCGGGTTGATGGTCGTGCTGAGGGCGTCGAAGTAGCCCGTGCCCGCCTCGCGCTGGTGCTTCGTGGCCGTATAGCCGCGCACCTCGTCGCCGAACTCGCGCTCCTGCAGCTCGACGTAGGCGCTCATGCCGGTGCGCGCGTAGCCGTGGGCGAGGTCGAACATCGAGTGGTTGAGCGCGTGGAAGCCGGCCAGGGTGATGAACTGGAAGGTGTAGCCCATCGCGCCGAGCTCGCGCTGGAACTTGGCGATGGTCGCGTCGTCGAGGTGCTTCCTCCAGTTGAACGACGGCGAGCAGTTGTAGGCGAGCAGCTGGTCGGGGTGCTCCTTCTTGATCGCCTCCGCGTACTGGCGCGCCAGCTCGAGGTCCGGCTCGGACGTCTCCATCCACAGCAGGTCCGCGTACTCGGCGTAGGCGATGCCACGGTCGATGCACGGGTCGATGCCGTTCGACACCTCGAAGAAGCCCTCCGAGGTGCGCCCACCGGTCAGGAAGCGACGGTCGCGCTCGTCGACGTCGCTGGTGAGGAGCGTCGCGGCCTGGGCGTCCGTGCGGGCGATGACGACGGTCGGCACGCCGGCGACGTCGGCCGCGAGGCGCGCCGCGTTGAGGGTGCGGACGTGCTGCTGGGTCGGGACCAGGACCTTCCCGCCCAGGTGCCCGCACTTCTTCTCGCTCGCGAGCTGGTCCTCCCAGTGCACGCCCGCGGCGCCGGCGGCGATCATCGCCCGCATCAGCTCGTAGGCGTTGAGCGGACCGCCGAACCCGGCCTCCGCGTCGGCGACGATCGGGGCGAACCAGTCGCGGGTCACCTGCCCCTCGGCGTGCTCGAGCTGGTCGGCGCGCTGCAGGGCGTTGTTGATGCGGCGCACGACGGCGGGCACCGAGTTGGCCGGGTACAGGCTCTGGTCGGGGTAGGTCTGTCCGGCGAGGTTCGCGTCGGCGGCGACCTGCCAGCCCGACAGGTAGATGGCACGCAGACCGGCGCGGACCTGCTGGACCGCCTGGTTGCCGGTGAGGGCGCCGAGCGCGTTCACGTAGTCGACGCCCTCGACCTGGCCGGACACGTAGTCCCACAGCTTGCGCGCGCCGAGGTCGGCGAGCGTGTGCGCCTCTTGCACGGTGCCGCGCAGGCGCACGACGTCGGCACCGGTGTAGTCACGCTTCACGGTCGCCCACCGCGGGTCAGACGCCCAGGCGGCGTCGAGCTGCTCGGCGGTCGGGGCGGGGTTCTGGTTCGTCATCGTCGCTCCTGGTGCACTGCTCCCGGTCCGGGTGATCCGGGGCGTCTCGGGATCCAGTGCAGCGGCCGCGGCGGTCGAGGTGAAGGCACGCAGCCCGCCAGGTTCTGACAACCAAGAGCGTCCCTTTTGCCAAGATTGCGAAGGCTCGACCTTTCACAGATCGCCTACGGTGAGCGCATGGACAAGCTCTACGCAGGTGCGCGGCTGCGTCGGCTGCGCGAGGAGCGCGGGCTCAGCCAGGTCGAGCTCGCCCGGATCCTGGCGATCTCGGCCAGCTACCTGAACCAGATCGAGCACGACACCCGCCCGCTGACGGTGACCGTGCTGGTTCGGCTCACCGAGGTGTTCGGTGTCGACCCGGCGTTCTTCAGCCCGCGCGACACCGCGCGCCAGCTCGCGGAGCTGCGGGAGGCGCTCCCCGAGGCCAGCGGCGCGACCGGCCTGCCGCTGTCGGACCTGCAGCAGGTCGCCGGGTCCATGCCCGAGGTGGCCGAGGCGATCGTGCAGCTGCACCGGCGCTACCGCGACGCCGTCGCGCACCTGGAGGCCGTCACGGACCGTCGCACCGCGGCGCAGGCCCTGATGCCGCACGAGCACGTCCGCGACTTCTTCTACCGCCACCAGAACTACATCGACCCCGTCGACCGCGCCGCGGAGGACCTCGCACGGTCCATCGGGACGCGACGTCTGGAGGTGCGTCACCACCTGCGACGTCACCTGCAGTCGGCGCACGGCGTCACCGTCGCGACCACCGAGCCGGACGCGCGCAGCACGCTCGAGTACGACGACGCGACCCGGACGCTGCGCCTCGCGCCGGACCTCCGCCCGGGGCAGCAGGCTTTCCGCATGGCCACGCAGCTGGCCTACCTCGAGGCGGGCGACGTCCTCGACACCGTGATCGACGCCGAGACGTGGCCCGACGACACCACCCGCGCCCTGGCGCGCATCGGTCTGGCGCACTACTTCGCCGGGGCGCTGATCCTCCCCTACCGCCCGTTCTTTCGCGCCGCCGAGCGGCTGCGCTACGACGTCGAGGTGCTGGCCGAGCACTTCGGCGTCGGCTACGAGACCGCGGCGCACCGGCTCAGCACGCTCCAGCGGTCCGAGCTGCGCGGCGTGCCGTTCATCTTCGTGCGTGTCGACAAGGCGGGGAACATCTCCAAGCGGGTGTCGGCCACCGGCTTCCACTTCTCGCGCAGCGGCGGGACCTGCCCGCTGTGGAACGTCTACGACGCCTTCGCCTCACCCGGACAGGTCGACGTCCAGGTGGCGGAGATGCCCGACGGGCAGCGATACCTGTGGATGGCCCGGACCGTCACCCGGCGACGCGGCGGCTACGGCAGCGCGGCCAAGACCTTTGTCATCGGGCTGGGCTGCGAGCTGCGCCAGGCGGGACGGCTCGTCTACAGCGCGGGGCTAGACCTCATCGAGCCCGACGTCATGCCCATCGGTCCCGGCTGCCGCACGTGCGACCGCCCTCGCTGCCCGCAGCGTGCGGCGCCGCCGATCGGTCGTCCGCTCCAGGTCGACGAGCGGCGCAGCTCCTTCGACCCCTACGGTGTCGGCCGGCCGGCCTGAGCACCGCACTCGGCACCGACGAGTCGAGCTCCCCCCGCGCCCGGGCCCGAGGCCCTCCAGGGGTCGACGCGGGGGAAGCCTTTCCTCACGGTAGTGCTCGCGACCCTCCCACCGCGAGGCCTGCGACGGCGGCGGTCGAGGTCAGGGGGCCTTCAGGCCGAAGAAGTCGGCCATGAGCCTCGTGGCGTCGATGGACGACGTCGTCTTGCCCAGCACCGGGACCTCGAAGCCGGCGCCGGGCCAGGTGTGACCACCGTCGTCGATCACGTAGGCCTGCAGCCGGCTGCCCTCGGAGCACCCTCGCCAGGTCTCGCGGACCACGTCGGACGCGACGTCCTGACGACGCGGCTCGCGTGCGCAGCCGTCGTGGCCGGCCCAGTCGCCGAGCACCGTCTGCACCGCGCGGACGGGGAAGATCGGGGTCTCGCCACCCTGGTAGGGCACCACCTCGTCGCCGGTCCCGTGGAAGTAGATGAACGACGTCGGCGGCGCGTCGCCGCACGCGGCCTGGTCGTAGAAGGTCGCCGCGACGCCGCCGTAGGCGCGGAACGGGTAGACGCCGCGGCAGGCCATCGCGAAGACCACTGCCGACCCGTTCGACATGCCCGCGGCGAACTGGCGGTCGGTGTCGACGCACCACTCGTCGCCGAGCTGCTCGCTCAGCTGCAGCCAGAAGGCCGCGTCCGAGCGGGGCTGGTCGGCGGTGGCCATGACGTCCCACTCCCGGCGGGGCTCGAGCGCCTGCGGTGCCACGACGATGAAGTCGCGCTCGTCGGCCACGGTCGGGAAGCCGGAGTAGGTGAGCACCTGCGGCGCGTTGCTGCCCAGCCCGTGGAAGAGGTAGACCACCGGCAGGGCCCGTCGTCCGTCGTAGCCGGGCGGGACGTGCACGACGTACGACCGCTCCGAGCCGTCGACGTCGATCGTGCGGGTCACGTCGCGGGTGCCTCCGGTGACGTCGTCGGGGACGCTGCCGCACCCCTTCGCGTCGCCGACGGACGCGGTGGCCGTCGGCGGCGCGGACGCGGACGGCTCGGCACGGCCGGCGTCGCCGTCGCGCGTGCAGGCGGCCAGGGTCAGGGACAACGCGACGACCGCGACAAGAGCTCGCACCCTCGTAGTCTGCCTGCTCGCCACGATCCCGACCGCACGACCGCTCGGCTCGCGGCCATCCGACGCCCCGCCTACGGTCGGAGCATGGTCCGCCTGCGTCGCACGTCACCGTCCATGGCCGGCTGGACGCGGGTCAAGCACGGCCGAGGGTTCCGCTACCTCGACCAGGACGGCGCGCCGCTGGAGGAGATCGACGTCGCGCGCTGCAAGGAGCTCGTCATCCCGCCCGCCTGGACGAAGGTGTGGATCTGCCCGGCCGAGAACGGCCACCTCCAGGCCGTCGGCACCGACGAGGCCGGCCGCCGCCAGTACCTGTACCACCCGGCCTGGCGCGAGCGCCGCGACGCCGAGAAGTTCCAGCACATGGAGGGCTTCGCCACCGCCCTGCTCGAGGCGCGGGACGCAGCGCGCGAGGAGGTGGCCGACGACGCGACCCTGCGGAGCACCGCGGCGCTCGCCTTCTGCCTGCTCGACCTCGGCATCTTCCGCGTCGGCTCGGACCGCTACACCGACGAGAACGGCAGCTACGGGCTGACGACGATCGAGAAGCAGCACGTGCGCCGCGACGGCGACTCGCTCGTCTTCGAGTACGTCGCCAAGAGCGGTCAGGACCTCGAGGTCTCGCTGCGCGACGAGCGGCTCATCGCGGCCCTCGAGCCGCTGCGTCGCCGACGGACCGGCGGCGACGTCCTCCTGGCGTACCGGGGCGGCGACGGGTGGTCGACGTTGGGCGCGACGGCGGTCAACGACTACGTCAAGGAGGTGCTGGGCGAGGAGTACTCGGCCAAGGACTTCCGCACCTGGCGAGGCACCGTGATCGCCGCGGCCGCGCTGTCGTCCTCGGACGCGTCGACCAAGACGGCCCGCAAGAAGTCGGTCGCCGCGGCGATGCGCGAGGTCGCCGAGCACCTCGGCAACACCCCCGCGGTCGCCCGCTCGTCGTACGTGGACCCGCGCGTCGTCGACCTCTTCGGCGACGGGGTCGTGGTGGCAGGCGGCCACCGCGCGGTCGCCCCCGGGGAGCCGGTCAGCCGCACCCTGGAGAAGCAGGTGCTGGAGCTGCTCGGCAAGGCCTGAGGATCAGTCGAGCTCGCCGAGCGCGCTCTCGACGGCGCGCCAGAACGTCGGGTAGGCGTACACGGAGTTGCGCAGCGTGGACACCGGCACCTCGGCGCGCACCGCCACGGCGAGCCCCGAGACGGTCTCGCCGCCGGTCGGGCCGACGACCGTCGCGCCCACGAGCACGCCGCGCGCGGCGTCGAGCACCAGCTTCACGACGCCCTCGGCGCCCGGGCCGTGCGTGAAGCCGCGCGAGCTCTGCGCCAGGTCGGTGCTCGCGACCCGGACGTCGATCCCCTGCTCGCGGGCCTGCTTCTCGGTGAGGCCGACCCCGCCGACCTCGGGGTCGGTGAACGTGACGCGCGGGAACGAGCCGTCGTAGTCAGGGAGCGTCTCGCCGAGGACGGCTCGCGCCGCGCGGTCGGACTGGTACATCGAGACGTGGGTGAATGCGCCGCGGCCGGCCACGTCGCCCACGACCCACAGGCCGTCGGCCGCCTGCATCGCGTCGTCGACGTCGATCGAGCGGGCCGTCGGGTCGAGACCGACGGTGTCGAGGCCGATGTCGGAGATCTGCGGCGTGCGTCCGGCGGCTACGAGGAGCTGCTCCACGTGCAGCGTGCCCGACGCGAGCTCGAGCGTGAACTGTTGTCCGTCGTGCGACACGGAGACGATGCGCTCGCCCTCGCGGACGTCGATGCCGTCGCGCTCGAACGCGCCGCGCAGGACGTCGGCCGCCTCCGGCTCCTCGGGGCCGAGGATGCGCGGACCCACCTCGACCACCGTGACCTCGCTGCCGAACCGAGCGAACGCCTGGGCCAGCTCGAGCCCGATCGGACCGCCCCCGACGACCGCGAGCGTCGCCGGCAGCACCGACGCCTCGAGCGCCTCGTGGTTCGTCCAGAAGGGCGTGTCGGCCAGGCCGTCGATCGGCGGCACCGAGGCACGGGTGCCCGGGTTGAGCACGACGCCGCGTCGTGCCTCGACGCGCGTGGTGCCGCCGCCGGACAGGTCGACCTCGACGACCCGCGGCCCCGCCAGCCGGCCGTGCCCGCGCAGCAGGCGCGCGCCCGACCTCTCGAGGCGTTCCGCGGCGACGGTGTCGTCCCAGTCGTCGGTGGCCTCCTCACGGATGCGCCGCGCGACGACGGAGAAGTCGGGCTCGACGGTGGCCGCGCCGGCCAGCTCGGCCGCACGCCGCGTCTCCGCGACCGCACCCGCGGCGCGGATGAACATCTTGGAGGGGATGCAGCCCCAGTAGGGGCACTCGCCGCCCACCAGGCCGGACTCCACGGCGACCACGTCGAGGCCCTCCCCCGCCAGCCGGGACGCCAGTGCCTCTCCGCCGGGTCCGAGTCCGATCACCACCACGTCGCACGTCGTCATGCCCCCATCCTGGGCCAGACCGACGACACCGGCCAGCCCGGTGAAGGTGCGGAAGTCCGAGAGCTGCAGCTGCCCCTCGCCGGACCCGATCATCCCCGGGAACAGCGACTCGATGGCGGCGCGCAGCGCGTCGTTGGCGCCGTCGACGACGGTGGAGACGACCCCGACGGTGAAGAAGGCCAGCGCCAGGATCGGGAAGAACGACAGGAACGCGAAGTACGTGATCGCCCCCGCCTGCTGCCCGGCCTTCACCGACCCGAAGTGCTCCTGCATCCGCACCACGTGGTCGATCCAGCCGTACCGCTCGCGCAGACCAGCGATCCGCTCCTTGATCGAGGCCATGTCAGCGCTCCCCCTCCGGCGCCCCCTCTAGGGCGTAGTCGCGGTAGGGCCGCCAGCCGGCGACCGCGTCGTGCACGTAGAGGTGGAACTCCTCCACGTCGAAGGCGCACTCGAACCCCTCGAGCTCGTGCTGCGCCCGGTCCAGCGAGTCGTCCTGCACGTCGTGGGCCACCGTCACGTGCGGGTGGTAGGGGAAGTCGAGGTCCACGTCCAGCGGCCCCCGGCGTACGGCGTCGGCCAGCTGCGCGCAGTGCTCGGCCCCCTCCGCGAGCGTCACGAAGCCGCCACGCCGGCCAGGTGCGACTCGACCGCGGCCAGCCCGTCCTGGTCCAGCACGGTCGGCGGGACCAGCGTGATGTGCGTGGGGATGAGCGAGGCCGAGGGGTCCCCGAGCGACTCCCGGTAGGCCTGGAGCTGCTCGCCCCAGGGGTCCGGGATCGCGACGGCGACTCCGATCGTGGGCACGCCCCCGACCCTAGCCGGAGCTCCGGGCGACGAATCCCACCCTCTGGTACACGTCGCGCAGGGTCGCCTCCGCGACCGCGCGCGCCTGCTCGGCACCCTGGTGCAGCACCTGGGAGAGATGTGTCTGGTCGTCGAGCAGCTCCAGGGTCCGCTCCCGGAACGGCGTCACGAAGTTGACCACGACCTCGGCGAGGTCCTTCTTCAGGTCGCCGTAGCCGAGTCAGTGACCGCCGAGCGGATCTTCTTCGCGCTGCGCGAGGGCTCGTCGAGCATCTCCACGATGCCGGCCGGGGAGGAGGCCGACTTCGACATCTTCGAGGTGGGGTCCTGCAGGTCGGCGATCTTCGCGGTGGCCTTGAGGATGTAGGGCTCGGGCAGCCGGAAGGTCTTCTTGTAGCGGTGGTTGAACCGCTGCGCGAGGTCGCGGGTCAGCTCGAGGTGCTGACGCTGGTCCTCACCGACCGGCACGTAGTGCGGGCGGTAGAGCAGGATGTCGGCGGCCTGCAGGATCGGGTAGGTGAACAGGCCGACGCTCGCGGCCCCCTCCCCCTGCTTGGCCGACTTGTCCTTGAACTGCGTCATCCGCCGGGCCTCGCCGAAGCCGGTCAGGCACTGCAGCACCCACGACAGCTGGGCGTGCTCGGGCACCTGGCTCTGCACGAAGATCGCGCTGCGCGTCGGGTCGATCCCCATCGCCAGCAGCTGCGCCGCGGCCCGCAGCGTCCGCTCGCGCAGCACCTTCGGGTCGTGCTCGACGGTGATCGCGTGCTGGTCGGCGATGAAGAAGAAGGGCTGGTGGTCCCGCTGCAGGTCCACCCACTGGCGCAGAGCGCCGAGGTAGTTCCCGAAGTGGAACGAGTCGGCGGTCGGCTGGATGCCGGACAGGACACGGGGACGGGCTCCGCCGGTGGGTGCGCTGGGCACGGCCACCTCGGGCTCGGTCGTCGCTGACATGCGCGTCATTCTCCCTGACGCGCGCTCCACTCCGCTCGCCGGGCCAGCGCCAGGACCACGAGGCCCGCCAGCGCGAGGCCGACGCCGACCAGGAGCGGCGCCCGCAGGCCCCACCCGGCGGCGATGACGGTGCCGCCGAGGAAGGCACCCAGGCTGTTGCCGATGTTGAGGC
>LULG01000250.1_pt1 | contig 10194 bp, 9 predicted proteins | sample 728211 | NCBI WGS metagenome assembly LULG01 (sample SAMN03860295, study PRJNA289734) | marine metagenome | biome: seawater column; feature: ocean; material: water; isolation source: Red Sea water column Station 169 - depth 200m | place: Saudi Arabia: Red Sea | collected 2011-10-15 | depth 200 m | reverse complement strand
TCCTTGATCTGTGCGGTGATGAAACCGATCTCGCCCGGACCGATCTCGACAAGGTCGGTCCGCTTCGGGGTGAAACAGCCGACGCGGTCGATCAGGTGCGTGGTCCCCGCCTGCATGAACTTGATCTGCTGACCCTTTTTCAGCACCCCGTCGACGACGCGGACGAGGATCACGACGCCGAGATAAGGGTCGTACCAGCTGTCGACGAGCATCGCGACAAGCGGCGCCGCGGCATCGCCCTTCGGCGGCGGAATCCTGGCGACGATGGCTTCGAGCGTTTCCTCGATGCCGATCCCCGACTTGGCGCTGGCCAGCACCGCATCGTCGGCGGGCAGGCCGATGATATCCTCGATCTCCGCCTTCACCTTGTCGGTGTCGGCGGCGGGCAGGTCGATCTTGTTGATGACCGGCACGATTTCATGGTCATGCTCGATCGACTGATAGACGTTGGCGAGCGTCTGCGCCTCGACCCCCTGCGCCGCGTCGACGACGAGCAGCGCGCCCTCGCACGCCGCCAGGCTGCGCGAGACTTCATAGGCGAAGTCGACGTGGCCGGGCGTGTCCATCAGATTGAGCTGATAGGTTTCACCGTCGTGCGCCTTGTACGACAGGCGTACCGTCTGCGCCTTGATCGTGATCCCGCGCTCTTTCTCGATGTCCATATTGTCGAGAACCTGCGCGGACATTTCGCGCTCGGTCAGCCCACCGGTGAACTGGATCAGCCGGTCGGCGAGCGTCGACTTGCCATGGTCGATATGCGCGATGATCGAGAAATTACGGATATGCGAGAGAGGAGTCGTCATCGCGCGCCGTTAGCAGGGGAATTGCGCGCTGTCAGCACCGCCGCGCAGCCGCGCACGGCAACCGGCGCGAAAGGCGCAGAAAAGCGTGTAACTTCACGCGCGATTGCAGCATTTGCGGCGTCCCGAAGGCGCCGCAGGGACCGGGCGATGCCTGCGGCGCGGTGCGGTTCGAAAAATGGCGGAAAACTGCGCAACTTCACACGCGATTGCTTTGTGCCGGCTGTTGCGAAGCGGCGGCGCCGCGCGAGTGCGCCGAACGCAAAGTGGCCGCCGCCGCGAGGGTCGCGCAGGAAAGGATGGCACGGAAGGCATGCGGCGAGGCTGGCATGCCGGAACAATGTAGGAAAGCGATTTCGGGCCGCCGGGAGCGGCGGTTCAGCCCGTCGTGCCGCGGTTCAGGCGATGCAAGGTGCTGAGCGCGGCTTCGAGCGCGAAGTCGATTTCTTCGTCGGCATCTTCGTTGGCGGCGACATCGGGCACCGGGATTGCGGCGGTTGCCGTCCTGGTTTCGCGGCGCCGCGCAAGCCCCGCCTCGAAGCGCGCGACCATCGCGCCGAGCGATTTGTCGGCGGGATCGGGCATCGCCGGTCCGGCAACCTTTGCGGGTTGAAGCCAGGGTTCGTCACCGGGCGTTTCAACCTCGACGGGCGCAAGATCGGCGAGGATCAGTTCATCCTCTTCGTCCGGCGCAGCGTCGGCTGCGGGCGGCGTATAGGGTGCCACGGCCGCTTCGACGATCTCGACAGCGTCCGCATCCTCGGCAAGATCGGCGCCGGCGAGCGCATCGGGTTCATATTCGGGAAGATAGTCCGCCGCGACCTCGGGCGCCGCATCGACCGGTCCCAGCCCCTGTTCGGGCAGATCGCGCCCGGCGCGCAGCGGCGCGCGCGGCAGATCGTCGGGGTGGAGATCGGCGCGGCGGCGCACCGGAATATCGTCGTCGACGGCCTCCTGGCGGCGGCGCAGACGGCGGCCGAGCGCCGCCAGGCCCGACGCCTCGGGCTCGGCGATCAGCAGCGCGACAAAGGCCGCAATCAGCGCGGCGACGAGCGCCATGCCGAGCGCCAGCGCGAGACGGGCGCCATTGCCGACCGGCGGCACGAACAAATCCGACAGACGGTCGAGATAGAGGTTCCAGCCGATGCCGAACACCCACGCCATCGGCATGACCGCGGCGAAAAGGAAGGTCAGCGCCGCGGCGCCGATCACCGCCGGCATCGCCGGGCGGAGCGCGCGCATCCAGGCGGCGGCGCGGGCCTTGCGATGCGAAACCTTGTCGGAGCCGTCGGCGCTGTCGTCCATATCGTCCAAATCCGTCGCTCCCGCAGAGGAGCCTGTCCTATAGCATCAAGCCGCGAGCGATGCAGCGCCGCGGCGCAACAATCTCTGGTAAACGGGCTCGTAACGCAAAATGTTTGACGACCAGTTACGATCGGCCTCGACGAACGCCCGCGCGGTCCGGCGGCGTTCGTCCCAAATGTCGCGATCGCGCAGCAGTTCGGCAAGGGCCGCGGCGATTGCCGGTGGATCGTCGGGCGCGAACAGCGTGCCCGTGACGCCGTTCACGATCAGTTCGCGGTGACCGCCGACATCGGACGCTGCGACGAGCTTGCCCTGCGCCATCGCTTCGAGCGGCTTCAGCGGCGTGACGAGATCGGTAAGCCGCATCTTCTTGCGCGGATAGGCCAAGATGTCGATCAGCGAATAATAGCGCTCGACCGCCTGATGCGGCACCCGGCCGACGAACAGGATGCGGTCGGCGACGGGCGAGGCCGCAGCCTGCGCCTTGAGCGCCGCCTCCATCGGCCCGCCGCCGACGAGCAGCAGCCGCGCGCCGGGTTCGGCGGCGACGAGCGCGGGCATCGCGGCGATCAGATCGTCGATCCCCTCATAATCATAGAAGCTGCCGATAAAGCCGATCACCGCCTCGCCCGGCATGAGGCCGAGGTCCGCAGCGAGCGCATCATCGCGCGGTGGCGGGTCGCCGAACAGGTCAAGGTCGACGCCATTGGGCGAGACGACGATCTTCGCGGGATCGACGCCGCGCGCGATCAGGTCGCCGCGCAGTCCTTCGCAGATCACCGCGACGGCATCGGCGGCGCGGACGGCATGACTTTCGAGCTGGCGGGTCAGAAAATAGCGCGCGCTGCCCTCGCGGCCCGTGCCGTTGCCGACCGCGGCATCCTCCCAGAAGGCGCGAATTTCGTAGATCACCGGAATTCCGAGCCGTTTGCCGACGCGCAGCGCCGCGAGCCCGTCGAGAACGGGCGAGTGGGCGTGGAGCAGATCGGGGCGCCATTCATCGACCAGCGCCGCGACGCGGTCCGCCAGCGCGCCGATTTCGCGCCATTCGCGCCACGGCGAGCGCGCGGGTGCGATCGGCGGCGTGCGATAGAAGGTCAGCCCGTCGACTGTTTCGACGGGCGGTCCGGGGTCGGGATGGCGGACCCCCGTCACCCCGGCAACCGCCCACCCCTTCGCCGCCTGCGCCTTCATCAGCGCCCGGGTACGAAAGGTATAGCCGCTGTGCGCCGGCAGGCTATGGTCAAGGACGTGCAGGATCCGGGTCATCGGCCAAGCCTTTGCCATACAAGCCTTAACGCCGCGTCAACCCCGATCGGGTAAAGCCGCCGAAACGGGCCCACGGGCCGCAGGGGAAGCCAGGTGCGCCGCCGATGATCGACAATTTTGCGATTGCCCTGACGCATGTGCTGATGGCGATCGCCCTCTGGCGCCTGCTGCACCGCGACGACCTCGACCGCGAGGTCGGCCCGCGCATGCTGTGGCAGCAGCAGCGCGACGCCGAACGCATGGCGGCGATGGCGGCCGAGGCCGCGGAGGATCGCCGATCCGATGCGTGACCTTGCCTTCGTCGCCTTTCTGTTCGCCTTCATCGGGGTCGGCTTTCGCAAGCCGTTCCTGTTCGTGCTGTGCTTTTGCTACATCGACATCGTCGCGCCGCAACGGCTCAGCTATTTCCTGATCAATTCGATTCCGATCTCGCTGATCGTCTTCATCCTTGCGATCATCGGCTGGCTCGCCTTCGACGACAAGCGTGACACGCGCTGGTCGGGGCGGCAGACGTTGATGGTGATCCTGCTCTTTTATTGCTGGATGACGACGATGGGCGCCGACTTTCCGGTCGAGGCGCTCGATAAATGGGGATGGGTGTGGAAGGCGCTCGTCTGGGCGATCTTCCTGCCGCTGACGCTGCGCACGAAGCTACGCATCGAATCGCTGTTGCTCTTCATGCTGCTGTCGGCCGCGACGATCGCGATCGCCGGCGGAATCAAGACCGCGGCGGGCGGCGGCGGCTATGGCGAATTGCAACTGCTGCTATCCGAAAATTACGGCCTGTACGAAGGCAGCACCATGTCGACGGTCGCGGTGTCGATCATCCCCGCGATCCTGTGGTTCCGCCGCCACGGCACCGTCTTTCCGCCCGACTGGCGCGTCTCGCTCTTCTGCTTCGCGCTCTGCTTCGCCTGCATGTTGCTGCCGGTGGGGACGCAGGCGCGCACCGGGCTGATCTGCCTGGGCGTGCTGGCGCTGCTGTCGCTGCGCGCGGTCAAGCACCGGCTGCTATATATCATGGGGGCGGTGCTGCTCGTCGCCGCGGCGATCCCCTTCCTGCCGCAAAGCTATACGCAGCGCATGGAAACGCTGCAGGATTATCGCACCGACCAGTCGGCATCGACGCGCGTCGCGGTGTGGGCGTGGACGTGGGACTATGCGAAGGACCATCCGTTCGGCGGCGGGTTCGAGGCCTATATGCAGAACCGCCTGCGCGTCGAAACCACCGGGTCGAACGCCGATGCGGGTCGTCCGGGTGCGGGCGATCCGGTGATCCATGACGAACAGTCGCGCGCCTATCATTCGGCCTATTTCGAAATGCTGGGCGAACAGGGCTATCCCGGCACGCTGCTGTGGCTGCTGCTCCACATCACCGGCATCGTCCAGATGGAGCGGGTGCGCCGCCGTTACCTCAAGACGCGCCGCGCCGAGGAGCAATGGATCGCGCCGCTCGCGACTGCGCTCCAGCACGGCCATATCGTCTATATGGTCGGGTCACTGTTCGTCGGTATCGCGTTCCAGCCCTTCATCTACATGATGTTGGCGCTCGAAATCGGGCTTTCGACCTATTGCCGCCGCCGCGAGCAGGAATCGGGACGCAACTGGATGCGGCCGCGTGCGCAGGGATTTGCCGCATGATCGCGGTGCAAAAGCCCCGCATGCTGCCGACGCTGACCGGGGTGCGCGGCTTTGCGGCGCTCGCGGTGCTTTTCTACCATATCCGCGGCGGCATGGCGGGCTATCTGCCCGGCCCGGTCATCGACGGTTTCGCGCACGGTTATCTCGCGGTCGATCTTTTCTTCGTCCTGTCGGGCTTCGTGCTGTGGTGGAATTACGGCCCGGCGTTCGTTGCCGAGGGGACGCGCGCCGCGCCGCGCTTTCTGGTCCGCCGCATCGCGCGCATCTTTCCGCTGCATCTCGCGATCCTGGCGGCGATGGCGCTGTTCGCGCTCGCGCTGCTCGCCAGCGGGCGCGATCCGGGGCCGCATTACGGCTTTGCCGCGCTGCCCGCGCACGCGCTGCTGGTCCAGAATTGGGGCTTTACCGCCGATCTGCGCTGGAACGATCCGGCCTGGTCGATCTCGACCGAATGGGCGGCCTATCTGCTGCTCGCCGCGACGGGCGGCTGGGCGGCGCGCTTGCCCGCTGGGCGGTGGAGCTTTCCGCTGTTCGCGCTGCTGCTCGCGGCGGCGCTCGGCGGATGGTTCGCCGCGACGGGGCGCGCGGGGATCGGCGACGATATCGCGGCGACCGGCCTCGTCCGCTGCCTCGCCGAATTCTTCATCGGGGTCGCGCTCTGCCAGTGGTGGGCGGCGCAGCGCGCGCGCGCCGACGGGAGCCGGGCGATAAATGCGACGGCCGCGATCTTCGCGCTGCTCGCGGCGCTGATCCTGTTCGCCGGCCTGCCCCAGCCTGCCGCGATCCCGCTGGCGATGGCGGCGGTCGTCATCGCCGCGCTCCAGGCGTCGCTCGCGCCGCGCCCGCTGCTGTCGGGGCGGCTCGCGCAGTGGCTGGGCGACATCAGCTATGCGGTCTATCTGTCGCACTTCTTCCTGTGGATCCTGTTCAAGCTGGTCCTTGTCGACGATCCGGCGATGGTCGCGCCGGCCAAGGTCGCCGCTTTCGTGGCGCTGACACTCGCCGTCTCGCACCTGCTCCACCGCTGGCTGGAAGTCCCGGCGCGGCGGATCGTCCAGCGCGGCGGCGACGCTCTCTTGTCGCGGCTGGCGGCCGGGCAGCAAGCGCAAACCCGCCAGGGCTGACGCCTGCCCGCTTCGCCCGCCCAAGGGAACCATCGCCCGGCCGGGACGCTTAACAAGGCATGCCGTCGCCGCGTGCCGCCCCCCGCCTGATCCATGTCGACGACAGCCTGCCCGGCATCCGCCGCGAACGGACGGCATCGGGCTGGCGCTATCGCGACGCCGCGGGCAAGGTGATCCGCGACCGCGCCGAGATCGAGCGCCTCAACGCGATCGCGCTGCCCCCCGCCTATGAGGATGCCTGGTTCTGCCCGGCCGCGAACGGCCATATCCTTGCGACCGGCTACGACGCGCGCGGGCGCAAGCAATATCGCTATCACCCCGATTTCCGCGCCGCGCGCGAAGCCGACAAATATGATCGCTGCGCCGCCTTCGGCCACGCGCTGCCGCTGCTCCGTGCGCGGCTGGAAAGCGATTTGCGCCGCCGATCGCTGTGCGCGGACCGCGTCGTCGCGGCGGTCGTCCGCCTGCTCGACCTCGCCGCGCTGCGCGTCGGCAACGAACAATATGTCGCCGCGAACAAGAGCTTCGGCGCGACGACGCTGCGCCGGCGTCACGCGCGACTGGAGGGGCAGCGCCTCCGGCTCCGCTACCGTGCCAAGGGCGGCGCGCGGCGCGAGGTGACGATCAGCGACCGCAGCCTGGCGACCCTGGTGCGCCGGTTGCAGGACCTGCCCGGCCAGCATCTTTTCCAATATGAGGATGCGGACGGCCCATGCGCGGTGGGCTCCGACGAGGTCAACGCCTATATCCGCGAGGCGATGGGCGCCGATTTCAGCGCCAAGCATTTCCGCACCTGGTGGGCGAGCGTCGAGGCATTCGCCTGTCTGTACGACGCCACCGAACCGCCCTCGCTCAAGGCGATGCTGACGCGCGTCGCCGACCGGCTCGGCAACACGCCCGCGGTCGCACGGCGCGCCTATGTCCACCCCGCCATGATCGCCGCCGCGCAAGATCGCGGCGATTTCGCCACGGCCGCGGGGCGCCTGCCGCGCGCGACCAAATATCTTTCGCGTTACGAACGCGGATTTTTGACCTATCTGGAGCGCGCGCCCGATGCCGGCGCGCTGCTCCGTTCCGCCTGACCGACCGACCAGACCAAGAGGACCGACGTGACTTTGCCTTTCCTTGCCACCGCGACCGCCAACCCCGCCGCGCAGATCCGCGCATGGTGGACCAGCAGCGTCGCATGGGTCGATACGCACTGGTTGCAGATCGGCATCGCGATCGGCGCCGGGCTCCTCATCTATTTCGCGCTGTCGCTGATCCGCGGCTTCGCGCTCAAGAAGGCGCAGTCGGCGCCGGGACAATTCACGCTGACCGACATTGTCGGGCGGGTGATCCACAAGACCAAGTCGCTGGTGCTGGCGATCGTCGCGATCCGGCTGGTCGCGGCGTCGGCCAACCCGCCCGTCGTCATCCTACAGATCATCCAGTTCGTCTTCACCGTCGCGGTGGTGCTGCAGGTGGCGATCTGGGCGCGCGAAATCGTCCTCGGGCTGATCCAGCGCCGCGCCGCCGAGGGGCATAACGAGACGCTGGTCAACGCGATGGGCATCATCCGCCTGCTTATCAGCATCGCGCTGTTCGCGGTCGCGGCGATCGTCATCCTCGACAATATGGGGGTCAATGTCACCGGTCTGATCGCTGGCTTGGGCATTGGCGGCATCGCGATCGGCCTTGCCGCGCAGGGCATATTTTCCGACCTGTTCGCGTCGCTGTCGATCATCTTCGACCGCCCGTTCCGCGTCGGCGAAGCGATCAAATATGACAATAGCGTCGCCACCGTCGAGCGGATCGGGTTGAAAAGCACGCATTTGCGCTCGGTCAACGGCGAGCTGTTGGTGATTTCCAACACCAATTTGCTGTCAAAGGAAATCACCAACTACGCCCATCTCGAACGGCGCCGCGTCCAGTTCGCGATCGGCGTCATCTATCAGACCACGCCCGCGATGCTGCGCGCGCTGCCCGCGCTGCTGAAGGCGCAGGTGGAGGCCGAGGGGCATGAGTTCGTCCGGTCGAGCTTCATCGGCTTCGGCGCCTCGAGCCTCGACTTCGAGCTGGTCGCCGACATTCCGAGCGCCGACTATAATGAGGTCATCGCGGCCCGCACTGCGATCGGCATCCGCGTCTTCGAAGAGATGACCAACGCCGGTTATGACTTCGCCTATCCGACGCAGACGACCTTCACCGCGGCGCCCGACGGGACGATGATTCTCCCCTATGCCGAAAGCGTCACGATGAAGACGCCGAAGCCCGCACAGTCCTGACGCTACGGCGCCGTAGCGCAAAGCCCTAGGCTCTTGTGCTACCCCGCCCCGCGGGCCTAGAACGCGCCCCTCGACAGACATAGAGGGGATAAAGGATGAGCGCGATGACGCCGCAGGAAATGAAGGAACTGGTCGGCAAGCCGCTCGGCACGTCCGAATGGGTGCTGGTCGATCAGGAGATGATCAACAAGTTCGCCGACGCGACCGGCGATCATCAGTTCATCCATATCGACGAAGAAAAGGCGAAGCTGACGCCCTTCGGCGGTACCATTGCGCACGGTTTCCTGACCCTCTCGCTTTTCCCCATGCTGATGGCCAAATCCGACTGCCCGCGCCCCGCGGGCGTCAAGATGGGCGTCAACTATGGCGGCAACAAAGTGCGCTTCCTTGCCCCCGTGCGCTCGGGCAAGCGCGTGCGCGGCCATTTCAAGCTGCTCGAGCTCGACGAAAAGCGTCCGGGCCAGTGGCAGCAGACGCTGGAATTCACGGTCGAGATCGAGGGCGAGGAAAAGCCCGCGCTGATGGCCGAATGGATCAGCCAGTTCTTCGTCTGACATATAAACCGGCATTCCGGCCGAACCTCCCCCGAAAAGACAACCGGAACCAAGCAGAAGGAAGTTTATCATGCGTGACGCCGTCATCGTTTCCACCGCCCGCACCCCGCTGACCAAGGCGGCGCGCGGATCGTTCAACAACACGACCTCGCCGACGCTGGGCGCCTATTCGGTCGCCGCCGCGGTCGAGCGCGCCGGGGTTGAAGGGGGCGAGATCGACGACGTCCTGTTCGGCGCCGCGATGCAGCAGGGATCGCAGACGATGAACGTCGCGCGCCTGATCGGCCTGCGCGCCGGCCTGCCCGTCACCGTTCCCGGCATGTCGATCGACCGCCAGTGCTCGTCGGGCCTGATGACGATCGCGACCGCCGCGAAGCAGATCATCGTCGACCGCGACGTGTCCGCCGCCATCGAGCTGGGCCGCGACGACGAGATCATGGACCAGCTGCGACGTGCCAGCTTCACCCAGGTGCTCGGCGACGACTGGACCCACGGCGTCGAGGCGGCCGTCGACATCGCGCTGCTCGGCCGCTACTACGAGCGCATCGCCGACCACGCGGTCTCGATCGCCAACCGGGTGGTCTTCGTGGTCACCGGCGAGGACCCGCGGGCTGCGGCCAGCGAGGCCTGAGCCGGCTGCTGCGGTCGGTCGGCCCCCTGTGAGGTTCATCGGGGCGCCGATGGACCTCACGGTCCCGGCAGCCGGAAGGTCCGACTGACATCAGTCAGACCTTCCCCTCAGCAGGCCCTACTTGCCCTGGTTGGCCACCGCGGCGGCAGCAGCGGCCGCGGCGTCGGGGTCGAGGTAGCGGCCACCCTTCTCGACCGGCGAGAAGGACTCGTCGAGCTCGTAGACCAGCGGCATGCCAGTGGGGATGTTGAGGCCGGCGATGTCCTCGTCGGAGATGCCGTCGAGGTGCTTGACGATCGCGCGCAGGCTGTTGCCGTGCGCCGAGATCAGCACCGTCCTGCCGTCCCGCAGCTGCGGCGCGATCGCGCTGTCATAATAAGGAAGAACGCGCGCGATCGTGTCTTTCAGGCTTTCGGTCGCCGGGATCGCGATGCCCGCGTAGCGCGGATCACGCGACAGGTCGTAGGGCGAGCCGGCCTCAAGCGGCGGCGGCGGGGTGTCGAAGCTGCGGCGCCAGATCTTCACCTGATCCTCGCCATGCCTGGCCGCGGTCTCCGCCTTGTCGAGGCCGGTGAGCCCACCATAATGGCTGTCTCTTATACA
>LULG01000391.1_pt1 | contig 10198 bp, 9 predicted proteins | sample 728211 | NCBI WGS metagenome assembly LULG01 (sample SAMN03860295, study PRJNA289734) | marine metagenome | biome: seawater column; feature: ocean; material: water; isolation source: Red Sea water column Station 169 - depth 200m | place: Saudi Arabia: Red Sea | collected 2011-10-15 | depth 200 m | reverse complement strand
ATCTAATACTTCTTTCATTACAATAGCCCTTTTTAGATCATCCATGTGGGTGAATAATGGGCCAATTCCTTTATTTATTTCTTTATGATTCGCCCTATAACGATATTCTTTGTGAGTGGGCTCCGTTTTCGGTAATGAAAGATCTTCAAAGACCACATGGTCATGTTCTTCAGGCACCTGAACCGGTTCAGGTGCTTCTTCTTCAACAACATATTCAAAGTCTTCAAGTTCATCTTCTTCTTTTTCCTCATCCATCCCAACCATTTCCTTCAAATCGCCAAACATATCTTGAAGAAATTCTGCCTCAAATGGGTTTGACTTCTTTTCAGAAGGAGATTCGGATTCAGAGGGTGCCTGCTGTTGACGTTTTTTGAATAACGCCGACAGCAGGTACATTACCGCTAAAAGGATCCAGTAGCCGATCCCTTCCATTTAGCCGTTATCCCGCTCCGGTGGTGATGTAGATTCACTTTCTGAGCCACCTGATATGGATTCACGCATATCGGTATCGGCTTGGATATTTCTCATATTCACATAGTCAAAAACACCCAGTTTACCTTCGCGAAATGCCTGAGCCATGGCCAGAGGTACTTGGGATTCAGATTCAACCACTTTAGCCTGCATTTCTTGGGTGCGGGCTTTCATTTCCTGTTCCTCTGCCACAGCCATGGCGCGCCGTGTTTCAGCTCGTGCCTGTGCTACACGAAGATCCGCCTCTGCTTGATCCGCCTGGAGTTGAGCGCCCACATTCTTACCAACATCCAAATCAGCGATATCAATGGATAAAATTTCAAAGGCCGTTCCCGCATCTAACCCCTTTTCTAATACTGCTCTTGATATATTATCCGGATTTTCTAACACACCGCCATAATCGCCGGATGAACCAATTGCACTCACAATACCTTCACCCACACGGGCAATGATCGTATCATCCGTGGCGCCACCGACGAGCCCAGGAATATTGGTTCGAACCGTCACTCGGGCCCGGGCCTTCAGTTCAATTCCATCTTTGGCCACGGCCGAAAGATACCCATCTCTGGGGGCATCAATGACTTTGGGATAAACGCTTGTTTCCACAGCTGATTTCACATCTCGTCCTGCTAGATCAATCGCCGTTGCCGTTTCAAATGGCAATGGAATGTTCGCTTTATCAGAAGCAATTAAGGCCACCACTATATTCGCTACATTTCCCCCGGCGAGATAGTGCGTTTCTAACATATCGGTTTTTATATTGGTCAAACCAGCTTTGTGTGTATTGATTACCCCATCCACGATAAGCCGCGGTGCTATTTTTCGCAATCGCATCCGGATGAGATCAATAATGGTAATCCGGCCAAGACCTAGACTGACCATCCCTTGGATCCACATCCCAATGGGGACAAAATAAAATAACAGAAAAACAAAAATTAGTAGCAATGCTAACATGATTATTCCCATGACATCCATGATTTACTCCTTTGAGTTAAGTTTTTTTACAACCACCCGATTCCCATCAACCGAGAGGATTTTTACTTTACAATTTTTTTCAATGAAGTCCCCTTCACTCACTACAAAAACGCGTTGATCATCCACTGTTATCCACCCTGAAGGACGGAGGTCTGAAAGTGTTTCCCCTTCTAATCCCACTAGGGTTTCCCATCCTACGGATGAACTATATCCTGCTTCAGCCCCCTCCACACCAGGAGCGGTCAACTTTTGCCAAAAGGTTGTTTTGATCATGAGCTTAAATAAGAGGACTAGCCCAATCAATCCGACGATAATACCGATGATAAATCCCCACATAGCCATGGCTTCAATCTCTGGACCAACAGGCGTATCCGGCAATAAAAGCGCATATAATCCCCAAAGAATTAAGGCTATCCCCCCAATCCCTGCAATCCCAAAACCAGGGATCACTGCAATTTCTACTATTATGAGGGCAATCCCCGCTAAAATGATTAGTACATCCGTCATGGTGGCGAGTCTTGCTATAAATGATGCTCCCAATGACAAAGCCAAGCAGACCAACCCGATTGAGCCTGGAATCCCCCAGCCCGGACTTTGGAGCTCAAACAAAATGCCCAAAAATCCAAATGTAGTGAGTAGGGACGCAACGACTGGATTCGTTAAAAATCGAACAATGGATTCGGACCAGTTCTCTTTGGTGTTTTTAATGGTGGCATCCTGCAAATCCATGGATGCGAGTAAGGCATCAAATGTTTCCTGTTCATCATCGGCCATTTGATATTTTATGGCCAATTCTGTCGTTAATGTTATGAGTTTCCCTTCTTTTCTGCCTTCCAAATCATTGACTTCAACCGAGTCACCGTCAATGAATAAATGTGTAAAAGAAAGGTCTTCGTCCACCATTCCTTTTGCAATATCCACATTCCGATTCCGACTTTCAGCAGTGGCAGCCATTTCTTCCCGCATATAGCTGATAACTTTTTCGGTACCTTTTTTCCCAGAAATATCTACAGCAGTGGCCGCACCAATCGTACCGCCGCTTGTCATAACTATTTTTTCGCAAGAGAGAGAAATCAAGGCGCCTGCAGAAATGGCTCTTCGATTAATAAATGCAACGGTAGGGATATTGGCACTTAAAATGGCATCTTTAATTTGAGTGGCTGCATCCAGTCGACCGCCAAATGTATCGATATCAAAAATAATGGCCTCTGCACTGTCTGCTTCGGCCATTTCAATACTCCGTTCTATAAATGGCGGTAATCCTAAATCGATGGTGTCATGGATGGGCACTTTGTATATCACCTGAGACACACCAAAGGTAAAAAGGAAAATAAGGGCGGTTAAAATGTGCTTCTTCATTCACCTGAGTTTACCAGCTATCTTCGATAAAATCAATGATGGTAACGCAAAAAGGAGTAATTTCTAGCGTGATGACTGTAAAGGAAAAATTCACTTATCGCTTTTTAAATATGCTGGCGCGACACCTTAGCCGGAAATCCCTTTCCAAACGGATTCGGTTAGCCAACCGATTGGGAGCCTTCGCTCATAATCGTATTCCTATCCGAAGGCAAGAAGCATTCAATAATATTAAGCGGGCTTTTTCTGAAAAAAGTGATTTATGGATTTCAAATACTCTTAAATCTACCTATCGAACTGTTTGCGCCAATTTTACGGAATTATTGGCTCTACCTCACTCAATGCAATCCTTCAATTTTAATATTGAAAATCAACATGTTTTAGACAATGCTTTAAAAGAAGGGAAAGGGGTCATCCTTATCACAGGTCATTTTGGCCTATGGGAACTTTGGGGCGCATGGTTAGGCCATAAAGGATATCCATTATGGGGAATCATCCAACGGCAAGGAAACCGTGGTGCAGATCGATTTTTTATAGAAAAGCGCGAAGCCTATGGATTGCAGCAAATTTATAGAAAATCCTCTCTCGATAATATATATAAACTGTTTGAAGAAAATAAAATGGTGATTTTAGCCAGTGATCAAGATGCAAAGCGGAAAGGTGTATTTGTAAAATTCTTCGGACATCCGGCTTCAACACCAAAAGGGACGGCTATATTTCACATGCGAACTGGTTCACCAATGGTCTTTTCGGTGTGCAATCGGGAAGCAGATGGTTCTATTTCTATTTCTTTTTCTAAAGTAGAAGTCAATGGCGAAGCATCCATTGAATCTATCACCCAATCCTATACGACCTTGCTTGAGGCAAAAGTCAGAGAATATCCTGATCATTTTTTCTGGTTTCATCAAAAATGGAAAACCCAATTGCCCGCATGAATCAGGGATCACCTAATCGAATATCTGCTCAATCAGATCATGTCATCCAAGCGGCCGGCAATGCCATTTTATATGGGGGTGTTATTGTATATCCCACCGATACACTTTATGGTTTTGGCGTGGATGCAAGAAATGCGTCTGCCATTGACAGATTAAACCAAATTAAAGGGCGAGTATCACCCATGAGTGTAATTGCACCCAATGCCAGTACGGTATTGTCATGGACGGACATTTCATATGAAGATTGGGAAATGGTCAAAAAATTTTTACGGGGGTCCACCACTATCATTCTTCCCGTAAAAGAAGGTATTGTTCACCCCAGCATTATGGGGGGGGATGGTACGCTGGGCATCCGAATTCCTGCCCATTCTTTTGGACCGGATTTATGTGATAAATTGGGATTCCCTATTACCACCACATCTGTAAACCAACATGGGAAACCGGCATTGAATAACCCCAATGAAATTGTAGATGAATTTGGAGAAGCATTTGATTTATTAATTGATGATGGTGAACTGCCCGAATCTACTGGCTCAACAATTTATAAACTTGAAAAATCAAAATTAAAGGTCATTCGACAGTGAAAATTATTAATACAATCATTCTGCTTTTTTCTCTAATTATGGCAGAAGATGTCCCCTTTAAAGTTGGCGAATCATTAAAATATTCTGCCGAATTCAATATGGTGCCCGTTGGTGTTGCAGAATTAAATGTAACTGCAATTGAATCCATAAATAATATCGAAGCATACCATGTTTATTTTTCAGCACGCACGCGTGGATTGGCCGATCAACTGTTCAAAATCCGAGACCGGATTGATATATGGATGGATAAAAGTGAGTTGTTTACCCATCGATTGAAAAAAGACATTAATGAGGGATCTTATCATAAGAAAATTGATGTGAAATTTGATTATGATCAATCCATTGCAAAAACAGAAACTAAAGAAGTTGAAATTGATTTCAAGGCCAGAGATTCTTTTTCAATGTTTTATTATTTAAGAACCATTCCTCTTATTGAAAATAAAGTTATGTCATTTTCTTCGTATGAAGGCAGGCGAATCGTTCACTATAATCTGCAAATGACAGGGAAAGAAACCGTGAGAACACCACTGGGTACCATTTCGTGTAAGGTGGTTCGACCTTTTCGAGAAGGAAAAAATTTATTTAAAAACCAAGGTGATATGCAAATATGGATCAGTGATGATGAGCGCCGTTTACCGGTGAAAATCCAAATTAAAATGAAATTTGGATCGATGACCTTATTGTTGAAAAAAGTTAGTTAATACTCGGTGGGGTAAGGCATGCCCCATTCATGCAATATTTTTAATTTCCGAACAATCTTCCCACATCATTTACGATAACGGTAATCATGAGCATAAGCAGCAACACCATGCCAATTTGCTGAATTGCCATCCGCATTCTTATTGTAAGAGGTCGCCGGATTATTCCTTCAATAACTGTAATAAATATATGACCGCCATCCAACCCAGGGATGGGTAATACATTTAAGAATGCAAGGTTACAGCTGATTAAAGCCATTAGGGATAAAAAGGGTATCCAACCTGCTTTCGCCGTTTCACCCGCCAATTGGGCAATCAGGATTGGTCCGCCTAACTCCTTGATTGATGCCTGTCCAGAAGTAAGCATCCGAACAGAAAGAATAATCATTCCAAATCCTCTAGCAGTGGCATTGGCACCCATTTTCATGCTCTCAAAAAATGATACCGGTTCATATTCATAGTTGGGATATATACCAATCACACCCACTGTATCCCCAGTTGTAGGATTAAGTTGAAAACTGGTTTCTAATTTCACAGTACCAGTTTCTCCATTTCTCGAATATGAAAGGCTAATTTGCTGATTGGGTCTTTTATGAATTTCTGATGTTAGGTCATCCCACTCCTTAATTTTTTCCCCTTCAATGGCAGTAATGACATCGCCTGTTTTTAATCCGGCCATTTCTGCTGGCAGTCCCGGTAAAAGCTCATTAATAACCGGCTCCTTAGATATAACCGGTTTGCCCGTATGGTTGGAAAGTCCTGTAAATATTACAAATGCCAATATGGTATTCATGATGACGCCGGCACTCATAAACCAGATTTGCTTCCATTTAGATTTGCTCATCAGTTCGTCGGGTTTATGATCAATATTTGTATCCATACTTTCATCGATTATACCGGCAACTTTTACATATCCCCCAAATGGAATTACGGCAAAACAATATTCAGTCCCAGTCCCTTTTCTGCCCGATAGCAAAATGGTTTTAGAATAAAAAGGGGCCCATTCAATTTTGCCTTCTTCATTTCTACGATAGAAATAAAACCGGAATTCCCATCCGTCAGGAATAGATGTAAAAGTCATGAGCCTCGGGGGATAACCAACAGAAAAACGTTCTACTCTTACTCCAATGGATCTGGCGGCCAAATAATGGCCCAATTCATGAATAAATATCAGTACACCCAAAAGGATGATGGTTGCAATTAATGTAGTCATATTATATCATTTATTATTATTTAATTTGATAGGCATGTACAAATCGTGTTGCCCATGCCTCCAGTTCAAAAAGATCTGTTAATGTAGGGTGCGAAACCCAATCATGCCGTGCACAGGCTTTTTCTATAATCTCTGGAATATCCATAAAACCGATCTCTTCTTTTAGGAATCGGTACACAGCCTGCTCATTGGCCACATTTAATACGGCCGTCATCGTACCTTTTTTCTTCAACGCTTCATAAGCCAGTTCTATACAAGGAAATCGATTCATATCCGGAGATTCAAATGTGAGCATTCCCACATCCACTAAATTTAATGCATCCCAACTGGCAGGTGCATGCTGTGGATAGGTCAATGCATATTGAATCGGTATTTTCATATCCGGGACACCCATTTGGGCTTTTACTGATTTATCCTTGAATTCTACCATAGAATGAATAATGGATTGAGGATGCACAACAATTTGAATATTATCAGCATCCACCCCAAACAACCAACGGGTTTCTATGACTTCAAGCCCCTTATTCATCATTGTGGCTGAATCAATGGTAATCTTGCGACCCATATCCCAATTGGGATGTTTTAATGCATGGGCAGGGATGATTTGATTAAATGTATCAATATCCCGAGTACGAAATGGACCACCACTTCCTGTAAGAATGATTCGATCAACCTCATCCATATTTTCACCGACTAGGCATTGCCAAATGGCAGAATGTTCGCTATCCACTGGTAAGATTCTTGAACCAGAAATTTCTTTCTCCTGTTCGATAATATCTCCGGCCATGACCAAGCTCTCTTTGTTGCTCAACGCCACATCCACACCTGCCTGCACCGCATTAATTGTGGGCGCCATACCAGAGGAGCCTACCAACCCATTGAGCATAATATCAACATCATTGCGACTGGCTAATTCTAATAATCCTTCACGGCCTTGAAAGACTGTGATCTTATTGTGCTTTAATTCGGATCGAACAAAATCCGCTGCTTCATTATCAATAACTGCCACAGCATCGGGACGATACTTCTTCGCCTGCTCAACCAAAAGATGACCATTTTTGTTTGCACTAAGCACGGCCACATCAAATGCGTCATTCAAATTGTCAATTACATTTAGTGCATTCACACCGATTGATCCAGTAGAACCTAGAATGGATATTTTCTTCATAATTAAAATGTGTCCATAATGCTTATGGATATCAAATTATAATTTGCCCCAATACATAATTCAGGAATTGCCTTCAACCCAAATAAATTAAAGGATGTTCCCACATTTAAAAAATTGGTTTGCAATTTTACTTTGGATGGAGAGTCCTCTCCTGCAATCCCAAATGGATTAACATCAACTTTATTCAATCCCAATCCGATTTGGATGGGGATACCTTTCCATTCCACAAATCGCTTACCCATAAATTGAAGCCCCGTTAAATATAATTGGTCGTGAGCGTTCAATCGGCCAGCATCTAAAAGCACTATCCATTTAGATGGTTCATCCTCCTTCCCCGGTGTAAGAGACATCCCCCATCCATACAACTGTACAACACCTTCACTGGCACCATAACTTGCTACCCTTCCTCGAAGGGATAAATTCCATGACACTTTAATTTCTCCATGAATTCGTCTCTCCTTGGGAATTCCCATTGTGGATTGGTGGGCTGTGGTCAGGCCGCCATAGCGGTATAATTGTTCGGATTTTTTGTCACCAAGTTTTAACCCGGACAGTGAAAATGATGACCACTGCCCAAAGGTTTGTGTAACTAAACATAAAATAACAATGCGCCGCATCAATAACTCCCCGTAAAAATGGTATTAAATAATACCGCGCTCACTGGATTCTATAAAATCAACAATCGTATTAATGTGATCTGATCCTGACATTTCAGATTTGATTTTTTTTAAAGCATCCGTCCGGGTTAGTTTGGATAAAAAATAAGTTCGGTATGCCTTTTTAATTTCTGCTCTGGCCTCATCTGAAAATCCTCTACGCTCTAATCCAATTTTATTAATACCACCAAAACGAATCGGTTCGCCTGCAGCAATAATAAACGGTGGCACGTCTTGAACAGCGCGAAATCCCCCGCCAATAAATGAATGGGATCCGATTTTTGTAAATTGATGCACCATAACGCCACCGCCCAGATTTACCCATTCACCCAATTCAACATGCCCACCCAAGGTGGCCAAATTGGCCATAATCGTGTTGTCACCCACAGTACAATCATGCGCCACATGGGCGCAGGCCATGAGAAGCACATTATTCCCCACCACAGTTTTGCCATAGGCAACAGTGCCCCTATTGATGGTTACTGACTCACGAATTAAAACATTATCGCCAATAAATGTAAGTGTTTCTTCTCCTCCATATTTTAAATCTTGAGGTGCTTCACCAAGAGAGGTATTATGAAAAATGGTACAATTGGCACCAATGGTCGTCCCCCTGCAAATGGTATTATGATTTCCAATAGATGTACCATCACCAATCGTCACCCCATCTTCGATGATGGTATATGCGCCGACAGATACAGATTAATGCTGTGGGGTGAATTGAGATTGGATCAGGCTCCTGCCCGGTCCACCACGGTTGCTTTTAATTTGCCTTCGGCGACAAGTTTATCGCCTACATATCCTTTTCCAACTAGGAGTGCTGTTCCCAGCTTGAATTTGGCAAGGGACATTTCAAGGCGAAGCTGATCCCCGGGTATGATTGGATGTCTAAATTTTGAATCAGATAGCGCAGAAAAGAACATATTCTTTTTCATGGGATCATCAAGGTTATTCAATACCAAAAAAGCCCCTGCTTGCGCCATAGATTCAAGAACCAATACACCTGGCATTACGGGTTGATTTGCAAAATGCCCCTGAAAAAATGGTTCATTAATTGTCACATTTTTAATTGCTGTTAATTTTTCGCCGGGGGTAATGTCAACAATTCGATCCACCAGTACAAATGGATAACGATGTGGAAGAAGGTTTAGAATAGAATAAATGTCAAACATGTAATCACTATTCGGATTGCGCTGAAATTTTTGCTGGAGAATTTTCTTCTCGTAAACTTTTTTGATACGCTTTACCAATTCCACATTGGCTGCATGTCCACTTTTTGACGCAATAACATGCCCTTGCAGGGGCATCCCCAATAGAGCCAAATCGCCAATAAGATCCAACGCTTTATGGCGAACAGGTTCATTATCATAACGGAGCTCTTTGCCGTTCAAAGTCCCATTTGCACCTAAACTGATTTTTCGCTTAATACCAAATAAGTCTTTTATGTTATCTGCCTCTGACTGATCAATTTCTTTATCCACAATCACAACTGCATTATCCAGATTCCCACCTTTAATAAGACCATTCTCCTTTAATGCTTTCACTTCACTTAAAAAACAAAATGTGCGTGCAGGAGCAATATCTTTTGCAAAGTTCTTTTCAACCTCATCCAATGTGGTGAACTGTGTACCCAATGTCCTGAATTTATAATCAATCATGAATGTGATTCTAAATTGGTCAGAAGGCATGATATGAATATCGACGCCACGTTCCGAATCTGTGTAGCCTACAGCTTCATCAATGTGTAAATAATTTCTTGGGGATTCTTGTTTAACAATGCCCGCCTTCAGAAGCGCTTCTACAAAATCTATTGAGCTGCCATCCATCACTGGTGGCTCTTTATCAGTTAATTCGATTAAAACATTGTCAAGTCCAATTCCCACACAAGCGGCCAATGCGTGCTCAACGGTATGAATGCGGACACCGTTCTCTTCGATAGTCGTCCCACGGGAGATATCCACTACATGGTCAATATCTGCCATTGACAATTCAGCATCTTCCAGTGCCTTTAATACTGGTTCTCTAGTTTTTTCTACTAAATCTTTAAGTTTAGGTTTCAAAACTTTTGCTTGTTTAGGATATTTTTCAGATAAAGTCTTTATTATTTTTATTTGTTGTTTTAAATATTGACCATCATTATCT
>LULG01000247.1_pt1 | contig 10258 bp, 8 predicted proteins | sample 728211 | NCBI WGS metagenome assembly LULG01 (sample SAMN03860295, study PRJNA289734) | marine metagenome | biome: seawater column; feature: ocean; material: water; isolation source: Red Sea water column Station 169 - depth 200m | place: Saudi Arabia: Red Sea | collected 2011-10-15 | depth 200 m | reverse complement strand
CCTGAAAACTTTGCCATACCGATCAAGATATTTTCTTCAACGGTTAAGGTCGAAAAAATATCCCGTCCTTGAGGCACATACGCCAAGCCAGCCCGAACACGTTGTTCAGGCGTCATTTTGGCAATGTCTTTACCATCGAGTAATACTTCGCCCGACTTGATCGGCAAGATGCCCATGAGACATTTCAGCAAAGTGGTTTTACCAACACCATTACGTCCAAGCACCACAGAACATTCGCCCACAGGCGCATCCATCGACACATCACGCAAGATATGACTTCCACCATAGTACTGGTTGATTTGTTTCACTGCTAACATGTGCTACTCCTTAACGCCCTAAGTATTTTTCGATCACGTCTTCATTGGCTTGAACTTCTGCCAATGTGCCTTCGGCGAGGATTGCCCCTTGCGCCAACACCGTGACCTTTTCACTGATGGTGTCAATAAAGCTCATGTCATGTTCAACCACCACAAGCGTATGGTTCTTTTTCAGCTCCAAACACAGCTCTGCGGTACGTTCTGTTTCGGCGTCGGTCATGCCTGCCACAGGTTCATCCAGCAAGATCAGTTTTGGACGTTGCATCAATAGCATGCCTATTTCTAACCATTGCTTTTGACCGTGTGATAGCAGTCCCGCAGGTTTGTTGACAAATTCTTCAAGGCGAATTTGTGCCAAGGATTCATCCAGTGCTTGCTGTGCATCACTGCTTAATTTACTACGAAAACTTTTAAACACCCGCTTATCACGAGGTGCAGCCAGCAATAGATTTTCCATCACGGTAAAATTTTCAAATACAGTGGGCTTTTGGAATTTTCGTCCGATGCCAGCTTCAGCAATTTCTTCGGTGCTCATCTTCGCCAAATCATAGTGTTGACCAAAAAATGCCGTACCCTCTGTCGGACGAGTTTTGCCTGTGATCACATCCATTAATGTGGTTTTACCTGCACCATTTGGACCGATAATGCAGCGCAATTCACCTTCTTCAATGTACAACGACAGGTCATTGAGCGCACGGAAGGCATCGAACCAGACACTGACTTTTTCCAAATATAATGCAATCCCATGACTAAAATCTGCACCTTGTGTTTTGGTGCGTCCATAACCTTCACTGGCATGTCCACCATGTTCTTTCAAATGATTGTTTGAAAGGTCGTCATGCTGTGTATTGTGTTGAGTAGCGACTGACATTTAGTTGCCCTCCTTTTTAAAGCGGTCGAACAAGCCAATCACCCCTTTCGGCAAGAAGATCGTCACCACCACAAATAATCCACCCAAAATCAGCAACCATGCTTCAGGATAGGCGACGGTAAAGTAGGTTTTCACCCCGTTAATCAGACCAGCACCTAAGATCGGACCAATCAACGTCCCTCGACCACCCGCAGCCACCCACACCGCCATTTCGATCGAGTTGACGGGATTCATTTCACTTGGATTGATGATGCCGACTTGTGGCACATACAGCGCACCAGCCACGCCTGCGATCACCGCAGACAACACCCATGCCGAGAGCTTGTACCACAGTGTGCGATAGCCGAGATATTGCAGACGGTTTTCGCTGTCACGAATTGCGCCTAGCACGCGCCCATAAGGCTGATTCATTAGGTGACGCAAGCCGATATAAAACAGCAATAAAGTCAATGCAGTCACGAAGCATAATAATGCCCGTGTCGGTGCAGAGGTAATATCAAAACCCAAAATGGTTTTAAAGCCTGTAAAGCCGTTATTGCCACCAAAGCCTGTTTCATTGCGAAAGAACAGTAACGCCGCCGCAAACACCATTGCCTGACTGATGATCGAGAAATAAACACCTTTGATCTTGGAACGAAAGGCAAAGAAACCAAAAATTAACGCCACTACGCCTGGCACTAACACCACCAAGATCATCGCCCACCAAAAATGCTGTGTGCCTGCCCAGTACCATGGCATTTCTGTCCAACTGAGAAAACGCATAAAGTCTGGCAAGCCATCGCCTGCACTCTGGCGCATCAAGTACATCCCAAACGCATAACCGCCGAGTGCGAAGTACAGCCCATGCCCTAGACTTAAAATCCCTGCATAGCCCCACACCACATCGAGTGCCAATGCCACCATGGCGAGACACATGATTTTACCGATCAACGTCACCCAATAGGCAGACAAATGCATCGGCGAATCGGCAGGTAAAAGATGTAGCCAAGGCAATGCCAATAACACCGCAAAACATAGCCCAATCAACAGCGCACTACGTGGCTTATCCGATAATAATTGCATGATTTTCATCGTGTTTACTCCACAAAACGACCTTTAATGGCAAACAACCCTTGTGGTCGTTTTTGAATAAACAGAATCACCAATACCAACAAAATGATCTTGGCAAGCACTGCACCCATACCGATTTCTAATACTGTCCCGCTGACACCGAGACCAAGCGCTGCAAGGACTGCGCCCCACACTTGACCAACACCGCCAACCACCACGACCAAGAACGCATCAATGATGTAGTTTTGTCCCAAATCTGGTCCGACATTACCCACTTGAGCCAAGGCACAGCCTGCAAGCCCTGCAAGTCCAGAACCAAGTCCAAACGCCAACATATCGATACGCGCCGAGCGAATACCGACCGCACGAGCCATTTGACGGTTTTGCGTCACCGCACGAACGAACAGCCCAAAGCGGGTTTTGTTGAGTAAAAATACCAGAAGTAAAAGCACGACAATGGTAAAACCAATAATCGCAATACGGTTATATGGCAACATCAGACTTGGCGTGATTTCGACAGCACCACTCAGCCATGAAATATTCGAGACCTCGACATTTTGCGCACCGAAGATCATCCGTACCAATTGCATCAGGATCAAACTGACCCCGAAAGTTGCCAATAAGGTTTCAAGTTGACGACCATACAACGGACGAATCACAAGACGTTCAATCACCATCCCAATGATGGCACTGACCAAAAATGCCGCAGGAATCGCAGCGATCAAATACCAATCCAGCATATCGCCGAGATAGGTTTTAAACAGGCTTTGCACCACATAGGTGGTGTAAGCGCCGATCATGATCAGCTCACCATGCGCCATATTGATCACACCGAGCAAACCGTAAGTAATCGCCAAACCTAGCGCAGCCAGCAATAAAATACTGGCGGTACTTAAGCCTGAAAAGACATGACCTGTCCATTCACTGGCTTGGATGCGGGTTTTGATACTGCCCTGCGCATCGAGCAATGCCGATTTGAGTTCTGGATTCAGATTCGCTGCTTCCGATGCGGCTTGTAGCTCCGCCAACACTTCTGGACTATTGCTTTCTTTCAGCGTTTTCACCGCATTGATTTTGGTGAGTACGTCTTCACTTTGAAAATCCATACGTGCTTTGAGCTGTGCCAATGCATCTTTGACTTTATTATTTTTCTCATCTGCATAAAGCTGAGAGACAACCTTGCTGTCCAATTCTTGATAATTTTTTTCTAGAATTTTTACCGCTTGTAAGCGTTGTTTGGCATCATCTGACTTGAGTTTGGTACGTGCTTGCCCATAATTCAGTGCTTGACGCAAGGTATTGGTCAGCGTGACTTGGGATAAATCACTTGGCCAAGTGCTGAGTTCAATATGACTTGGATAACTGAATAATTTCTCATCGTTTTCAAGGATGTAGGCAACGCCTTTGCTGTCTTGATACAGTTCATTTTTATCAATCAATTCAACCAACTGATCAAATTCTTCAATCGAAGCTGTCCAGTGATTCAGCATATTTTTACGGGTATTAAAATCACCTTGTACAAATTGTTGAATCGCATCAACGGCAACGGGTGCTGTTTGCGCTGACGTTGGGTTGACTGTTGTGCTTTGATTAGCGGTTAACGTTGCTGATGTAGCGGGTGTAGCAGTAGTCAGTGTAGATGTGTGATTTGCGGTCGATTGCTCTGCCCATGCATTGCTCGAAAGCACATGCATCGACAATAACATCCCCGAAAACACCTGTAGCAAAGTAGAGAGCTTCATCTGATGCCCCTTTAAAGTCTTATTTTCGGTGTACAGAATAAAAAATCACCTACTGCAAGTGGTGCAGTAGGTGGGCTACAAAACTATTTTGGGATATATGGGCTCCAGTTTTCCGCTCGGATCACTTCAGGGGTTTTGTACACCACATCAAACTGACCGTCGGCACGGATTTGACCGATCATGACTGGCTTCCAGAGGTGGTGATTTTCTTCATCCATCTTCAAGGTATAGCCAGACGGCGCAGCATAAGTTTGTCCTTTCATCGCTTCGCTGACTTTAGCGACATCGGTTGAACCTGCTTTCTCAACCGCTTGTGCCCACATATGGATACCGACATAGGTCGCTTCCATTGGGTCATTGGTGACCACTTTGTCCGCATTTGGCAATTTATAATCAACAGCAAACTGTTTGTAATCTTTGACAAATTTGCTATTGGTTGGGTTTTTCACCGACATGAAATAGTTCCACGCCGCCAAGTGACCGACCAACGGTTTGGTATCAATCCCACGCAATTCTTCTTCACCGACCGAGAATGCCATCACTGGAATGTCCGAGGCCTTGATGCCTTGGTTGCCTAGCTCACGGTAAAACGGTACATTCGAGTCACCATTAATGGTTGAAATCACAGCAGTTTTCTTACCCGCAGAGAATTTCTTGATGTTCGATACGATTGTTTGATAATTACTGTGACCAAATGGCGTGTACTCTTCCATGATGTCGGCATCTGCCACACCTTTAGACTTTAAGAATGCACGTAGAATTTGGTTGGTGGTACGCGGATAAACATAATCCGTACCCAACAGCACGAAGCGTTTCGCTGCACCGCCTTCTTCACTCATCAAGTATTCCACTGCTGGAATTGCTTGTTGGTTTGGCGCAGCGCCCGTGTAGAAAATATTTTTCGATTGTTCTTGCCCTTCATACTGCACTGGATAGAACAATAAGCCATTGAGCTCTTCAACCACTGGCAAGACTGACTTACGAGAAACAGAAGTCCAGCAACCGAAAATCACATCGACTTTATCCTGCGTCAATAGCTGACGAGTACGCTCTGCGAATAACGGCCAATCCGATGCAGGATCAACCACTACAGGTTCGAGTTTTTTACCTAACACACCGCCCGCTGCATTGATTTCATTGATGGTCATCAAGGCGGTATCTTTGAGTGAAGTTTCCGAGATTGCCATGGTGCCAGACAGGGAGTGTAAAATACCGACTTTAATGGTGTCACCACTTGCCGCAGGTGCTGTACTCTCGGTTTTTGTGGTTGCGTCCGTAGTTTTATCTGCAGGTTTAGAACAGCCAACCAAAGTCACGCTGCCCATCATGGCTGCGACTAAAAAAGACAGTGGCATAATGCGTTGTTTAATCATTTTTGAAGCCCCTAAACAAAGGAAAATTTAAATATGTAGCCAAATTAGCGTAATGAGATAGATTCAATAATTATGCCAAAATAATTATTTTGTTATTTTTCAAAAAGATATCCTTAAATTGGCACACCATTTTTTAAATATCAGGTTGATGTCACACAAGTTCACTGGAAAAGGTACACAAATGGCGCATTTCTAAAAGTCACATTTTGGTGCAATATAAAGCATCTTGATTAAAATAATTGTGAGCACCATGAAAAAATCCAGCATCTTCAAAAAATCAACATGGTCGAAATTTTACATTCTCACTGTCAGCGCTAGCATGTTGCTCGCAGTATCCAGTCCAGGGCTTGCCATAGATCAGGATGCCGAAATTCGTCAAGCCTGTGAAAAAATTCCTAGCCTAAAGCAACAAGGTGCGAAGTTTTACCAACAAAAGAACTATACTCAAGCCTTAAAAGCCTTTAAAAATAACGCTGCACACACTCATTTTTGTTTGATTAATCAAGACACTGTACCCAATCAACTGACCGAAGCCGACCTCGCCACAGCGTACAATAATATCGGGCTCACCTATAGTAAGCTCGGACAATATGCATGGGCGAAAGCATGGTATGCGCTGTTGCCAAAGGATAAAAAAAGCCAGTACAACCTCAGCAAACTGCCGAAAAATCTCTATCGCAACCACAATGTGGTAGGAGAATATGTCAGTTATGCAGGGCAAGGTGCATGGGATATGGTGACGGTCACGGATCAGGGTGATCATTATGGCGTGGAATTTTATGGTTTACGAATGGGTCTTTTCGGGCTGATTTATGGGCCAAATTTGGGCGAGTTTCATATCAAAATGACCAAGAAAAATGGCGGGACGAACAGTAAAGCCAGCAAACATCATGCAGTATATCGCTACGAAGATTGTCAGATTGATTTAGATTTTTCTAATGCGTCACTGAGCAAACAGTTTGTTCAAGTCAAACAAACCAAAGGCGATGTTTCTAGCTGTGGTTTTGGGTATGGTGTCTATGCCAATGGTGTTTATCAAAAAGTGAAATAAACACCATCGCTTAGAGAAGTTAACGTTCTTTCAGATCATGCTTATAAATACAGGCTTATAAATACAGGCTTATAAATACATCGCCGCAATCCAACCAAAGATCAGCAGTGGGATGTTGAAGTGCAAAAAGGTCGGCACCACGGTATCCCAAATATGATCATGTTGATCATCTGCATTGAGTCCTGCTGTCGGGCCAAGGGTCGAATCCGAAGCTGGAGAACCTGCATCACCGAGCGCCGCTGCTGTTCCAATCAACGCCACAGTCGCTAAAGGTGAAAAACCAAACTGGGCACACAGTGGCACATAAATCACTGCCAAAATCGGTACGGTCGAGAACGATGAACCGATGCCGAGTGTCACAAAGAGACCAATTAACAACATCAAAAATGCCGCCAACGCCTTATGCCCACCAAGCTCAGCCATCACGCCTTGAATCAAGCTATCGACTTGACCCGTCGCTTGCATCACTGAGGCAAACCCTGATGCAGCAATCATGATAAAACCGACCAATGCCATCATCCGCATACCTTGCACGAAGACATCATCGGCTTGTTGCCATTTAAAAATCCCTGCTGCCGACAACACTGCAAAACCGATCAAACCACCCAAAATCATTGAGCCAGCATAGAGTTGCACAGTGATCGTCAAAACGACAGCAAGGCATGCCATCAACAAAGTCTTTTTAGCAATCTGCGGAACACCTTTGGCGTCGGATTGTAAGCTTTGCCCGTCATGCTTTAGCTCTTCGGCGAGATCAAGATTTGCATTTTTTTCAGTTTGGAGCGGTTGTTCCAAATCCATCTTTTGCACGCTTGCTACGGCTTGCATCTGATATTGGCGTGGTTTGCGATAGCTAAAAAACACCGCAACCAACATGCCTAAAAACATCCCCGCAACAGGAATCGCCATACCGACTGGTAACATCCAACGCTCAACCTGTAGGTTATATTTCGCACCCACTTCGTTGATATTACCCATCAAGATTTGTTCTAAAAAGATCGCACCAAAACCGACTGGAAGCAGCATATACGTCCCAACCAAGCCCATTGTCAGCACACAAGCCACCGCACGGCGATCAAGATTGAGATGATTCATGACTTTGAGTAAGGGTGGTATCATTACAGGAATAAAGGCGATATGCACTGGAATCAAGTTCTGTGAAAAGATCGCAGCAACAAATAAAATCGAAAAAAGCACGTATTTTAATTTTGCAGTTTTGACATGTTCCGCTTCTTGTCCGAGCAAACCCAACAGCTTATGCGCCAACAAATCTGGCAATCCCGACTTTGATAGCGCTAAAGCAAATGCACCTAATACAGCATAAGATAACGCCACTTCCGCACCGCCACCTAAGCCCTCATTAAAGGCTTTGACCGTATCTGAAATACCTAACCCTGCGACCAACCCACCGACAACGGCGGAAATAACTAAGGTAAATACCACTGACACCCTTGCCAAAGACAAAGCGAACATCAGTAAAATTGCAATCACAACTGCATTCATAAAACATACAACTAAAAAGAATCAGTCGCTATTCTATCAGTCACTTTGCGAATCGGTGCAAAAATCTGATTAGCCACAAGATTTAATGTGCTTAAATGCTCATTTTAAAAATCCTCAGACATAAAAAAACTCAATCGAAATAAAGTCCTCGATTGAGCTTTCACAAAACACTGGGAGTTAATATTTCATTGCAAAATCAGAAATATACTGTGCAATACGTTGCGGTTGACTTAAGATTGCCCAATGATTCGCATCCACCTCAACACGGCTAAAATCATCTGCCCAATGTTGTACTTCATCAATATATTCAGGGCTGACAAAACGATCACGCTTCAATACGATCGCTTGTACAGGACACTGTGCATAGCGTTTTCTTGGTTTCAGCATGGTTGGAATGAAATTCGCACGATACAGCGCAATACCATGTTGACCATCTTGTAACACCGCTTGGCTTACTGGTAGCCCTTTGGTTTTTTCCAAATTGTTTAAAAACTTTTGCCACTGATTCACCGAGCTTACACGCCAATAGGTCGGCGCCAATAATGGCAAATGAAATACAGCGATATACCAAGACTTACTGAGCATTTTCAACGCATTCAGTGGTTGAGCCGTTTTTGCCTTTTGCAAATAGTGCTGAGCATGATCTAAGCACGGTCCTGAAATAGTCGAATAAGATAAAATTTTTCCACGAAAGCTTTCTTCTGTAACCGATTCCCATGTTTGAATCGAACCCCAATCATGCGCTGCGAGATGAAATTGGCGGTTTGGGATAACCTGCTCCACCACTGCATTTAAATCTTTAGAAAGTTGTGGCAATCGGTAGCTTGATAGTTTCTTCGGAATAGTCGAACGCCCTGCACCACGTACATCGTAACTAATCACATAGAAATCATTGAGTAAATGCGGAATCACCAACTCCCACACTTCTTGATTGTCAGGATAGCCATGTACGAGCACCATCGCAGGCTTACTTGCATCACCGAAGCTTTGCGCAAAAAGTTGCTCGCCGTCTGTGGTTTTGACCCAGTATTGTTGAGCTTGCTGTTGTAGTTGCTGTTTTGATTGCTGTAATGCTTGCATAGTTCTTCCCAAATAATCCTGAAGATATCGTTTACCCACGTTCAATACACAATCGACGAGATAAACCGACTGAGTAAAATCCTATCGACATAGGATTGTCGTCAATCTGTGCTTGTTTTTCCTCAAACTCCGATTAGTATGGAGTAAAAGATGAAGAGATAAATTGACTTTATGGACATACGTACAGTAATTAATCGTCTACCGAGTGTAGCCAAGTTTATTTTGAATTTTTATTCACCGTTTCGTGGCGCAGGTATCGAAGTCGAAAAAATGCACCTCGATGAGGGCTTTATTCGAGTCAAAATGCCACTCACTCGCAAAAATCGAAATATTGTCGGTGTGCACTTTGGTGGTAGCTTATATGCGATGGTTGACCCATTTTATATGTTGATTTTGATGCATCAACTGGGTGAGAAATATATCGTTTGGGATAAAGCTGCAACGATTCAATTCCTTTCACCTGGGCGTGGTACAGTCTATGCGGATGTCCGAATCAGCCCTGAAGAACTCACAGAAATTCGTCAGCTTGCTTTGAATCATGAACCTGTGTTCCGCACCTATCATCTCGACATTATTGATGAACAAGGACAACGGATCGCCACTGTAGAAAAAGTCGTCTATATCCGCCGTAAAAAGCCAAAAGGTACACGATCGCTGTTTCGTTCTAAACAATAAAAACGTGTAATCAAAACGACCACTACAACATCTTGGCGTTGAAGATTTTTATGAAATTCGTTCTGAATACCAAGAGTTTGCCGATCAACGCCATCAAGATTCTTTGAACAATGCAAAATTTCAGACCATAGAGTTGGCTAAAAATTTGACTCAACATGATTAGCCCAATTCAATTGGACATAAAAAATTGCACATAAAAAAGTTGCGCCAATGACGCAACTTTTTTGATTCAATCGAGGTTGGTTAATCGATTCTTGGCAATTAGCGACCTTCACCAACCGCTGCACCTGCACCACCACCGATCGCACCACCAACTGCGGCACCTTCCGCACCCCCGATGACTTTTTCACCAATGATCGCACCGACGGCGCCACCGATTGCACTTGAGGTAGAACCTGTGCCACTACTGCCTTGGCTATTTGAACCAAGACCTGCACCTGCAGCAGCGCCAACGCCTGCACCTGTACGTCCACCTGCTTTTTCACCAACCGCACCACCTAGTGCACCGCCAACTGCTGCTGCACCGATACGATTTTGCGATGGTGTTGCACTTGCACAGCCGACTAATAACGCTGCGCTCATTGCTACACTTGCCA
>LULG01000527.1_pt1 | contig 10262 bp, 11 predicted proteins | sample 728211 | NCBI WGS metagenome assembly LULG01 (sample SAMN03860295, study PRJNA289734) | marine metagenome | biome: seawater column; feature: ocean; material: water; isolation source: Red Sea water column Station 169 - depth 200m | place: Saudi Arabia: Red Sea | collected 2011-10-15 | depth 200 m | reverse complement strand
GGCAAAGACAATCAATAACCCTACCGTGAATCAGCCCGCTGTAACCCGAGAGTCGGCTTCCATGGGGGTGCGAACGGTCCTTACGCCTGACTTGACCCAGCCAACCGAATCTACAAGTGGGGTTGGTGTATATATTATTTCTATGTACAATGATGGTGCCACATCATTTTCTACATACTCAAAAAGTCGTTTAGATGCAGAAAAGATATTAAACGATTATAAAGAAGCAATCCGCTAATATTATTTTGGCAGATTGAGTTTTCAAAAACCACTGATTACAGATATAATAACAAATGTAAGCAAAGATAATGTGGCCAGATTGCCAACAATTTCTATGATGGGCGTTGGCTGAATCGAACGAAAATGGTTAGGATATTTTTCGACAACATCCTTTAAATCGGTCAAATCAAATTCATAAGTGATGGGGGCTTCTTGGTAAGGAGTAGTTCTGAAAGATGCCGTTGTGTTTGCTTCCATTATTTTAATCAGGTCCACCGGATATTTTGCAACGGTAACCGTATGCTTATCTGTTGTTTCCCAATTTTCTGTAACGGCAGGATACTCTCCAATGAGATAAGTCACATCCCGATTACCAAGGCCCAAATACATGCCGCCCCATTTGATTTTTAGGCTCAGTTTACCACCGTCACTTCGGATCAATAAAAGGCCGTATTCATCTTCATCATCAATGGGGTGAATGTTTTCACTTCTTATAGTAAGGTTGAGCACGTTATTATCAATAAAGGCATCATAATAACCACTCGTATTGATATTAGTTTGAGCCCAAAGGGGAAAGGCAAGCAGCATCAAACGCAAATGTTGCATATTTTAAATGTTATAAGGAGAGTCAGGTTACATGGAAAAAGTTTTTATCTGCCATGGCATCGATGATTAAAAACTGAATGATTGTCTTGGCGCCGCCGCCTTTAAAATCCTGTTCAGCAGCAGCCGGCCCTTCATCATCATAATCCTTTTTATCAATATCAATTTGGACTGTGACTGTTCCGAATGCCAAAACCAGAGAAAAAACCAACCGTAAGAATATTCTATTTTCCATTAAGACCTTCGATTCAAATAAATTGATTAATTATTTGGTAAAAACGGATTTTATATTTTCATCCACACTGTCCCGGGTCAGAAAAATATACATTTCTTCCATCTGATTCAAAAACCCAATGACACATAAAACAGGGAACAATGTTTTTCCAATATCTGGGCGCAACATTGTAATAATCATAAAAAAGTATAATGATGCAGCAAATGTTTTACCACCGATCGTATGGAAGGTTGGCATTTTACCAAATTTTATTTTACCCATGATCATTTTTAGAAAAAATAACCCCAGTAAAATATAAATCAATATCCACCACTCACCGACTACGTCACTTTCAAATCGATAGAGCCAGAGTGCAATAAAGGGATAAAATACTGTATCTGCTAGGGTGTCCAGCTCTGCCCCCAATTTAGATGTCTGGTTCAAGTAACGAGCCAATGTGCCATCCAATTTGTCAGTGACGCCAATCAAGATAAACATAATCAGAAAAACCTGTCTTGCCAGAGCTTCATCTGCGATGAAAAAAGAGGGAATCAGCATTGCAGGAATCAAGATCAGCCGACTTAGGCTTAACATATTGGGGATGGTCTTTAATTCATTAATATTCATTTTATGGTTATTGCCTACATTTAAAAGTAAGCCCAAACCACTCAAATAGTAACAAATTTATGGAAGGGAATATAAAAGCTGCGCGTGGGACTCAAAGCGGCTCATCATTTCATCGATCTGCGCCTGGTCATTAATAAAAATGCCAACAAATCCTTTATGGTCTGTTGAATATTCACCCATAAAGTTCCAAACACCCTTTTTGATTGGTTTGCCCGGAATGAAGTGTTTCAGAGGTTCCGGACCATTTTGCCCCGTAAAGGGACGGATCATTGAAATGGTATTCACTGTACCGTCATTTTTAAACCAGGTTTCATCTGTCTTTTCCCCGTTCCCCATATCCACCTTCGTTCTGCCGATCACCCATCCCAGGGGATAGTTGGCCCTGTTAATAAAATCTGCCGGTTTATGGTAGCCTGTTTTCTCATCCCGAATACTGGCCACCGTGCTGAAAGAAAAGTAATATACATTGGGGTTGATAGTTAATTCATTGTTGAGGGCCATTGCGCCTTGGACACTGGAGTCCCAGGCCACACTGTTTTTTGTCTCCCAAGCAGGATGATCTCTTAGTCTAGATAAATATTCAACAATGGATTCGTCCTCTTTTTTGGTGATCTCCCATTGTTTTAGATTAAAATCATAATATTTTGAGCTGATTAGGTCAGCCAAAGGCAGAAGATTATCGGTAAAGGGCACAAGATCAACAACAATATTTGACAGGGTTGCCCCATTGTGCGGTGCGGACATAGTGGTGATAGATGAAACCCACCCAGAGAGTTTTTCCCGAAGCAGGAGATTCTCCTCGGGCGCTCCGGTAGAATCTTTTGGAATTGTATTGGTGAGCAAATGCAGAAGTCTTCTGCTCGTCACGCCGCCAAAACTATAACCGAGAATGTGTACTGGATTATCTGCGCTCCATTCAGGATACAATCCTGGGTACACCATACCTTCAGGTTTTTGAATGATACCATATTTTTCTGAATGGGCTTGTCCATAGTCTAACTGACCACCTTTTATTTGGTAAAAAGTTTCTACTGCACAATCATAACTTGATGAAATTGGGCCCAGAGAAACAGAGTATACTTCATATCCTTTATCTCGAAGGTATTGTTCAATATTGTTTTTGCCTCCCCAATAATTGAAGTCTCCCAATTCTTCTTTCCCCCAGCCAAGAAATCCATGAATTAAAATAATTGGATATTTATTTGCTCCATAGAGCATGGAAAACTGAAAAATAACTAAAAAAAGGATTCTCTTACTTATGTGCATCTTCCTTTATCCCAGTCAAGTACTCCCATGTTTGCAGCAACACAATCATTGGAATATGTTTTTCCATCACAACCACAGACAGGGTCATAAATTGCTGGACAGACATAATCATTATTTATCTTTTCCTCATCAACGCATCTTTCTTCTTCACAACTGACTATAAATAAAATTAAAGAAACCAGTAACCCAAGATACCTTTTCATTGTTGACGCCTATTTATTTTGCAGCACATGAATGTTACGGCTTTGATTATGAAAATGTGCAATTTTTTGCTCTTCCTTATTAGCATAATTACGATCCCAGTCAATCAATCTAGGTGCCATGACTTTATGATATAGCCATGGTAAAAATATTGCTAAATAAAGCATACTTAAATAACCTTGAGGCATTGTGGGGGCATTCGGATAAGATTTGAGCTCCCAGTATTTTAAATGACTTTTCTCATGATGAGAAGAATGCCGCGTTACGTTATATAAATACATACTACTAATGGCACTGTTGGTGTTCCACGAGTGATGAGGTTTAACCGGTTGACCGGGGACTCGCACCAATCCATAATGTTCTGTATAATTAATGACCTCTAATAAACATTTTGCAATAAATGCACATAATATAAATATAAGCATTCCGCTCAGCCCGCCAACCAGATAGGCAATGAATGCAATTGAACCGCTTCGTATATGCCCGATTACCATTCTATTTTTTATACTAAAAATAGAATGGTGGGTTTTTCTTAAACGGCTGTTTTCAATAGTCCATGCATCTTTTTGCTCTTTTATGATAGCTCTTAAAATAAAGCGGTAAAGATTCTCCCCCCTTTTAGCCGTAGCAGGATCCGATTCCAGCCCAACATTTTTATGATGCCCATATACGTGTTCAATAGCAAAAGCACAATCCCATGAAAATGCCAGAAGCCAATTCCCCATAAACATATCAAATTTATTTTTAATACGATGGACCAATTCATGTCCTGGCACGGTTCCCATAACACCAATGAATAGACTAGTCAAAGCAACGAGAGATATTGTATCCAGTGGATGCATAGAACGATTTATAGCCATCAAATCAACACCAATAATTGTTTTTAAGCGCTGAGCAAGTTCCACAGAGGGGTTGCTGCTGATAACAAATACGGTCATAAAGACTAAAAGAAGAATCAAGGGCAGATTGATATACATGGGCAGGTTCAGTATAAATTGGTTTTGATGACTTGCTTCCCTCGAATCTTCTTTAATCATTATATCACCCAGTATAATGAACAATGAGATACCAATAAAAAATGCAGTGGGATATAAAGGGCCCAACGTACAAGTATATAAAGCTAAAACCAGCGTTAGGGGTGATATGTAATATTTTAGATATTGCAAAGATTAGTCCTTTATGGAAAATCCTTTGGATTCGATACGTTCAATCAAAACGGATTTATCAATATTTTTTCCTTCTACTTGTACTTTTCCGGACAATAGATCTACAGTCGATCGTTCAACCCCGGGGACACTGTGAACAGCACCTTCAACACTTTCTTTACAATGACTGCAGGTCATCCCAATTACATTGAAATTTATCTGTTCGTTTTGTCCTTCAAGATCTTTGACTATCTTTTTGGAGCTTTTTCCAATGGGCCTGAATCTGGAAATATATGCATTAGTCAATATAGCGAGAAATATAAATGTGAGAATGATTGTCCATGGGCCGCTCATTTCATGACCCTGGTGCTGACCCACAATTTTTGATAGGTCAATGGTTAGAAACGTATCAAGGAAGACACCAAAGAGTAGTGCTGTGAATCCGATCAAACTCAAATAGCGATAAAGCGTTTTTCTTCCTAGAATATTTTTAATAACAGCAATGGAAGAAGCATTTGTTGCTGGCCCAGCCATAAGAAAAACAAATACTGCCCCGGGTGTGATTCCTTTAATGAGCAGTGCCAGGGCAATGGGGATAGATGCGGTGGCACAAACATAAACTGGCAGTGAAACTAATAACATCATTAGATACTGAAGGTAGGTATTGGATGAGAAATATTCCGCAATCAAATCCGGCGGTATAAAAAGTGCAATTGCCGCGGCAACAAGAAGGCCTTGGAATAGAGGGACAACAATATCAGATGGTAGCGAAATAAACCCATATTTGAATCCGTGAAAAACTTTTTTCTGAAAAGGTTCATCGGATTTTGAGCGACTGGGGGCGGCTGGAGAATGGTCATCCTTATCAAAATGGTTGATGACAATTCCGCTGAACATTCCAGATATAAGTGCAGCGAGGGGCCTAAAAAATGCAAAGATGGGCCCCAGCATTCCATACGTTAACAGGATGCTATCCACACCCGTTTGGGGTGTGGAGACAAGAAAAGATACGGTTGAGCCTTTGGATGCACCGGATTCCCGGAGGGTAGCCGCAACAGGGATTACACCACAGGAACATAATGGCAATGGGATGCCAAATAAAGTTGATTTAAAAATAGAGAATATATTTTTTTGACCAATGTGTTTTGTGACAAAATTATTATCTATAAAAATGGATATTAAACCTGATACAAACATGCCAAGCAATAAGTAAGGGGCCATCTCCATACAGAGGGTCCACATCTCTTGGATAAAAAGATTTATGTAGTGAATCATAGCAGTCTATTTTTGAAAACCCCAGTTCAGCTTTTGAATGCCATTATTTAGGCTGTTCAGGTTGATCATATTAAAAGTTACGTAAAATTATTTTATTCAGTTATATAAATTGAGATAAGCAGATATGGTATCAATAAAAACTTAAAAATACAAACGAAAGACAGTTTCTGCTACACAGGCAAAGCGTTTTCTGTTTTCCACTTCTATACTGATCTCATTTACCAATTCAATACTATTCTTTTTTGTCTGGACGCCTACTATACGAGTGCGGGCCCTGACTTTAGAACCGGATTTTACCGGATATGGAAAACGCACTTGATTCAAACCATAATTAACCACCATCCGCGCTTCGGGAAATAAATTATTTGAGGAACTAATGGTGTTGGTCAATTTGGGAATCAAAGACAATGTTAGAAAACCATGGACAATAGTTGTTTTGAATGGCGATTCTTTTTTTGCCCGTTCAGGATCGGTATGAATCCATTGTTTATCGCCTGTTATTTCTGCAAACTGGTTGATACAATACTGATCAATCGTTTCCCATTCCCCCACATATATTTCTTGACCCAGTTGTTCATGCAGTTCTTTATAGACCTTTTCTGTCACCTTATTTTTGGTGATTGGTTCTGATGGAATAGCACTCTTTTTATCAAATGGATTAAGATTGGCTATCCAGGGGTTGTTCAGTGTATTTGTAATCTTATCATTGATGGTATTAGACCAATTGCGGAATCTGGGTTCTAATTTGGCCCTGAACTCTGTTGCGTTCTCTTGAAAACCGGCGGTTTTCTCTCGAATAAATTCGTAAACATTCATTTATTTATCTGTTAATAATATTAATTTTATTTTGCTTCGTAGAAATAAAACCTATTTTGTCCCAAATAGCCGATCACCCGCATCCCCCAATCCCGGAACAATATCCCTAATTCTTTTAAACTGTTTGCAGTGGCAATGGCGGTTCCGCCGGTGGCAAGCATTGGATCGACAATAATGAAATGTCGGTCTTCAGGCTTTTTGGGGATCTTAAAATAATAATGAACCGGTTGATGAGTCGTTTCATCGCGTTCCATGCCTATATATCCAACCCGCGCATTAGGAATGAGTTTAATTAATCCATCGACCATTCCTAAACCTGCTCGTAGGATGGGAACAAGAACAACATTTTTGCCATCGACTTTCACACCAGTGGTTTCCATGATGGGTGTTTCTACAGAAATGTTTTGTGATGGAATATCTCGCGTGAGTTCAAACGCAACTAAATTACCAACTTCATTGACCAATTCTCGAAAGAGCTGGTGGCCTGTTTTTTTATCTCGAATGAGTGTTAATTTGTGACGGATAAGTGGATGGTCCACCACATGAAAATTGTTGTATTTATTCATGATATTCTGATAGGAATTTATCATATAATGGTGAAAGTATTCTAAATGAAAACAGTCGGCGATACACTGAATTTGTCTTTTATTTCAAAGACCGCCCCCTCGATTTCACTTGGTAGGTTGCAAATTAGTTTGAAAAATCCACATTGTCTTTTTAAAGTATAGTGTAAAAGGGAGAACATGAATTGCTAAATAAAAAACTAAAAACGAATCCTTGGAAGATATTTGCTATTTTAATTCTAACTATTACTTTAATTATCGCATACTTTGCAAGCCAAAGATATGCAGATGAAACAAAAAAAAGAGTCCAGGAATTTTTAAAAGAAAAAAATAAAAGAGATTAGATTGAGTTTTTTGGGCTAAAAAAGTGAACACGTATTAATAGGGAATTTTCCTACACCCTTATCACACACAAATGGCTTATATGGAAGCGTTTCATTTAATTCACAACGCCCCTTTCAAACATCTAGAAAAGAAGGGAAATTCATCAGTAACTACGTAATAATAAATACCTTCTGGGAATTCAGGTGTAACGCCGATTCGCCCATTGCATTGATCCAAATCGCCGGCGCCTTCTACATATTCAAAATCCTGGGTGAAGGCACCCAATGGGATTGGCTTATTTAGGTTTGTATTTCCTGAAGGACCGCCACTTAGTGACCGCAGTATGTCCGGCCGGCCGGCCTCCCCTGTGGATTTAAGCTGCCAGCTCGGCTTCATTATTTTGATACCGCTGTTTTGGTCATCAGGATTTGAGTATCCATAACGGGAATAAACCGGAAAACCATCAGCGGCCCACCCAACAAGTGTCATGGCCACACCCTTATCCAACTGAGCCATGAAGAGCTCAGGTATTCCGTGGTAATGGTATTCGCCTGTGGGTTGAACGTGGGCATGATTCATGTCATCCCCGAAATCAAATGTGTCGTGACCCAACGCTTCAATGTTCCATCGGCCTTGACCTTGGGCCAAACTGCAGTTGCCTTTATCATCACACCGACCGGCAGTAGCGGGGTCAAATTTTACACTGTTTAATGCATAAGCTATTGCCCCTCGAGGGCCACCCACTTGAATACCTGTTTCAGATGTTATAAAAGGTTGAATGGTGAATGACTTATTCACACTTTGTGCACGAATAGAATTAGGATTATGAGGATTAGGAAATGTGCCTACTTCATGGTCTGGGATTCCATTACCAGAAAGATTTCGGCTATCTGAATCACAGTCCCAAGTGTACCAACTGGTTGCTTGAACTGATTCATCGTTGTTATATATTTCACGACTTAGATCACATAAAATGTTGGCCGTTGAATAGGCGTCTGGATTTATTTTATCATTATTGGGTTCAGTACAGCTGTAAGCCAGTACTCCACAAAAAAATATAAAATTTTTATTTTTTCGCATCATTTAAAAATTGTGAAAAAGAATTATTGAAGATGGTGAATTCATAATTCGCGTTTTAATTCATTAGTAACTCGTAAACCAGATTCAATAGCTCCATTCATAGAAGCGCGATAAAAAGCAGTATGTTCACCTGCAAAAAATACGGGGCCTTCAGATTTTGCAAGTATATCTCTATAATCTTTTTGTCCAACCCCTGCAATTGAATAGCTAGCTTTAACCCAAGGATCTTCATTCCAGTATTTGGTAACACCATTCTCCCAATATTGCGGCGCTTCTGGCCATATTGTTTCACAAGTTTTTCGCGCTATGTTCATACGCCTTGCTTCGTTTAAACGTCCCAATTTTTTAGCATCCTCCCCGGACGTAAAAGTAAGAAGTATACCACGAGGCCCTGGCTGATCAATAGAAAAATGATATATCCTTCTAAGGCGGGTATCTGTAAATACACGTTGACCAATGGATCTTTTCTCATCCCAGAAACGCTTTTTATATTGCATAGCAACCTTCATTGCATGTCCGTAATCCTGATTATGAATGCAATGGGTTTTCTTTGAACTAAAACCAGGCTGAATATCTATAGTTCTTAAAATAGAAGCAGGAATAGCTAAAACACATTTTAGCGCACGTATTGATTGAGTTTTTTCATTCTCTAGTATCGTTGCAGTCACGCCTTTAGAGTCAAAAGCTAAACGCTTTAATGCTCGATTATATTTGATTTTAGAAGATAATTTTTTCGCAAACGTTTTAGGTAATTGATCATTTCCGCCGAAAATTCTACCCTCAACTGTATTTTCGCTGAACGCTGAGCTTCTTGCATTTGATAAAACCATATTTAATGCTGACATTTTTGATGGTACTGTGGTTGATTCAGTGGCATTCGAATATGTATATAGTTCAATTATATCTTTAGGAGCGCCACCTTTTATTAGCATTTCCTCAATAGAAATTTTATCTAAAGCTAATACTTCAGGTGAATTTTCTCCCTTTTCCTTAACAAGGTCCATCCACTTTTGGATATATTGTACTTCCTGTCCAAATAATTTTCCTTCTACCGTTCCCTCAAATGGCAATAGGTCTACCCCTGATTTCAATCCTTTCATGGATAATCTATTCCCTCTTAAGAACACACCATCATATTGTTTTGCTGGTAATATTTTTAACCCAAAATCTTTACAGTACCTGTGGACTAAATTATCTGTGCTGTCGACATATTCTGCCCCCATCTCAGCATATAAATTATCAGCGAATGGATCTCGATATGTTCTTACTCTGCCGCCAGCCCGTGATCGTGCTTCTATCAAAATGACATTATAACCTGACCGATCTAATTCATACGCACATGACAAACCTGCCAGTCCAGCGCCAACGACTTATTCATTAAAAGTTTTTTCCTTTTTATAAAATAAAATATTGGGAGGAATATTCTGTTTTTCGATATTCGGCCCTTTATACGATACTTTTAATTGATTCCCACCTCCTTTTTCAAAAAAAGTGACACGAATGGGATGATATCCCGACCTCAGAGCAATCGTTCCTTTTTCTTCATTCATCCCATGTAAGCCATCATTTTCTACAACCATAGTACCATCGATATACAACCGACTGCCATCATCAGAATCAGTGTAAAATGAATAAATACCATCTTCAGGCAAAAGAATGAACCCCTCGTATTGAAATCCAAAATAATCATTTTGTTCTCTGAGAAATATATCAAAATTAGAAGCAATGCCTGTCGCCACAATCTCAAGTTTATTAAAATCAGGAAGCTGATCCCAAGATCCTTCATAATAACTGTATTTTAATCCTTGGGCAATACCATTCAATTTCACATCTGGATTGGGTACCACTTTTGTATACTCAGTATGTATGCTCTCGCTGACTGGTTTACCATCTCGAAATACACGTGCTGATACGCGCGCAGTGTTAGTT
>LULG01000556.1_pt1 | contig 10323 bp, 11 predicted proteins | sample 728211 | NCBI WGS metagenome assembly LULG01 (sample SAMN03860295, study PRJNA289734) | marine metagenome | biome: seawater column; feature: ocean; material: water; isolation source: Red Sea water column Station 169 - depth 200m | place: Saudi Arabia: Red Sea | collected 2011-10-15 | depth 200 m | reverse complement strand
GGTGAGGATATTCCAAGGCATGAAACCCTTTTAATGGTGGTCGGCAGGGGGGCATCGGATCCTGATGCAAACTCGAACGTGGTCAAGGTGATGCGCCTGCTCTGGGAAGGAATGGGGTTCGGCTGGGGAGAGACCTGTTTTTCCGGAGTCACCTTTCCCCTGGTGGAACCTGGTTTGGAGCACGCAGCAAGGTTAGGTTTTAAACGGATCGTGGTTTTTCCCTATTTTTTGTTCACAGGAATCCTCGTTCAGCGAATCTATGATCACACCGATCTTGTCGCCCAGAGGCATCCGGAGATTGAATTCATCAAGGCCTCCTACCTCAATGACCATCCGCTGGTTCTGGATACCTTTGCGGAACGTGTAGATGAAATTCTCGAAGGAAGGAACCTGATGAATTGCCAGCTCTGCAAATACCGGGAACAGGTGCTTGGATTTGAAAGTGAAGTGGGCCTTCCGCAGGAGAGTCATCATCATCATGTTGAAGGAATCGGAACCGGTTCCGGACATCACCCTTATCCCCATGCTGATCATCCTTTAGGACCAAAAACCTTGGAGGATCATTCTCCATCCGCTGATCACGAGGCTGATTCATGCTTGTGGTATGATCGATCTCCGGGAAGAGATCCGGTTCCATCCAAGAGCCATTGAGTCGGGAAAGAACGCATTGACAGACGGTGCAAAGATTTTCTGTGATTCGATGATGGTGGTCAAAGGAATCATCCGGCGTCATCTGCCTGCAGCTAACCCGGTGCGGTGTATGATTGAAGAAGATGCAGTAGCCGAAATGGCACGAACCAATGGAATCACCCGTTCCATGGCAGCAGTGGATTGCTGGAAACCGGACTTGGCAGGTTCAGTGGTCGTGATCGGAAACGCTCCGACCGCTCTTTTCCGATTGCTGGAATTGTTGGAAGAAGGAGCCAACCCTCCTGCGCTGATCCTGGGGTTTCCGGTTGGATTTGTTGGTGCTGCAGAATCGAAACAGGCCCTGCTTGAGGAAGCCACCCGAAAGGATATTCCCTTCATCACCGTTCTTGGAAGACGTGGTGGAAGCGCGATTGCTTCCGCAGCATTGAATTCGATTGCAATGGGGACCACATGAGTGCTGATAAAGCCAAACCCTGGTTGAAGGTAGTCGGCATCGGAGAAAACGGGTTGGAAGGACTTTCATCTGCTGCACGTCAAAGAGTTGAATCGGCAGAGATCCTTTTCGGAGGAAAAAGACATCTGGAAATGATCCCTGGAACCCAAGCCAAAAAAATTCCCTGGGCCAAGCGCATGCGCGAGGCGGTTCCGAAAATCCTCGAATGGAAAGGAAGCAACATTGTCGTCCTCGCCTCGGGAGATCCCATGTGTTATGGAATCGGTACCAAACTCCTGCGGCACCTTGATGTTGGTGAAGTCGAAATCTTTCCTGCGCTGAATTCCTTCTCCCTCGCGTGTTCCAGGATGGGCTGGTCTTTGCCGGATGTGGAAACGATGACCATAAACGGTCGTCCACTCTCCATGCTGCATCCCTATCTTTATCCAGGAGCAAAAATCATTTGCCTCAGTGAAGATGCTTCCAGCCCGGCAGGGGCAGCCCGATTGCTCACTGAAAGAGGTTTTGGTTCAAGCATCATCACGGTTTTGGAGAACATGGGTGGAGCAAAGGAGAATATGTTCTCCGGAGAAGCAAACAATTGGAATCATCCCGAAGGATCGCCTCTCAACACTCTCGCCATCGAATGTCGTGCCGACCAAAATCCGGATTTACTTTCAAGAAATCCCGGGCTTCCGGATTCTGCCTTTGAGCATGACGGCAAGATGACGAAACAGGAGGTCCGCTCCCAGGTGCTTTCGAAATTGATGCCCTTTCCGGACCATCTCCTCTGGGATCTTGGAGCAGGTTGCGGCTCGGTGGCCATCGAGTGGATGCGTTCCCATCCCAATTGTGAAGCGATAGCAGTCGAGCATTCGGAGGAAAGGATCCGGATGATACGAAACAATGCAGATGCCCTGGGAACTCCGATGCTGAGAACGATTCATGGGGAAATCCCAACAATTCTTGGTGAACTTCCCAAACACAAAATTTCTTACGGACTCTCTCAAGATTATCTCTGCAATATCTACCACGCACGAACAAAAGTGCTTGGTGTATCCATTGAGAGAGGAGTAGACCAAAAACCGTTTGACGGTAAAGTGGACTACAATTACATCATGTGGATTGATTCCGATATGGTGTTCAAACCAGAAGATTTCTTCAAACTCATAAATCACGACAAAGACATCGTATCTGGCATGTACAAAATGTCAGACAATGTAAATTATGCAACCGTTGAAACGATGAATGAGGAATTCTTTGAAGAATGGATGCACTACCAATTCATGCAAGATAAAGACATCGAAAACAAGAAAGAAACTCTCTTTAAAGCAGACTATACAGGTATGGGTTGGATGCTGGTTCGCAAGGGAGTCATCGAAAAGATGAAATACCCTTATTTTTATCCCCGAAAACAGGTGTGGAAACAGTATGGTTGGGAAGAGTTTGTGTGGGATGATGTAGAATTTTGTCTCCGAGCTCGTGAGGCAGGACACGATATTTGGGTTGACCCCAAAATCCGAATAGGCCATGAAAAAATGAAGATTCTTTGATACTTCCGAAACTTACATAGAATAAATATATGTATGAAATCTATAAATATTCATAACCCTCTATGGAAGTTCAATGGCACTTACAATCAAGAAAAAAGTTCAAAATTATACAATTGATCAAGGGACAACCTTTGAAAAGACAATTGGTGCAGAAAGTTCGTCTTCTGTAGCCGTAACAATATCTTCTGGTACAGTTGCGGGCTCAATGGTCAAGAATTTCTCTTATACACCTATTCTTAAATTAGAAGATTCTATTGGTGGAGAGATTTTACTAAACAGTACAGATGGTAGTGGGGGTAATATGGGAGATAATATAATAATCGAACCCCAATCATTTACAACTTCCCTTACTGGTGCAAACTGTACTTTTTCATTGACTGCATCTCAAACTGCGGATCTCGCTGAGGGAAAATATTATTATAGTCTTACGTATACACAGAGTGACGGAACAACTAAAGAACGACTTGCAGAAGGACTCATTACAGTTGAAGCGTCTGCCGAAATTACTAACGGATAAATGAAACTATGTCATCAACACAACCAGCATCAACTACAGAACTGAAAGAATATGCATTAAGAAAATTAGGTAAACCTGTCATTGATATCAATCTTGCAGATGAACAAATGAATGATATGATTGATGAAGCGATTCAAATGTTTCAAGAATATCATTTTGATGGAACTGAAATACATTATTTACCAGAACAAGTAACTGCAAGTACTCTTACATTTGCAAGTGCAGCTACAGGAACATTTACTGCCGAAGAAACAATCACAGGTGGAACTTCTAATGCAACTGCAATAATTCATGAAGTAACAAGTACTTCCGTTCTCAAATTTAAAGAACACAAAGATGGAAATGGACTTAGGGCTGCAAATACTTCTGGTGCTACATTTGCAGCAGGAGAAACAGTAACAGGTTCAAGTTCTGGTGCAACTGGAACAGTACATGCATCACAAGCAACCGCTGTTTCGTTTGGAAATGCAGATACACGATACTTAACACTCGATGATACAATCATTGGAGTAAGAGATGTTTTACCGATTAGTCGAGCCCTTTCTTCCAACGATATGTTTTCGGTTGAATATCAATTTAATTTAAATGAACTTCCAAGTGTTCTTCAAGGTTCTGGTGGATTAGCCTATTTTGCATCTACTAAACAAAATTTATCTCTTTTGAATCAGATGTTTTCTTCTGGAACATCACGGCAAATGAGATTCAATCGAATGACAGATAAACTTCATTTAGACATGGATTGGGATAATGCAGTAGACATTGGTGATTGGATTATAGTTCAATGTTTTAAAAAGGTTGATGGTGCAACTTATACAGAAATATACAACGATATTTTTCTAAAAAAATATACAACTGCGTTATTCAAAAAACAATGGGGCCAAAATTTAATCAAGTTTGAAGGTATGCAATTGCCAGGAGGTGCAACTTTGAATGGAAGACAAATTTATGAGGATGGAAACACAGAACTAGAACGACTTGACGAGGAATTGCAACTGAAATATCAGTCTCCCGATAACTTTTATGTAGGATAATCGAATGGCTACAAATTCATATTTCCGCAACTTTGATGCGAAAAATGACCAAGAACTTTTACATTCGATTGTCAACGAATCAATTAAAGTAACTGGTTACGATGTAAATTATATTCCTAGAACCCTTGTCAACGAAGACACGATTCTTGGTGAGGATTCTATTTCCGAATACAAGGATGCATATTCAGTTGAAATGTTTATCAAATCCGTTGATGGATTTGAGGGAGAAGGAGATCTTGTTTCTAAATTTGGTCTGGAAGTACGTGACCAAATCATATTTTCCCTATCAAGACGAGCGTGGGAAGGTTTGGATATAGGAACACGGCCGAAGGAAGGTGATCTCATCTATTTTGGGTTGACCAGTAAACTCTTCCAAATCATGTTTGTCGAACATGAACTACCCTTTTATCAAGTGGGAGCACTTCCAACATTTGACTTGACTTGTGAACTCTTTACTTATTCTGATGAAGCTCTTGATACTGGAATTGATACAATTGATAAAATTGAACGACAACAATCTTTTGTTCGTACATTTGAATTATCTGGTACTTCAGGAACATTCACTGTAGGAGAAACGGTTACAGGTGGAACTTCTGCGGTAACAGGTGAAGTTGCACGTTGGGATTCTGCAACAAGTTATTTGTACCTCATCAATATGACTGGCACGTTTACGTTGACAGAAATTATTACTGGTGCAACAAGTCTAGCAACTGGAACTTATGCAACTAAGATTACAACCGATGAAACTACTGAAACTCTTCAGACAATTGATGATTCAACATCTGATAAAGTAAGTAGTACTAAACAGTTTGAGATTGATGCGGATTCTGTCTTTGACTTTTCTGAAACGAATCCATTTGGAGATAATCCGTAATGTTTGGAACATATTTTTATCACCAGATTTCAAGAAAGATGGTGGTTGCTTTTGGTTCGTTATTTAACAACATTGAAGTTCGTAGAACTGATAGTAGTGATGCAGTAACCGAAGTAATCAAGATTCCTCTTTCTTATGGCCCTAAAGACAAGATGTTGGTTAGGATTAGTCAAGATCCAAGCCTAAATCCTGGCGTGGCACTTACTGTTCCACGAATGGGTTTTGAGTTGACTTCAATGACTTATGATGGTGCGAGAAAACTCAATACAATGGGTCGAAATGTTAAAGCAGGAACAACTTCAGGCCTGAAAAAACAATATAATCCAGTTCCTTATAATTGGGATTTTTCTCTTTATGTGTTTGTAAAAAATGCAGAAGATGGAACACAAATTTTAGAACAGATTCTTCCATTTTTCACACCAGAATTTACAGTAACGATGACTTTAGTTTCTGGTATGTCAGAAAAACGAGATATACCACTTGTTTTAAATTCTGTTTCAAGTGAAGATACTTATGAGGGAGATTTTGCAACTAGACGATCTATTATTTGGACACTATCCTTTGTAATGAAAGGATTTTTATATCCTGCTGTTTCAGATAATGCAGCTGTTATTACTTCTTCAGTTGTAGATACACATATCATGTCTGCTGCTACAGCTGCAGATCCGATATATATTGTTGCAGAAGATAGTACTCCTTATGCAAGAAATTATATGATTTTAGATAAACATGCAATTGATGATGCAACACGAATAAGAATATTATCAGAAGCATCTGAGGATGCATCTACTGCTGGACAAACTGTCAGTAGAACAACCGTTGAACCAAAATCTACTGGTGCCCTTACAGATGATGATTTTGGATTTAGTGAAACTTTTGAATTTTTCCCACATGGAGAAACACACGATCCAGTAGCTGGAACAGATAGTTAATGAAAACTGAAAAATTAGTTGAGCAAAGGATTGAAAAACATCTTGATCTCGTTGAACATAATAAAAAATATAATACAGAAGTTGAAACAACGGTTCTTCCTGCCACAATAGATGGAGAAGAAAAAGATACAGATTTTCGGTATGCTCGTGAAAATATGTACCACATCATTGAACGTGGTAGAGATGCAATGGAAGAACTTTTAGAGATTGCAAAGGCAGAAGAATCTCCAAGAGCGTTTGAAGTGTTTGGTCAATTATTAAAAAACATGACTGATACACAAGAAAAATTGATGGAATTACATCAGAAAAAACAGAAATTGGAAAACGATGGAGAACGACAGGAAGTCACAAAAGCACAAAACGTGACTAATGCATTATTCGTTGGTAGTACCGCCGAACTTTTGAAATTAGTTAAGAAAGAGACAAAACAAAATGATTGACATATTTAACGCATCCGAAATGATGATGTTGGGATTAGTCCTATTTTCTTCTTTTTGGATATTTTTATTTAACTATAGACAAGACAATAAGGATAAGTATAGTGGTCATGCATGGTTAATTTTATTTGATTTAGTTATCAATATGGGTATGTCTGCAACTGGATATTTGCTAATTTCAATTGTATTCACAAATATTCCTCAACTTGCAGCATATGAAGGTTATCGTTACCCTGTAGGATATCTTTTTGGTTTAACTTCAAATGTAAGTATACCAATAGTTCTCAAGTGGTTTCAACAACAAATAACCAAAAAGTTAAATCAAGCAGGAAAGAGGTGAGGTAAATTATGGCTGAACAAAAGAAAGCACCAAAACACGTTGCAGATGAAAACGTAGATGTAATGGAGTTAGAACCAGTAAAACAGATTGAAATCGAAACAAAAAATCTGGTTGCTTCAAGTAGAGTGTTCATTTATACTATAATTGGAAAAAAGGTACTAGAGTTTTTGCAAGAGATCATCAATGTGCATCTTGCCATTTGAGTCCAGATTATTTACTACATAATCTACTTACCAAATATCCTAGTTTTTCTGATATTAAAGCATTCATGCAAGTAGGACATCAAAGATACTATACAATGCAAACTCCAATTCCAGATGATGAACTTCTGGCAATTTACAGGGCATTGAAGTAATGTGGATATTATCGGGAAAAGTAATAGTTGCATTGGTATGGACATTTTGGATGATTACAGTAGGTTCTACTGCTGAAGGAAATCCTGCCGACAAGGTAATTGTAGAACCAGAACAAATAAGAAAAGAATATAATCCAACTTATGGAATGACTCTTGCTCGAGTGAAAGAAAGGGGGGAAGTTCTTTGTGGAACAAAAGAAGATTTCCCTGGCTTTTCGGAAATGATATGGACAGACGAGCATGGACATCGATGGATTGGATTCGATGTAGAAATTTGTCGTGCAGTTGCAGCTGCAGTTTTCGGAGATGCAGATGCAGTAGAGTTTATCGAAGTGGATGGTAAGACAAGATTTTCTTATCTCATCGATGGAACAATCGATATGCTTTCGGCTGCAACAACATATACTTATTCCAGAAATGTTCTTAAAAAATTAGAATTTCTTCCAACTACATTTTATGATGGTCAGGGGTTTATGGTAAGAAAAACTCTTGGTGTGTCTTCCGCAAAACAGATGGAAGGGGCAAGAATTTGTTTTAGTTCTACTGGAACTTCTGCAAAAAATATAAAAGATTTTTTCAAAAAACATTTCATTACATACATTCCAGTACAAGTTGAACCGCCACAAAGACCTAAAAGTGTATACTTGAGTGGAGAATGTGATATGTACGGAACAGATCGTTCTGGACTTGCATCAAACAGACTCCAATTCGATGATCCTGACTGGCATATAATTTTACCAGAAATTATTTCAAAAGAACCACTTGGGCCAGTAGTCAAATATGGAGATCAACAATGGTCAGACATTGTGAGATGGTCGGTTTTTGTATTGTTTATTGCAGAAGAAATGGGATTGAATTCTCAAAATATAGATAGGTTTAAAAATAACATTGATCCAAACATACAACGTTTTATGGGAGAATTAAATGGAAAAGATCATCCCCATCTTGGATCTAAATTAGGACTGGGCGAAACTTGGTCATATAACATAATCAAACAAGTTGGAAATTACGAAGAGATATACGAAAGGAATGTAGGAGTAGAGACACCACTTGGATTGGAACGTGGATTGAATAAACTTTATACTCATGGAGGATTATTGTACGCCCCACCTCTCAAGTAAAGGAAAAATATGGGCCACGTTACACGTTTCTCAAAACCAGAAGAAACAGAGGAACAAATAATTAATCATTTCGAGCAAGTACCAGAAAATCGTACTGCTGTAGATAATATTCTGCGAGTCAATCACGGCAATCAAATGAGATTGGGGTTGATGGCAGATGCAAAAGCAAATATTATGATAACAGTTTCTTCTATTGTTTTTTCTGTTACAGTTGCAAACCTAGACAATGAGGTTATGAAATGGCCACTATTAGGGTTTGCGTTTGGATGTTTTCTTGCTCTATTATTTGCAATTTTTGCAATCATCCCAAACACAAATTATCCTAAAGTAAAGGGATCAAACGAAATTGATAGGGAGTCACCTATATTTAATCCTTTGTTCTTTGGACATTTTGCACATTTGGACATACACGAATACAAAGAAGATTATGCAAAAATTTTAATGAACGATGATAGTGTATATGATTCAATGGCCGGAGATATCTATGGTCAGGGAAAAATACTTGCACTAAAGAAGTATAAGTACTTAAAATGGTCTTATACAAGTTTTCTGTGGGGAATGACTACCGCAATTATAATTTTTATCGTACAAAATACAATTTAGGTTATTTAATACAATGATTGAACAAAAAACATATCTTGGTAATCCTTTACTCAAATCTGCATATGTTCCTCAAAATTTTTCAGAGGAACAGGTTGAAGAGTATATAAAATGTCAACAAGATCCTCTTTATTTTGTCAACAAACATGTAAAAATTGTTTCGGTTGATGAAGGATTGATCGAATTTGATGTTCGTGATTATCAAAAGGACATGATTAACAGATTTCATAATGAACGATTTGTGATCTGCAAGATGGCTCGTCAATCTGGTAAATCAACTACAATTCTCGCATACCTTCTTCATTACATTCTTTTTAACGAAAATGTTTCGGTTGCAGTTCTTGCAAACAAAAAAGCAACTGCAATGGAACTTCTTGGAAGATTACAACTTGCATACGAACATATGCCGAAGTGGTTGCAACAAGGAATTCTAATATGGAATAAAGGAAACATCGAACTTGAAAATGGCTCGAAAATTCTTGCTAGTTCGACATCTGGATCTGCAATTCGAGGAGGAACTTTTAATATCATCTTCCTAGACGAATTTGCATTCGTGCCTTCTAATATTTCAGAAGAGTTTTTCAGTTCTGTTTATCCTACTATTTCTTCTGGTAAAACTACAAAAGTATTCATCGTTTCTACGCCAAATGGAATGAATATGTTTTACAAGTTGTGGACAGATGCAGAAGAAAAACAAAATGATTATTCACCAATTTCAGTTCATTGGACACAAGTTCCAGATAGAGATGAAGAATGGAAACAGAAAACTATTCGGAATACTTCTGAACGACAATTTCAACAAGAGTTTGAATGTTCATTTCTTGGTAGTTCAAATACGCTTATTTCAACAGATAAACTCATGTCGATGCCGTTTAAGAATCCTATTTTTCAACACGAAGGATTGGATGTATATCAAGAACCAATTGCGAAACATACCTATGTAATGGTGTGTGATGTTGCAAGAGGAGTTGGTTTAGATTATTCTGCATTTTCAGTTGTTGATGTAACAAAACAACCTTATCGACAAGTTGCAAAATATCGAAAGAATGATATTTCTCCTATGTTGTATCCAAACGTGATTTACACAACGGCACAGAAATACAACGAAGCATTTGTTTTGGTAGAAGTAAATGATATAGGACAACAAGTAACCGATATTCTTTATCATGACATGGAATATGAAAACATGATGATGGTTACGATGCACGGCCGGAATGGTCAACAAATTGGAAGTGGTTTTTCTAAGAATGTATCAATGGGGATTCGCACGACAAAACAAGTTAAAAGAATTGGATGTGCAACTCTCAAGGACTTGATTGAAAGAAATAACCTACTTATTGAAGATTTTGATACAATCTCCGAATTAACAACCTTTATTGGAAAGAGTACTTCATGGGAGGCAGAAGATGGTGCTAATGATGATTTAGTTATGACAATGGTTCTGTTTTCTTGGTTGGTTCAACAAAGATATTTTAGAGA
>LULG01000611.1_pt1 | contig 10339 bp, 9 predicted proteins | sample 728211 | NCBI WGS metagenome assembly LULG01 (sample SAMN03860295, study PRJNA289734) | marine metagenome | biome: seawater column; feature: ocean; material: water; isolation source: Red Sea water column Station 169 - depth 200m | place: Saudi Arabia: Red Sea | collected 2011-10-15 | depth 200 m | reverse complement strand
CAACCCAGGTTTCCTCGATCGTATCGGCACAGGCTTCTTTAAGGCATTCATTGGCTCCGGTTCGAAGTAGTTTCACTCGATGTGGATCGATCCTCCGGTTGTAACCCGAAAATTCAAGTATCGATCCCAGCCGGTAGCCACTCTTCCAGGGAGTTGCGACGATGCCGTAATCAACGAGGTTAAGTGGATAGTTAGGACAACGCTCGGGTCGAGGCATGGTCAGTGAGTACCCCTTGGCCGGTTGAATCGGTGGTGACCAGCCAAGCTGGCCGGAAAGCCGTGGGGTGAATGCGCCGGTCGCAAAAACAAAATGGTCTGCTACGATTTTGCCCCGTGTCGTGCGAGCAGCTATGGGCCGGCCATCGTTAAACACAAGTTCTTGTAACGCTGTATTTTCCAGTATTTTGACATCTCGTTCGACCAATGAATCTCGCCAACTTTGAAGCAGGCGATCTGGCCTGAGATGAGCATCTCCAGGAAAATGCCAGGCGCCAGCCAACCCGGGCCGCAGCGTAGGTTCCAACGCCGATATATTTTCGCCAAGATAAGACCGTGCGGTAACACCGTATTCGTTCTGCAAGAGTTTGACGGTGCTAGAAAACGAGGCGAACGTCCTGGGCAGCTTACACACATAAAGTGTCCCCGTGGTTTCCCAGTCGCAAGCCAGTCCGTATTCATTTATTAACTCGTCATAGAGTCGCCTAGATTGTTGCAACAGACCAAGTGCAGCGTGACCTGTCTTAATCATCCGATCTTCACGGCAATTTCCAGCAAATCTGAATAGCCAGCGCCATAGATCGAAATCTACTCGGGGTGCTACAAAAAAGGGTGAGCGTCGCCGAAAAAACGATCCCAATACCTGACCAATCACGCCAGGTTCTGCTAGGGGTAAAAGATGACTCGGACAGATCACGCCACAGTTGCCGTGCGATGCCTCACCACCGACTCGGCCCTGGTCAATCAGTGAGACGGAATAACCCCCAGCCTCGAGGTAATGGGCGCAGGCTGTGCCAATAACGCCGCCGCCTATCACCAGAACGTGTTTTGCGTGATGGCTCAACTGGTTATCCCCATACAGAAAGGATCCTCCGGATCTAGAATCAAAGTAGATTCGGCATTGACATGTGCACTGCCTGTAATCTTAGGTATTACCCGGTCTTGGTGCCATTTCCCCTCGATTTCGAAGACACTGCCGACGATGCTTTGTTGGCGCCAGGCCGTCCCTGGTGCAACTTTGCCATCAGCCATCAAGCAGGCCAGTTTGGCGCTGGTGCCTGTACCACAAGGGGATCGGTCGTAGGCACCACCCGGGCACAGTACAAAATTGCGACTGTCCGCTGGATCATCTGCCGGACCAAACAGTTCGATATGGTCGATCTCTCCGCCATCGTCTCCAGTAATCCCATCACGGATCAGCGCCGCGCGAATCTGGTTGGCGATTTCACTAAGGCGCGGGATTTGGTCAACCGTGACAAGTTGCTGCGGGTCTTGCGCGAGAAAGAACCAGTTCCCACCCCAGGCAATGTCACCGTAAATAGTATCGCCACCATCAAGTGTGAGTTTGACACACTGTCTGTAACGATAGCTTGGAACATTTGTGACAGTGACTCGGTTGTTTTCCTGCAGGTAGATGCTGACATCGCCGACCGATGTTTCAATTAGATGATGTCCGGGAGTGATTCGGCCCAGGTGATGTAACGTGACTGCCAGACCAATGGTGCCGTGACCGCACATGTTAAGTACACCTACATTGTTGAAAAAGACGATTCCGGCGGTTGTCTCCGTTCGGGTTGGTTCACACAGAATACCGCCAACCCAAACGTCGCCACCTCGGGGTTCGTTGACAATGGCAGATCGAAATTGATCATACTCATTTTGGAATATTTTCCGCCGACTGGCCATGTCACCTTTACCGAGATCCGGCCCTCCGGAGATTACAATCCTTGTGGGCTCACCACCTGTGTGGGAGTCAATTACGTTTACGCGCTGTAATTTCATCTTCAGGGTCACCTGCTACTGAGGAGTTTCCGGCATGACGCACACCGATGGTATCGAATACACTCGATGGCAGCTGAGATGAGATTATGCGGTCAGGCTACCCGCAGTGTCAGTACTGTTTCGATGGTACGCACATTTAGGACAATCACACAGTGTAATGAAAGATTTATTTGATCTCGGAGCAAAAAAACGCCGGTTCGGTGTGGTTGGGAATCCGGTAGAACACAGTAAATCTCCCCAGATCCACCGACTTTTTGCGCAGCAGTGCAGGCTCGAACTCGAATACATGGCGATTCAGCTTGACCGGGGAGGTTTCGTTCAGGGAGTACACAACTTGCAGGCAGGCGGTGTGTGCGGTCTTAACGTGACCCTTCCGTTCAAGGAAGAAGCATGCCAGTTGTGTGATCATGTGAGTGATCGCGCTGAGATCGCCGCAGCGGTAAATACGCTTTGCTTTAGAGACGAGGGTGATATTTACGGTGATAACACCGATGGTGTGGGCCTAGTAACAGATGTTGAGGAAAACCTAGGACTGAGATTGCGCGGCCGAAAACTACTGCTTCTGGGTGCGGGTGGAGCAGCACGGGGTGTGCTTCAGCCTCTGCTCGAGGCCGGCCCTCAGCAACTAGTGATCGCAAATCGTACCGCGGACAAAGCCCGCCAACTGGCGTTTGAGTTTGCAGGTTACGGCCCAGTCGAGGCGGTGGGGCTGGATCACCTTTCAGGTTGTCATTATGACCTGGTAGTCAATGCCACTTCTGCGAGTCTTTCCGGCGAGGTACCACCGTTGCCTGGCGCGCTGTTTGCAGCTGATGCTCTGGCCTACGACATGATGTATGGTGATGAACCCACAGTATTTATGCGGTGGGCCGAGGGTCACGGAGCAGGACAAGTCAGCGATGGTTTGGGTATGCTGGTGGAACAGGCAGCGGCATCGTTTTATCTCTGGAACGAAATCAAGCCCCAAACGGAGGAAGTCATCCGCTTGGTGCGACAGATGTGACGGCCACATTATTCAATGCCTAGTTAGAGCCTCCTCAATGAGCAGGTCCAGAAGTCAGCGGTTCTATATAAGAAGACTCAGGGATCAAAGCCATCCGGCCAACGCCTGTTCCACGATCGATCCTAGTGCGAGGATATGGTCTTGGCGATCGTTAAGACAGGGAATGTAATGGAATTTTTCGCCACCTGAGCGCAGGAAAATTTCCCGGTTCTGGATTTCGATTTCCTCGAGTGTTTCAAGACAGTCGGCAGAAAAGCCCGGACAGATCACGTCGACACTGCGAACACCTTGGTTGGCAAGCTGTACTAGACTTTTATCGGTGTATGGTTGAAGCCAGGCTGCGCGACCGAAACGAGACTGAAAGGTTACCTGCCAGTCGCCTTGCGACAGCTTGAGTTTCTCAGCAAGCGCTGTGGCGGTGGCAAAGCACTGTTGCGCATAGGGGTCGCCGGCCTGTCGGTAGCGCTCCGGTGTGCCGTGAAAAGAAATCAGCAAATGCTCAGCCCTACCCTGCTTCGCCCAGTGCTCAGAGATCGACGCCGCCAGCGCATTGAGGTAACCCTCATTGAGGTGATAGTCACGGACGATATGCAGTGCTGGAAGATTTCTCCAGCTTTTTACAACGTTGGCTACTGCATCATAGATCGATGCGGTAGTGGAAGACGAATACTGTGGGTAAAGTGGCAGAATCAGGATCTGTTCTGTGCCCCGTTCAGCCAGATTATTCAGTGCGGAAACAATTGACGGATTGCCATAACGCATACCCAGTTCAAAATACACCGGCAGCTCGATTTTTTGCTGAAGATAATCCGAGATGAGATCGGTTTGTCGTCTCGCAATTGTCAAAAGAGGTGACCCTGCGGGTGACCAGATTTTTTTGTAGGCGGTAGCACTGCGTCGTGGTCGAAACCTGAGAATAATACCGTGAAGAATTGGACACCAGATCATTCGTTGTAGTTCTACCACACGATGATCATGTAGAAACTGAGCCAAAAACCGGCGTACGGCGAGTGAATCTGGAGCATCAGGTGTTCCCAGGTTAGCGAGAATGATACCTATGCTGCGGTTGCGATCAGAGTTAATCCCAGTTTGGTAGCGCATCCGGTCAAACTCCTAGGATTGATTGTCTTTACTTGGCGGGTTGACGTCGCAACGACTCGCGCTGCAATAGTCTGAATCGCACGATGATAGTTGTATGCTACCCAAGACTCGTTTGCAGTGTGTGTCACTGTATATCAATGCGTATCGCCTCTGTGCAGTGAATATTGTGTTAACGAGATTTGATCTGTGATTGTTCATAGTCGAGTCAGGCTCGAATCGATCATATGATATCGAAATCCAATAACGACCGTGCCACGCAATGATGTTATAACAAGGGCTAATGAATCTGTGGTTATTCCGGCAACTTAATCTGGAGCCTTCGGCTAGGGAGTAAGATTATGCACTGGTTCGTACTGGGGATTATCGGGCTTACGCTTGTTGTCTCAGCAAGTCGTTACCCTCGACTGGCATTTACTTTGCTGGTTGTACTTCTCGCAGTCGCAGTCATCACCTTCCAGCTGAATTCGAAAAATGATGAACGTTCCGACTCGCTGATTTCTGATTCAGAGGTCGAACTATCCCAGGTGGCCATGACTTCAGGTTACGCGGGTAGTTACGACATGAAAGGCATTCTACGCAATGGCTCGCTAGTGTCTTCTATAGTCGAGGTTGTAGTACAGGTTGAGATGCTGGATTGCCCAACTCAGGTTGAAACAGATCGGGTTAACTGTAACGGATTGGGGCGGGCAACGGCCAGGATCACTAAGGATGTACCACCCGGTCAGAACCAGGCGTTCAATACCAACCTGTCATTTCCAGCATCCGAAGTTTCGGGCTATATCAGCTGGGACTATCAGATCTCGCAGGTGATCGGACGGCCACACCGGCGTTAGTCGCTCCATAGATTCCGGTCGTTTGTCTACCCAGCAGGTGGGAAAACTACCCTAAAAACAAAAGAGGCGACGGCCGGAGCCATCGCCTCTGTCGGGTTAGGAACGTCTGCCTAACGGTTGTTTAACGTCACAGTTACGCGTCCTTAGCGCCGCCTTTTCTTAGCTGCTTTTTTCTTGGTTGCTTTTTTCCGGGTTGCTTTTTTCTTAGCTGCTTTTTTCCGGGTTGCTTTCTTTTTCGCTACTCGCCGAGTTGATTTTTTCTTGGATGCTGCTCGTTTCTTCGTGGCTTTTTTCTTTGCCGCCATAGTTAATTTCCTCTGCTAGGGTTGATGTGGGGTGAGCTGTTGACTGCCAGCTGTTGACCGGAACGATATGTTTAGAACAATAACGTTAAAGTTCTCATTTAATCTGTCGAGATAGTTTTACCGTTAATCATTTCGTTCTGGCAAACGCGGAGTAACAAGACACAGTTGCTCCTAAAGCGCGAACTATAGTCAGGCAAAAACAAATGTCAAGCGATAGCCACTTTAATTAAATGCTGTGTAACTAATGTTGAGGTGTTTTTATACGTGAGTGAAGTAGTATTATTTATACTTACTGAGTAGTAATCAGCATTTGTGTTGTTAAACAACATCGCGAAAGTATTGCGCGTTGTCATCAGAAACTACCGTTAACCTAGCTAAGAAAAGCCGATCAATTTGAGTCGTTGAAGGTAGCATACGGTTAGTTGCGTTGGTTTAGATAAGGCAAAATAAGATTTAGTGTACAGTCAGTGGCACCGGTGTTTTCGGATACCATCCGTATACCGTTTTCACCGGTTGTTGCGCGAAGATCAGCATCGCGCAACAAAGTGCACACCTGCGCTTTAAGTGTCTCACGGCCATCAATCTGAAACCCGGCCTGACGAGTAAGCGCGAGTTGGCTGATCTCAGAAAAATTTCGCATATAAGGTCCAAATATAACGGGCACACCGACCGCGCAGGGCTCCAGAATATTATGACCACCGATTCCTTTTATACGAATCAAACTTCCTCCGACGATGGCAATGTCGGCAGCAGCATAAAGCATTGCAAGTTCACCCATGGTATCCGCAATCTGAACAGACACAGAGTCCTTGAACAGTCCTAAAAGCAGTGATTCTTCACCATCGTGAGTGCTGCCGCAAACGATCACGGAGCGGTCGCGGCCCCAATCTCGCCGCACAGCTTCTGCGACCTCTCGCAGGCTGGGCGGCAAATTGGTCTCGAATTTCATGCTGCCGGTTCGGGTTACTCTATTCGGGGAGATGCCCAGATCAATCAGCCGTTGTCGGTCACTATCCGATTGGACACCGAATTCAGATACCTTGGCCAGAGCTCGCCCGATTACCGGCAAAATACGAGCATAACCTCGGCGTGACTTTTCTGACATGCGGACATTCGTCATCAAGACTTTGGTTCCCATGCGATCGCACTGAGCAATTATGTTTGGCCAGATTTCCGTCTCCATCAGAATCAGGATGTCAGGTGATGTTCTTTGTAGGAAACGCGCTACTGCGAACGGATAATCATATGGCGCATAGCAGTGGGTTACTTGTTGATCCATCGTTGAGCGCACCCTTTCCGATCCAGTAGGAGTCATCGTTGTGACCAAAATCCGGCAGTCAGGCCGAGCATTGAGCAGGTTGGTAATAAGCGGAGTGGCTGCATTAACTTCCCCAACAGACACAGCATGTATCCAGACATTGAATCGGTCAGAATAATTCGGGCCGTACCCAAAACGCTCAGCCCAGCGGTAGCGGTAGGCGGGGCTGTAGAATCCCTTGACGACCAATCGTAACAGTACGACAGGTAGCAGCAACCAAAGTAGCAGGGTGTAGAGACTTCTAGCCAATGGGTTTAGTTGTTCTTGAGCAGTTCACGATTTAACTTCGAGCCAGTCTCTGGGTCGAAGGAATTGAAGGTAAAGCGCTTCTTCAGAAGAACCCGGGGTCGGTTGCCAGTTGTATCGCCACGACACTTCGGGTGGCAGCGACATCAAAATTGATTCCGTACGACCCCCACTTTGTAGACCGAATAATGTGCCGCGATCATAAACTAGATTGAATTCTACGTATCGGCCTCTTCGATAGCGCTGAAACTCGAGTTCATTCGCGCCGTAGGGAGTTGCACACCGCCGCTCTACAATTGGGAGATAAGCGGGCAGAAAATGTTCGCCGATACTACGGGTCACTCCAAAGGAATTTTCAAAGCCACCTTCATTGAAGTCGTCAAAAAACAATCCACCAATGCCGCGCTGTTCACCGCGGTGTTTCAGAACAAAATATTCGTCACACCATTTTTTCATGCGAGGATAAAGGTCCTCACCAAAAGGCCTTAAGGCCTCCCATGCAGTGCGATGCCAGTGAACAGCATCTTCCTCAAACCCGTAGTAAGGGGTAAGGTCGAAACCCCCACCAAACCACCAGACCCCATCTTCCTCACCGGTTGATGTTGTGAAAAAACGAACATTCATATGGGCTGTTGGTACGTAGGGATTTAGTGGATGAATCACCAGGGAGACACCCATGGCTTCATATTTACAACCAGCCAGGGTGGGTCTATGGACTGTTGCAGCGGTTGGCAGTTGGTCTCCCTTGACATGGGAGAAGTTAACGCCTGCTTGTTCAAAAAGCGCGCCTTGGCACAGAATTCGAGTTCGCCCACCACCTCCATTGTGGTGTGTCCAGGTATCTTCCGTGAATAACGTTTTGCCGTCGGTGCGTTCTAGTGCCGAGCAAATCTGATCCTGTAGATTTCTGAAAAATTCTCGAACTTCCTCTACAGTAGAAATAGTCATAGCGGGTGTTTACTTCAAAGCCCTATGTTTCAGTATCCACCGCGGATAAGCTGGCCAGTACGGGCATCGCGAATCTGGCTCGGTGAATTTGCCCGTCCTACCGGGCCGTCAATGATCCAATCTATGTGATCACCAAATTCAAACTGGACTTGCCTGGCGGTACGTAGTGGAGGCTGATTCTTTCTGTTTGCGCTGGTGGATACGATCGCAGACCGACTTTGTCGACACAGTAGCATTGCCAGTGGGTGGTCGGTGAGCCGTACGGCCAGACTATCGTGTTGACCACGCAGCCAACGGGGGGTAGCGGTTAAAGCCGGCAGTAACCAGGTGTGTGGTCCAGGCCAGCTGGCAAGTGGTGCCGTGAGTGAACTGCGGTCGGAACAATCAACAAGTCGTCTCAGCCGGCGAATATCGTCTGCGATCACGATCAGCCCTTTGGTCCAACTCCGGCGCTTCAGTGTCAGTATCCGCCGGACAGCAGTTTCGTTGAGCGGGTCGCACCCCAACCCAAAACAGTATTCAGTCGGGTAAGCAATTATCCCGCCTGCCGCACAAACTTCGACTGCTTTTTCAATCTTGCTCCGAGTGGGCATTTTGTTTATCCAGGCTTGTTTGCAACTCGTGATCTTTATCTCGAACGAGCTGGGCGTTTGCTTCACGCTCGGTTTTAAGTCTTTCCGCCAGTTCGGCATCACTGATTGCAAGTATTTGTGCGGACAGATAAGCTGCGTTTTTTGCCCCTGCTTTGCCGATGGCGACACAGGCGACCGGTATTCCTCCAGGCATCTGGACAGTGGACAGCAGTGCATCATGCCCGTTGAGTGGTCCAGCGTCCATGGGAATACCGATGACAGGTTTCAGTGTCAGAGAAGCAACTGATCCAGCCAGGTGAGCGGCAAGACCCGCCGCTGCAACAAATACGCCACAGCCCCTTTCCTCAGCGTCACGCACATAACGACGGGTGTCATCGGGCGTACGGTGGGCGGAAGTGATCTTTACTTCAAAAGGTATTGCTAGGGCGGTCAAGGTATCAAGGGTAGATTGTACGGTTGAGAGGTCGGAATCGGATCCCATCAAGACCGAGATAAATTTTTTGCTCACATGAATTCTCCCTACGTGTGTTCGGTTTTTTGCCGGGCTAGTGCACGGTGGCCAATATCGGCACGCCAGAAAGACCCTGGCCAGTGTATCTTTTTTATTGTGCTATAGACCGATTCTCGTGCTGATTCAATGTCAGAACCGAGCGCCGTTACGCACAGTACGCGACCACCGCTGGTGAGGACCTGCCCATCTCGATCATTGGTACCCGCATGAAAGACCTTGACTGTGTCTGCCTCTGGCCTATCGAGGCCATTGATGGGCAGGCCGATGTCGTAGTGATCCGGATATCCAGCCGATGCCATCACTACGCCCAGAGAACAGCGCTTGTCCCAAGTGACGTCGATGTCTGCAATATGACCATCGAGTACCGCGTCGCAAAGTATTGCAAGATCCGAATTCAGTCGCATCAGTATCGGCTGGGTTTCAGGATCACCGAGGCGACAGTTGAATTCAAGTACCCGTGGTACGTTATCTTCGCCGATCATAAGACCAGCGTAGAGAAAACCAGTGTAAGGAATCCCTTCGCTAGCCAGGCCATTGACGGTCGGTTCTATGACCTGCTTTAGAATGCGCCGATTGAGTGACGTGTCGACGATCGGTGCCGGTGAATAAGCCCCCATTCCCCCGGTGTTGGGTCCCTGATCACCTTCATCTCGAGCCTTGTGGTCTTGGGAGGTTGCCAGGGGCAGCACTTCTTTGCCGGAGACTAGACAGATATAGCTGACTTCCTCTCCACTTAGGAATTGCTCGATGACAACCTTATTGCCAGCTGCGCCAAAGCGCTGTTCTTCTAAGATCTGCGTAATAGCTTGCTTTGCTTCCTTGAGTTCGTGAGTGATGATGACACCTTTACCGGCCGCCAAACCGTCGGCTTTGATGACGAAAGGCGGTTCATTTGACTCAAGCCAGGCGAAAGCACTTGTCGACTTGCTGAACACTTGGTGTTCAGCAGTTGGTATGTTATGGCGCTGCAGAAAATCCTTGGCAAAAGATTTAGACCCTTCTAGTTGGGCAGCTTTCCCGCTAGGCCCCAGGCAGCGCAGCCCTTTTTCGGTAAAACGATCAACGATACCTTCTACAAGTGGTCCTTCGGGACCGATGACGGTGAGATTAACTCGTTCAAGTTGGGCAAATTTACACAGCTGATCCACATCGTTAGCCGCTATGGCGATGTTCTCCACGCCGTTTTCGTGCGCCGTGCCCGCATTTCCTGGGGCAACAAATACCGTGTTTATACGGTCGGATTGGGCAAGCTTCCAGGCCAGTGCATGTTCCCTACCCCCACCGCCGACTACCAGTGCTTTTGCCATCGTGTTTAATGCCGAAAGTGACGCATGCCTGTGAATACCATCGCAAGCCCGTGTTCGTCCGCAGCTGCAATGACTTCGTCGTCGCGGACTGAGCCACCGGGTTCAATAACGGCACTGATTCCAGCTGCCGCAGCTGAGTCAATACCGTCCCTGAATGGAAAAAAAGCGTCTGATGC
>LULG01000245.1_pt1 | contig 10344 bp, 8 predicted proteins | sample 728211 | NCBI WGS metagenome assembly LULG01 (sample SAMN03860295, study PRJNA289734) | marine metagenome | biome: seawater column; feature: ocean; material: water; isolation source: Red Sea water column Station 169 - depth 200m | place: Saudi Arabia: Red Sea | collected 2011-10-15 | depth 200 m | reverse complement strand
TTCCTGAGCTTCCCTATAAGCATCCGCCAAAATGACTGTTTTATCTTTGTCAGCAGTAGCCCTTATTTTCTCAGCTACCTCATTTCCTTGAGCTCTTAGCTCTCTGGCCAGCCTTTCTCTTTCTGTACGCATTCTGTTGTACACAGATTCGCTTACTTCAAGGGGTAAATCTATTCTTTTAACCCGAAGATCTATTACTTCAACACCAAGTTCATTCTGGGCTATCCCGTCTAACATAGAGGTTAAGGAATTCATAAGCTGGTCCCTTTCTCCTGAAACAACTTCTTTTACTGTTCTGGTACCAAATTCATTTCTCAAACCAGTATCCACCCTTTGGCTAAGAAGACGCTTAGCTCTTTCTTCATCTCCTCCGGTTGTAGTGAAATATTTAGCTACGTCTTTAACTCGCCATTTAATGAAGGAATCAACCATTAGCGCTTTCTTTTCTGAAGTAAGATACCTCTGAGGTTGAGCATCTAAAGTCAATATTCTTGAATCAAAATAACGCACTGAGTTAATGATTGGCCACTTAAAGTGTAATCCGGGTTCAACATCGAACTGCACAATCTCTCCAAATCTGAGTTTTACTGCTCTTTCAACTTCACTTACCACAAATAGAGATTGTGAAACAAATATGACCGCAATAAGACTAAAAGCCGAAATAAATAAGTTAGATTTTTTCATTTATAAACTCCTCTTATTGCCTGTTTCTTTTTCTGATCTCTTCAATCACACGATCAGTTAATTCTCTAATGGATGTACTGCCGCTTGGGCTGGAACCTGAAGGTTGTACCGACACACTTTCTTCACTTTGTCTGGCTATCTTATCCAGTGGTAAATAAAGAATATTGTTTCCCCCTTCAACATCCACCATAACTTTTGTGCTGTTAGACATTACGTTTTGCAGTGCATCTAGATAAAGTCTATTTCTTGTTACCTCCGGAGCTTTTTGATACTCAGAAAGTAATAAATCAAATCTGGTAGCTTCACCTTGGGCTTCAGCCACAACTTGAGCTTTGTAGGCTTCCGCATCTTGGATCATCCTTTGTGCTTGACCTCTGGCTTCTGGAACCAGTCCATTGGCGTAAGTCTCCGCTTCATTCCTAACCCTGACCTCGTCTTCTCTGGCTTTAATAACATCATCAAAAGCTTCTTGAACTTGATCTGGTGGGGCTGAATCTTCAATGTTTACAATTACCACCTGCAAACCTGTCTCATATCGATCCAGATAATCTTGGAGTCTGGCTTTGGTTAATTGTGCTATTTGCTCCCTTCCAGTGGTTAAGGCGTCATCCATAATTGAACTACCTACAACGTGCCTCAAGGCACTCTCCGTTGCTTGAGCTAAACTGTCGTCAGGGTTTCGGATGTCTAAAACGTATTTTTCAGGATTATTAATCTGGTACTGGACTGAAATAGTAACTTCGACAATATTTTCATCTTTTGTAAGCATCAAAGCATCGTGTCTATGGGGCCTTACTCTAACGACATCGACGATTGTCCAACTATCAATGATTGGAGGATTCCAGCGTAAGCCCGGACCTTTGGTTTCCATGTATTCACCCAGTCTCAAGACCACTGATCGCTCCGCTTGTTCTACCTGATAAATTCCCATACCAACCCAGATAAGAACAACTAGTATGAAGCCAGTAAAAATATTCTTTTTTGAGAATCCAGGTCCAGACCCTCCAGAAGATCCGCCTAAAATACTATTTAATCTTTCTTTAAATTTATTAATGGCCTCATCTATGTCAGGAGGACCATCTTTTCTGCCCCAAGGGTCTTTATTATCATTTCCATTCCAAGACATTAAATTACTTCCTTTATATTATTTTTCTTTAAGTTTATATCTTTATCAGAAATTAGATTGCCTAGTTCCTTTTCATCTATTTCAAGCTGCAATTGTATCAGACCTGTATCACTTGTTGTCTCTTCTAACACCCTACCAAGAGAATAAAGTTGGGCTCTAATTTTTCCTTGATTTGGTTGTAATTCAACCCATTCCTTAACCATTGATTTTTTTCTGTTGAGCTGGATCGAGTTTATAAGATCATTCATGCCGATATTATTTAAAGCAGACATCCAAACCTCAGTATTGCTACTAGTAACTTTTTTACCATTTATCTCCATATCTACTTTGTCAGATTTATTGTTAACACGAATACAGGGTATATCGGATATTCCCAATTCTTTCAAAATCAAAGAAACTTGTTCAGTTTTATAAATAAAGTCAGGATCAGAAATATCAACCACATGAACTAAAAGGTCAGCTGACTTCAATTCATCTAAAGTAGCTTTAAAGGACTCGATTAATTCAGTGGGCAAGTTGGATATAAACCCAACGGTGTCTGAAAACAGAATATCGTCTAAACCCGTAACAGAATTTTTTCTAGTCACTGAATCAAGCGTAGCAAAAAGTTTATCTGCAGCGTATAGCTGACTTTCAGTCAATAAGTTAAATAAGGTTGTCTTACCCGCATTGGTATAACCAACTAAAGCAACCAAGGTTTGATTGCCCTTATTCCTTGAATAACGATTTACTTCTCTTTGTTTGTGAGACTTGTTTAACCTATTTTTTATATTTTTTATTCTTTGATTGATGAGCCTTCTATCTGTTTCTAACTGAGTTTCTCCTGGGCCCCTTAAGCCTATACCGCCTTTTTGTCTTTCTAAGTGACTCCATCCCCTTACTAGTCGAGTAGAGAGATGCGATAACTGGGCAAGCTCTACTTGGAGCTTACCGATGTGACTGGATGCTCTTTTTGCAAATATATCTAAAATCAGCCCCGTTCTATCTAAAACTCGAGCTTTGAATATATTTTCAAGATTTCTTTCTTGAGAAGGCGTTAATTCATGATTAAAGATAACTAATTCTGATTCGGTTTCATTTATAAAATCTTTTATTCTTTCAGCTTTTCCTTTAGTTATAAATAAACCCGCTGTAGGTTTGGCCTGTTTAGAAAAATCTTCACGAGCTATTTCTGCTCCTGAAGACACAACCAACTCTTTAAACTCATCGAAGGCATTTAAAGGAGAAAAATCATCTCTTCCTTTAGCAAACTCAATCTGAACTATTACGGCTTTCTGATCAACGGATTCAAACATTTCCTGTATCAACTGGTTAGCCTCAACTTTTCTTGTATCAATTCAAGTGCGCCTTCAGTGTCTTGATTTACCCAATGTAAATTTTTCCATTTTCTCAACCAAGTCATTTGGCGCTTAGCTAATTGTCTTGTGGCGTTCACTGCTTTTGCTGTCATTTCTTCGTAAGTAGACTTGCCCTCTAAATAATCACATATTTGCCTGTATCCTACACTTTTCATAGAACTTTTCGTTAAATCCATCTGCTTTAAGTCCAGCAATTTTTCAACTTCTTTCACTAGTCCTCTTTCCAACATTAATAAGAACCTAGTTTTAATATCTTCTCTTAAAGATTCTCTACTTTTAGGTTCAACAGCAAATTGAATAACCCTTTTTGTTTTTACTAAGTCGCTTCCCTTATCTCTCTTTCTCCATTCAGTCATGGTTTTCGAGCTAACCCTATAGACTTCCAAGGCTCTTTGTATTCGCTGAGAGTCGTTGGGATGGATCCTTTGAGCAGATTCTGGATCAACTTTCAATAATTTTTTGTGCAAGAACCCCCATCCGTATTTTTCTGCCTGATCAGATATTTCATTTCTTACCTCTTGGTTAGCTTCAGGCATCCTGGAAATCCCGCTGAGTAAAGATCTGAAATAAAGCATGGTTCCACCCACTAACAATGGCACTTTGTTTGATCTGTCACATAAATTTATTTCTCGGGTCGCGTCCAGAATAAAAAGAGCAGTCGAATACGATTTCCATGGATCTATAAAACTAACCAATTTATGCGGGTACCTGTCTAAAACATCTTTGGAAGCTTTACCGCTTCCAATATCCATACCTTTGTAAACTTGCACGGAATCAACACTGATAATCTCCGATGAAACTAATTTAGCTAGTGAGATAGCCAAATCGGTTTTGCCAACCCCGGTCGGGCCCATAATAGTTACAAGAGGCAATCTCTCGTCAGTCATTTAAATCTCTTAGAAGAAGACAAATGATCGCACCACTACATTTCTGCGGCAGGGGGCGTCTTCTGGCGCAGTTGGGTCAATGCAGGCGGAGTGAAAAGACCAGCGTGACACTGAACCATCAGTAATAGAGTCATAGCATTTGAGCATAGAAACCTCGGTGGGTTTTTGTTGGGGAAACCAATACCAATCGTGCTCGGGGCGATAGGTAAATCGTGTGGTCTCACCAACCCGGTCGTCGTAGACACGATAGTTAGTGATGTAGGGTTGATTGGCGAAAGAAGGCCAGGCACAAAGCACAAAGGGATTCTGTTGCACTGTCTCCATGGGTTTGGCTAGATTGATTGACATGAATCGTCGTGACATCTTCGCGTCAGCTTCTTCTTCGGTATAGTGTTGCTCGCGCCCAAAGTTACGAAGGTTTTTTGTAAGCAGTTCACGACAACGTACCCTGCCGCTATTATCGTTTAGATCATTGTGCACAAGGTTTGCGTAAAAGGCATTGACTCCTGGATTCTTATTATCCTGATCTTCAGTACGGTCGCCCTCGTAGTCCTTATCAAACACATCATGGTTGTAGACAAACGCATCAGTCGCATCTGGAAAAAAATTCAAGAGAAGTTTCTCCATTTCCGGATAGAAAACTCGCTCTACCTCTTCTGCATCATAAAAATTCTGGCACTGTGATTCACAGTGTGCCAATGAAACCCCTAGTTTATCCATGCATTCTGGACTGTTTGGTGAGAGTCCAGCATGGTACTCCGCAATTCTTCTAGCATCCCGTAATACCTGTGGAAAGTAGAGGCATCGCCTCCCCTGATCTTGTTCTTCCTTCCCCAAAGCTTTTGCTTCGTCTTTACGTAAAGGGTCTTTCCAGATTGCATTCGACGAGACAATGGAGTACGACGGTTGCTCATAAATGGTATAGCGTAGCGGGAGCGCTAAGCCGCCTTCTGGAGCTTTTATATTGTTGGCCTGAATATGCGCCAAACACTCTGAGTAGTTTCGAAAACCAACCCCCCACTCAGTCTCAATCGGTCCTGGGGGTGCGTTTTCAAGCTTGTCCATAAAAGCCTGCCCTTCTCCTGTAGCTATCTGTTTGAGAGCTGCTTCTGTTGCAGCAGCAGTTCCTGCATCCCCATCCTGATCAAATGACATGTAGGATAAGCCTCCGTTCGCAGCAAAGGGAGCCGGCTGCCCCACCGTAAGCTCAAAGGGAGGTATATATGACGAAACTTTTTTCATGTTCTTAATTTTAAATCAAAAATCTAAAGATTCTTCTTTAATTTCACTCTTTTCTTCTAAAGTAATTAGCAATAAAAGAAAACCGACCACAAATTAAATTATTTGTAGTCGATTTTTTAGCTGCAATCTTAAGTTAAGTCGTAACTTCTTTCTTCGTGTTCCGTTACATCTAATCCTTCGTTCTCAGATTCTTCTGAAACTCTTAAATCAGTTACTAGACCAACAAGTTTCAAAATCACCCAAGAAGCAACAGCGGTCCAAAGACCTATGACCAGAATACCTTTAAGTTGGATTACTAATTGGACCATTGGGCCACCTTCGGCTATACCGCTGGCTCCAGATCCTAAGAAACCACCTTCCGTGCCGACAAAACTTATCATAATGATACCTAACATTCCGCCGACTCCGTGCACAGGGAATACGTCTAGGGAATCATCAACACCAAAGACTCCTTTCACTGCTTGGGTAGCGTAATAACAAACTGACCCTGCTAATAATCCTATTAAAAGAGCGCCTTCTGGTCCTACAGTACCCGCAGCCGGTGTAATGGTAGCTAAGCCGGCAACCATTCCTGTTGCGATACCTACTACAGTCGGTTTTCCTTGTTTTATCCACTCAAGTGCCATCCAAGTAAAAGCGCCCAAGGCAGCACTTATATGAGTAACCAGCATAGCCATGCCAGCATCAGTACTCGCAGCAACAGCACTTCCGGCATTAAAGCCAAACCATCCAACCCAAAGCATGGCAGCTCCCATAACGACTAAACTTCTGTTATGAGGTGGCATGGGTGATCCCGGAAAGCCTTTTCTTTTACCCAAGACTAAAGCTGCGACTAACGCGCCGACTCCACAAGTTAAGTGAACGACCAGTCCTCCAGCAAAATCAATTACGCCCCATTGAGCCAATAGTCCGCCTCCCCAAACCATGTGACAAGCAGGGAAATAAACCAGTGTTAACCACAAAGCTGAAAAAAGACACATGGCTGAAAACTTCATCCTCTCAGCAAAAGCGCCGACCACCAAAGCGGGGGTGATAATGGCAAAAGTCATTTGGAACATAACAAACACGGTCTCTGGAATCGTTCCAGACATACTGTCCCTACCAATGCCCGAAAGAAAAGCGGCACTTAGATCACCAACAAAAGCTCCATCGCCACTAAAGGAGAGACTGTAGCCGTAAACGACCCAAATAATAGAAGCAATACATGCGATGGCAAAACATTGCATCAAAACTGAAACAGCGTTCTTGCTTCTAACTAAACCGGCATAAAATAAAGCCAACCCAGGCAAAGTCATAAAAAGGACTAATGCCGTTGAAGTCAACATCCAAGCCGTGTCTCCAGTATCTAGGCCTTCGGCGGATACCGATATTGAAAATAGACCCAGAGTAATTAATAAAAATTTCTTAAACATAAATACCTCTCAAAATTAAATCTCTATAAGGCGTCCTCATTGAGTTCGCCAGTTCGAATCCTCATCACCTGATCAAGATTAGAAACAAAGATCTTTCCATCTCCTATTTTCCCAGTATTAGAGACCTTAGAAATTGCCTCTATCACTGCTTCAGAGTTTTCATCACTCACAGCGATCTCAATCTTTGTTTTGGGTAGGAAATCGACAACATACTCTGAACCTCTATACAGCTCAGTATGTCCTTTTTGTCTGCCAAATCCTTTAACATCGGTTATGGTTAAACCGGTGACGCCCACATCGGATAATGCTTCCCGTACTTCATCTAATTTATAGGGTTTAATTATTGCAGTTATTAACTTCATAAAACCTCCATCTAAAAATTAAAAAAAACGTATTTCTACATATATTTATATGCAATTATTGTGCCAATTAGAAATATAGACTCTTCAAGGATAGAAAAGCTATCCAAGTGAGTCTTGAGTGCAAAAAAGATTAGGTTGCACCAAGTTAAGGCAGAAGGCTACCTAGTTAAGATAATAATTTGGATAAAGGCTTGTTAAGGAATTTATTTATCTCGATCAAAACTCCCCTATTCTTTTCAAAAACTTTAGCTGAAGCTTTTCCTATTCTTGCCCTTTTTCGAGGCTTAGAAATCATTTCGATAAAAAAGTCGGAAAGTTCTTTTTGTTGTTCAATTAAAAAGAGGGCTTTGTCCTCTTGCAGTTCATCTGCGATTTCTTGGAAGTTTCTCAAGCTCTTTCCTGAACTCAAGGGCAATCCAAGAGAAGCCGGTTCAAGTAAATTTTGACCCCCGTGATCCACTAAACTGCCTCCGACAAAGGCCACGTCTGAAACCGAGTAAAGAAAATTTAACTCTCCCATGGTGTCTCCTAGAAGAACCTTTGTTTCAGGTGTCACATCTTCCTTTTTAGAGCGTCTCGCGACTGACAGATCTCTGTTCTGAATATATTCAAATACGGTCTCAAACCTTTCAGGGTGTCTCGGCACGATAATGAGTAGAGCATCTTTAGCTTCTTCAAGAATTTCAAGAAACGCATCCAGAACAAACTCCTCTTCAGTTTCATGGGTACTGGCAGCAATTAAAGTAGGCCTTTGTTCACCCTCAGACCAAGAATCTCTGATGGAACTTGAAATGGAATGCATTTCTTCAGGCACTTGTTGATCAAATTTTAAATTACCACACACCTCAATTTTTAAATTAGTGTTTATCTCTTTAAATCTGTTCGCATCCGAGTCGTATTGAGCGATTAACAGATCTAAATTACCTAAGGCTTCCGCAGCCAACGGTTGAATCACGTTGTATTTATCTTTCGATTTCTCAGACAGCCTGGCATTAACCAAGGCCGTAAAAATTCCCCTTTCTTTACAGACGGCAAGGATATTTGGCCAAATTTCCGTTTCCAAAACGATAACCGCTTTGGGATTCCATCGGTCTAAAAATACATTAAGACAAGCAGGGAGATCCAAGGGTACATATTGATGTTTTACTCGGGCACCCATCTTATCCAGAAGAATTTTAGACCCCGTAGGAGTGCTGGTTGTGACTAATATTTCAGAATTACTGTAAGTATCTAAAAGACTCCTGACCAGAGGTATTGAGGCGTTAACTTCGCCTACAGAAACGGCATGAATCCACAAAACAGTCTTTCCTTCGGTCGGTAGATTAGATCCATACCCCAGTCTCTCCCCCCATCTCTTTAAGTAGTCAGGATTCTGAACGGCCCTTATTATTAACCGAATAAAATAGAAAGGGAGAGCTAAATAAAAGATAGCTGTGTAGATCAGTCTCAGCATCAGTCTATGCTAACATATCAAACCTTAGGCAAACGACCCACCCCATGATCATAGTAACTGGTTGCAACGGCTTTATCGGTTCAAATTTAGTTGTAAAACTTAACGAACTCGGTATTAAAGATATTATCGGAGTGGATGACCTGTCCAAGAAAGACAATCTTGCCAATATCGCCCATTGTGAACTCGCGGAACTTCTGGATGTAAAAGATTTTGAAAATGACTATCTGGACCAGAATAAGAACATTGACCAGGTAACCCATATTTTTCATCAAGGCGCTTGCTCTGACACCATGGAGTGGGATGCCGAATACATGATGAAAAACAATTATTCGTTTTCGCAAAAACTGCTGGATTTAGCGGAAAAAAATTCAGTTTCATTTATTTATGCGTCTTCGGCTTCCGTGTACGGAGACGGCAAACAATTTGCAGAGGAGCGAGAAAACGAAAACCCCATCAATTTATATGCTTTTTCTAAATACCTATTTGATCAATTAATCAGGCAGAAAATTAACGAATCCAAGATACAGATAGTCGGTTTGAGATACTTTAATGTGTACGGTCCCAATGAAGCGCACAAAGGTCATATGGCGAGCGTCGCCTATCATCTCCATAAACAATTAGAAAAGGGAGATGAAGTTAAGCTTTTTGAAGGCTCTGATGGCTACGAAGCCGGAGAACAAAGACGTGATTTTGTCTACGTCGATGACGTGGTGAAAGTTAATCTCTGGTTCAAGGAAAATCCAGAGGTCTCGGGTATTTTTAACGTCGGGACTGGCAAGAGCCAGACTTTTAACGAAGTCGCCAATTCCGTTATCAATTTCCACGGCAAAGGCTCAATTCAATACATCCCCTTCCCTAAAGCTCTAGTTGGCTCCTACCAAAGTTTTACGGAAGCCGATATAAGTAAGCTAAGAACTGCGGGTTATCAGGACGAATTTTTGGATGTTCAAACCGGAGTCCAACTTTATTTAGAGAAACTGAGTAACTGGCCTAAAAATGAAAGTTGATAAAAACGAACCTTACAACAACGAAGTAAGTTTTGAGGCTGCCATGCTAAGCCCAAGATACTTTCTAACTTGGTTGGGAATGGGGCTTCTTTATCTAACCAGTCTTTTACCAATTCAATTGCAACTATTCCTTGGGCAGCTTCTAGGATTGATCCTTTATGCATCAGGCACTCACAGAAAAAAAATTGTCGAAGTAAACCTTAAGCTTTGCTTTCCTAACATAACCGAAGGAACCCGAAAGGAAATGGTTAAGGAGGTATTTAAGGACATGGGTAAAGGGTTACTGGAAACCGGAATAGCCTGGTGGCGATCAGATAAATTCATTGAAAAGCTGATAATCAAGCAATCTAACTTTGAACTCCTCGATGAGGTTAATGAAGGTTGCATTATCTTGCTCAAACACTCCACTCATGCGGAGTTGGATATAAGAATGACTTCAACTGTTTTTGAAGCAGGTGGCATGTATAAAACCCAGACAAATCAGGTGATGAATTACCTAATGATCAAAGCCCGGAATAAATATTTAATGGGCACGGTGACCAATCGTCAAACCAGAAGAGGTATCAGATTTCTTAATAGTGGCATAAAGTTTATGTATGCAGCGGATCAGGATTATGGGACTAAAGGAGCAGAGTTTGTCCCCTTTTTTGGCGTACCAGCGGCTACGGTAACTCTGCCATCGGATCTATTTAAAAAAGGTACTAAAGTTTTCTTTTTTAATGTTGTGCGAGCAGGTTCTGGTTACGAAATTTCCTTGGAAGACATAGGCACTAAAGCCAATGAAGAAAACTTCTTAAAGCTAATGAACAAAAC
>LULG01000243.1_pt1 | contig 10370 bp, 10 predicted proteins | sample 728211 | NCBI WGS metagenome assembly LULG01 (sample SAMN03860295, study PRJNA289734) | marine metagenome | biome: seawater column; feature: ocean; material: water; isolation source: Red Sea water column Station 169 - depth 200m | place: Saudi Arabia: Red Sea | collected 2011-10-15 | depth 200 m | reverse complement strand
ACTTTATGTATCAATGGGTGGGGCCAGACTCACCCTACCCCCCCCTCTTATAGCTCTGGTAGCTCCTGCATATCAACCAAGCCTTTGTATAGCACCTCATCCGTGACCTGACTGACCGTCATGCCAGTACGTTCCGACATAGCCACAAGGGTGCGCTTGATGTCTGGGTGGATGGTGGCACTGAGCACTGGGCGTTTCTCATAATTGTCTCGCCTAGGGACTCGCGTAGATTTTCTGGTAAGGCGTAGATCATCAACTATCATCTTCTTCTCCTTTGTTATCAGTTATAGGACAAATTTATTATAGACGATCCTTGTAGAATTTGCTAGCATAATTTTAATGTTAATATTCATTAACGTTATTTTTTAACATCGAGGAAGAGGTGCTTCAGATGACTAAAAAAAGCCTAGAAATCGGCAAGATACTAGTCCCAGATCAAGATGCAGCAAATCGTTTGAAACAAGCACTGATTCAAAGTGCTGACTCAGCCTCTACGAGGAGGAACCGGCAGCACTTCTGGAAGAAGTTCAAGGAATGGTGTGAAACACATGACTCAAACCCGCTGCCAACAGAGCCTGATGCTGTAGTCATGTACCTGCTGGATCAAGCTGGCCAGGGCATGAAGAAGTCAACTCTCAATAACATGCGCTGGGCAATCGAAACTATTCACCAGCAACAAGGTCTCATGGCCCCCACCGACGACCCTAAAGCGAAACAACTGATTAAAGGCTTGTTCAGAACCATGGCTGAGCAGCGTCCGGAGCAGGTCATCCAGAGTAAGAAGAAACCGATTACCATCAACCAAATCAGGATTATGGATTTCCCAAAGGGTCTTCTAGGGCTACGAGACAAGGCCCTGCTACTGCTCGGCTTCGCCACAGGGATGCGCCGGTCTGAACTGGCTGCCGTCAGGAAGGAACACATTGAAGTCACAAAATACGGTCTGCGGATCAGGATTCCACAGTCGAAGTCGGATCAGCTTGGAGAGGGCGGCTCGGTAGATGTGATCAAGGCTGCAATGGGACGAAACCAGAAACACTGCCCCGTGAAAAACGTGCAGGAGTTGATGGGTGAGAATCCATATGAACACCTGTTCGTTCGGGTCCGACGTGTCAATACACCTGGAGGATACCGGAAAAGCAAAATGCTTTCGGAACCAAACCGATTCATCGACCGCCCACTGGACGGCAATGGGGTCTACAGGATCGTCAAGAAGTACGGTGTACAAGTTGGGCTGGCACTGGAGGATCTGGGTGGTCACTCACTCAGAGCCGGCTGTGCCACCTACCTGCTGGAGAAGGAGGTGCCTCCCGCTGCGGTCCAGAAGCAGATGCGGCACAAGAGCTTCAACACCACTCAGCAATACAATCGTGGTGAGACGGCGAGGGCATTGGTGGGAGCTTATTGACTAGTTTATGATTGAGTATGTGAGAGCAAGATAGGATTTAAAATGCTGCAGCCAACTTAAACTTCCGTGAAATGTATGGTGGGTGTTCCTGATTCCCAGTTAGATTGTTCTACCAAAACCGCCTGAGGCCCCATCAACACTGGGAATCCGCTCAAGCTGTAAAATTTTTATCCCCCTAATTTCCCCTTAAATATCAACAAATATCATCATTCTTCAGGTGGACCATGTATGGTTACACATGTTAGTGGCGGATACAGTCAGTGGGCCGTAACCTGTTGTAAAGACAGGTCTGACGTAGTATGAGGTAGTATAGGGTGTTTTATCATAAAACTGGATTAGGCTTTCTGATAAAGTCTCAGGTTTATTGCAGCACAAATTCCTGCAACAAGTTGTGAAGCGTTTTACCTTATGCCTTCCACGAGAGGAAGCCAGCTGGCCCTTATCCACTCTCACGACCTAGCCTTAGAGCAGCTGTTTGCGATACTGAATACCTTTGCAGGGCTTCAGTGGTCCAGCAGTCCGTTTATTCCAGATTTATTAAGATAAACTTAATTAATTTTACAGTGAACTGTACATATTGTTAAAATTATTAATATAAAAATATGATTAAAATCAGATAGTTATATGTAATAAAAAAAGAGAAAAATAATGTTTGACATTTATAATAATACAAGTTAAACTTGTAAGAAAGGTAACCAAAGATTTTAAGGAGGAAACATGAAAGAGACACAGTTGAATGAAAAAATAAGAAACGCAATAAAGCAAGCTGGGTATAAGCAAAAAGAGGTAGCCTCAATGCTTAAAGTAACTCAAGCTGCCGTTTCCGAATGGGTGACTGGGAGGTCTGCACCGCGCCACGGAATGCTAGTTCGTTTAGCCGAGGTGTTGAAGCTCCCGCCTGAATGGTTTTTGAGTGACCAAAGACCTGAGGCTGTATGGCGCAAGCGTTTAATTGCCTACCATGAGGAGAGCAAGCATACAAAATTTAAAAAGGTAGTACAGGTCTACGACCAGAACGAGTTTGTTGAGAAACCGATGGTTCCAGTTATTTTGGTAAAGACACCAGAGTATGACATTGCAAGCGTATCAGGCCAATTACAGCATCTTAACTTCCAAAATGCTATCCGCAAGATAATGGAATCTAAGAACATCACTTCTAGGGAAGCTATGTTTACTGCAGTGGGCATGAATATAATGGTCTACCCCCTGAACCAGGAGGGATGGAAGAGACTGAGCAATGATTTGAAAGAAGAAAACAAACTGGAGAATATCCAGCAGTAATTCTGAAGTAGTATCAGCAGGGACCCGCTTGGGAGTTGGATCCAGTTGGCAGGCCCCTTTAGATTTCACAAAATCCATCCGTAGGTTAGGATCGGATTTCATGATAAGCGGTTTAAACCGCCTTTTGCTGATCGTAGGATAATGCCTCTGATCAGCATGTTTACTCTCTTCGGCTTTTTGCTTTGAGAGTAATTATATATTAACACTTCGAACCGAAAATTAAAAGTCGGTGCGAAATAACTTTAAGGAGTACAAAATGATTAATACAGAAAAAATCACCAGCGTCGAGCTGATGGACAACATGCCCACAGGCACACACAGGGTGATCATCGATACTTTCGAAGAGAAGAAATACGATGATTATACTTACCTTAACTTTCAGCTGGTCGGGTTGGAAGGAGAGGCATGTGACAAAGAGATAAAGCATGGAGTTCACTACCCAGAAAATGGAAAAGTCACCAGCCGCTCCAAGCTCGGCAAGCTAATCAAAGCAGCACTTCCTGCAGCAAAAGGGAGGATTGACTTCGAGAATGATCTACTCCAGAAGGAAGTGATGGTTCGTGTCGTCGAGGACGCCCCTTACCTCGAAGTAGATACAGTATGGGCGGTTGGTCAAGAACCACCGGTTCCATCCACTGAGGATAATGGAGAATCGGAGAATGAGGTTTCAACCGATGTCGAAACAGACGAGGACCATAATTCCCCTTTGAAAAAATCTTCGGTACCAACCATATAAAGGAGAAATGGAAACTTCGTCGATATTTTTTGATGCTGATCTAGACTATCTGCAGCAACACCAGATTGAAACGCTGCTCCAGATTTTGAAGGACAAGTATGGTAAAGGTACCCGAATCAAGGCTACAGGGGACAGTAGTTTTGAATATAAATGTTCCTGCCCTGTTCACGAAGATGGACAAAATCCCAACGGCCGGGTTGCCTTCGCTGAAGATGGGAATCTTCGCCTCTTCTGTAATGGTGCTTGCAGCGTTGAGGAAACAAACACCTGGTTCTTTGGGTCACTTCTGGAGCGGCTAGGAGTGGATTCAGGGAAACTTGCCACAAATGTGAGAGATCGCTTGACCGAACTGAAGAAGGAAATCCCTCCAAGACGTCTCAAGGTACTGAAAGCACCAGCACCCGAAGATCAGTTGGTCCTCCCAGAATTAGTAGCTCCGGATTTGTTACTGACTGAGATCCTTAAAATGTCTCAGAACTGCATGAGCCAGGTCCAAAAGGATGATCTTAATAAACTGGGTTATGGGGAGAAAACGATTTCTAGAGCTGGATTTCTCATAGGCAGCCCAGCTCAGTATCAGGAGCTGCCTGAAGAGTTCCAAGGTAAGAGACTGAATGAGTTGCGAAATGAAAACCAGATTCTTAAAAAACGTGTGGCGTGTTTTATCTTCCCTCACTTTAACAGGGATAACAAACTCTGGTCATTGACAATTGCACCGATATTCAAAGGTCAGACGAAACTGGAAAACAATTCAAGATACGCTTCAGAGGAGACACCAAAATCCTACAAACTCAAAGGTTCCAAAGCAGTAATGGATGGTCTTGAGACCCTCTCGAATGTTGAAAAACTACTATCTATCACTGAAGGCATCAAGGATGCCGACAGCATCAGGGCACTGGGCAGAAAAGCCATTGCAACCCTGGGAGGAGTCAGCAGGGAACAGGCCGGAATCATCAACTCTCTCGGGCTCGATGAAATCCACCTGTGCTACGACGCTGATTTGGCAGGCAGGGGAAAAACACGGGCTGCCATCGGGTATTTCAATAGGTCCAAGGTTCTTGTGCTGGATCTCCCTGAAGGCAAAGACCCAAACGACCTTAGCCCGAAAGAACTGGGGAAATGCTCGCTTCTGGCACCTGATAAGTGGGCGGTAAAATACGGTATGCAACTGAACAGCAATGAATACACAGAGGATACCTCAAAGCAGCATATTATTGAATCTGTGGCATCAACATTTTCGGATACAGGCCCCCTCAACGATGGCTGCTATCCAAAGACCGGTTTCATACCTCTCTACCTCGAATATGCAAGGCCCCTGACCGAAGCGAGAGACCAGTTTCATCTGGCGACAGCTCTGGCGGTCCTTTCCGCAGCCTACGAGCGTAGAATATTTATTAAGGAAAGCAGCAGAATTTTCCCCAACCTCTACCTCTCCATAGTCGGTTACTCCAGTGCATCGAAAAAATCCACCTCGATCAAGCTTGGCCTTGATCTGCTTGAGGAGGTATTCCCGGAACGCCAATCCTTGTCGAACGCCTTCACACCGGAAGGTCTGCAATCGACTTTTCAGGAATGCTCCCGACAACTGATAGAGATTGACGAACTGGGTGGTTTTCTAGGGCAGGTGGCGAAGAAGACTTATATGTCCGGCATCGTCGACATCCTGAATTCGCTCTACGATTGCCCTCCACGCTACAGCAAAAGACTGGCGAGGGAGACCTTGGAGTTCGACGAACCCTACCCGGTTGTCATCTGCGGTTCTCCCTTTCGATGGCTGGCAGATGAGGCAAATTCGACGTTGAAGGAGGGAGGTTTTCTAGCCCGGTTCCAGTGGTTCATCACCCTGGATCGGCTGAAGGAAGAAGACCTTAAACCCATCACTCCGACTCGGGATGAAGTAAAAAGGAAAGAGTTGATCGAACGATTAACAGAAATACGAAAAATGGAAGATGATGACGTCTCAAATGAATTCACCTACGACCAAAAATCAACCGACCTCTACTGCCGTTTTTACAAAGAGCAGAAACTCTCGCTCCAGAACGAGCAATCAGAACAGATTGCTCCTCACGTCGAGAGGCTGCTGACGGCAGTCAAGAAATACGCCCTTATTTTTCAGGCAACGAAAGGGGAAGGTGAAGTGATCACGTATCAGACGATGAGCGAGGCCATCACTTTATGCAGGTGGTTGCGTGGCAACATAGAACACCTGTTCCAAGCCCACTTCCACGAGAGCAGAATTGATGAGCTGTGCCACAAGACGGTGAAGGCACTCAAACGAATGTCTGGTGAAGAAAAACGTTGGTGTTCATTAAGAGAGATAACCCAGAATGTCCGTGGGTTAGATTCTAAGAACAAATCAGACATTATCGAAACCTTGATGGATCGTGGACTGATTAAAACCAAAGCGGGTTCAAAGAAAAAAGGATCCAGGGAAGACTATCGGGGTTGGAGATTCAAACCAGCTGATTGAGGTTCATATAAAAGTGTAGACGTGTAGACAAAGTTGTCTACGGCTTCAGTTGTTCAAATAGCTGGGATGAGGATGGTTTTTGACCGTAGACAAGTCTGCTCTCATACGCATAAAAAACCGTTTTGTTGAGATGGTTTCTCTCGCACACAAGAAGGTGTCTACACTCGTATTATTTAATGATTATTTTTATATATTATATATTAATATTAATAATTTCAATGAACTATACAATAATAACGTGAAGAAAAACTGTAGGCAAATGTGTCTACACTTTGTCTACACTGTCTACACTTCCCGAAAATTACAGCCAACTATCAAGGAGAGGAGCCAATGTCATTTAAGAAAAAATTTGATCACTTTTATTATTATTACTTAGACGGAGAAGACAACACTGCTTACCTTAGCAAACTAGCGGAATTAGCCTCACGGGTAGAAGTGGTCACAGTGGACTTGGAGACTACGGGTCTCAATCCGCTTAAAGATAAAATAGCACTGATTGGAATCGGTGTTAACGATAAAAAAAGTGGCTGGAACTGCTTTCTTTTCGACCAGTTGGACCATGATTTCACTAAGATACTCAGGCCTTTACTTGAGTCTAAGAAAACTTACAAACTTGGCCACAATTTCAAGTTCGACTGGTCCTTCCTGTGGTACCAAACGGGAATCGACTGCCAGCCAATTCTGGATACCATGCTCGCCGCCATCGTCTGTGAATATGGCACGATGCAGGAGAAGGGTCGTTGGGGTCTGGCTGCACTTTCTCTTGAGAAACTTGGGCGTCAAATGGACAAGGACGAGGAACTGAGGACTTCCTTTAAAGGTGCACCTTATACTGAACGTCAGATTCACTATGCCGCAAGCGACCTGGTCCAAACCGGAGAGCTTTGGAACAGCTACGCCCCCTCACTCAGCGATCATTTCGATATCGTAAAACTCGAGTGTGATATCATTCCTGCTGTGGGTTCGATTGAGTTGGCCGGTATGAAAGTAGATATGAAAAAACTCAAGGTTTTGGTGGAACAGGCCAACCACTCTAAAAAGGTGTTGGAGCAAAGCCTTCCTATAGTTAGTTTGACCCAAGGTACTGCTTCTCAAAAGCCAAACACAGAGGAAAAGAGGCTGAACCCAAACTCACATAAACAGATCAAGGAGTATTTCAGAGAGTTCTTTGGAATCGAGTTGAAGGACACTTCCGAGAAAACCCTCAAGGAAATCGAATCAGAAGACGCCAGAGAGCTCTCGGATTTGATTCTCCAGTGCAAGGCCAACAAAAAACTAATCGGTACCTACTTGAAAAAACTCGATCCGGAATTGCTGCCCGAAGACGGCAGGATCAGGGGGCGGTTTTTATCCATGGGTGCCAGAACAGGCAGGTTTTCCGCTCAAGGCATCCTGCAGACGGTTCCACGCCAGCAGGAAATTCGGGAGTTGTTCGTGCCCGAGGAGGGAAACTGCTTCGTGATAGCCGACTACTCCCAGATTGAACTGCGTGTCTCAGCCGAACTTTCAGGGGAAAAGGTGATGCAGGAAGCCTTTGAAAATGACGAGGATCTTCACAGATTGACTGCGTCAAAAGCCTTCGGTGTTCAGCTTGGCGAAGTCTCCAAAGCTCAGCGCAGAGCTTCGAAAGCAATTAATTTCGGACTGATCTACGGGATGTCGTCCAAAGGACTTGTCGCCCACATGAAGTCCTCCGGAACCGAGATCAGTTTGCGTGAGGCCAAACACTTCCGCGCTGCCTTCTTCAAACTCTACCGGTCCTACCAGCCCTATCACTACAGGCTCTGGAAGAGGGCGGACAGGGAGTTCGGGGAAAATGGTGAGGTCTTGCTGGAAACACGATCCGGCAGAGTACGCAGGCTCATAGAAGATGATATGAGGTACAAATTAGAGCAGAATCCTTCAAAGAAGTGGCCCAGAAAAACCGTCGTCTACAATACTCCGGTGCAGTCGCTAGCCTCCGACGGCCTGAAACAGGCCCTTGTACTTCTCTGGCCACACCTCAAAGCACTGGATGCACGTCCGGTAAACCTCGTTCACGACGAAATCATCATTGAATGCAGGAAGGATGTGGCCGAGGAAATGTCGGGAATCCTTGAGGATTGTATGGTTCGGGGGATGGAGCGCTACTTAAAAAAAGTCCCGGTACTGGTGGAGGCAAAAATTGCAGACAGCTGGGCGGAAAAGTAATGCTTGCAACGAACAAAACACCACTTCCGGACCAACAGAATTCCTCTAAACAATTTCAATTTAATTTGATTAAAGTGGTATATGAAGTCAAAGAGGAAAAACAGAATTCTATTCCGCAAGTTTACACGATTCCGGAGGTTGCCGAGATCCTCAAATGTAAAATTAAAACTGTTGAGGGCCATTTATATGAGGTTCGTAATCTTTCCTACTTGAAAGTTGGAAGGGAAGTTACGTTAGGGAGGCAGATTGTTGACAAAGGTTTGGACAGTACAACACTTAGCGAAAATGCTTGAGCCAGAACAAAATCACTTGATAGAAGTATTAGAGCGACTTTGTTTAGCTGTGGAAAATTTATCGGAAGATTTGCGCCCGGAGTTAAAGAAGACAGCAACGCTTGAGCGAAAAAAGCAAGAAGCAAAGGAAATCGAAATTGCCGCCGTAAAAGCTGTGGCTAAATGGAAAGACAAAAAAAGGAATACGCAGCAATCATAGTTTCAGTATTAATTTTCCTGTAATGCTACCGGAACAACGAGCTGAATGTGCAGGGTGGCATTATCAAAAAGATTTGATTGTGACATTAGAAGAAAATTGGAGCCTGTTCCAGTCAAAATTAAAACAGGTTACCAAAACAAACAACGGAATTGTAAGCTATTGCCCTGCTTATAAAGACCAAAAACTAAGCCTTACTGCATCTTGCAATGGCGAGAAAATATTCTTTAGATGCCGAGCAGGATGTAATAATGAAGAGATTTTGAAGGCGCCGTGATATAACAAGACAAGAAAAAAAGTTTGGCTCGGTTGTGCACTCTTTTTGGCCGTTCGTTTTGGAGATGAGTGGGAAGCATTAAAGCCGATTGTGAACAGTTGGAAAATGTAGACGAGGATGAAACAGTAAAAGAGTTTAATAAATTGCATTCGCACATTAATAAGATACGAGGGGGATTGACATATGAAAAAAGAGAAATTTATTTATGATAAAAAGAGACTAGTCTGGATTGGTCAGTTCCATGATCTGCAAAAGTCTGGGACCTCTCATCCTCCACGAGTCACTTTGGGGACAAGTGAGGAGTGCGAGTATAAAGCTACAAAGCGAGGCCCTGTGCTCCGCAGCGATTCAGAGCTGATCAAATGGCTGTCTGTACTCTATGATAAAAAACGTCATGAGTACGAAACAAAGCAAGAGGCAATAGAAAGCATAGCGAGGGGAAAGCTGGCAGACGGCCCACTGATTCAGGGGCTTATGCAAAACTGGATTGATGACGATGTTCAGCCCTCTTCAAAGTCTGGCACTGTGAATGAATATCGGCGGACATGCACCCTCTTTTTAGACATTTGTGGAAACTTTCGCATCCGTAAATTCCGCAAGCAACATGCAAATAAGTTTCAAAATGGGTTAACCGGACTTGATCTCTCTGATTCGAGTGTACGCAAACACCAGACACAATTGCAGGTTTTCCTCAACTGGTCATTTACTGAAGAACACCTCGACAAACCAGTTAGAATTAAAAAAATTAAAGTTTCTCATCGGGGCCCTGAAATTTTTACCGTAGAGGAACTGGAGAATTTTCAGGCGGCAATAGAAAAAGCTCTTAGATCAAATCCAAACATCTATCAAAAACGCTGCATCAAAAATCATCTGCGGGCTTTTATGCTTGCAAGGCACGGTGTTCTCCGCAGCGGGGAAATATTAAATCTTCCACTCAGACATGTGCTGCTTGATGAAACACTCATCAGAATATCAGCCGTTTCAGAAATTGGCTGGACTCCGAAAAACAGGCAGGAGAGATTTGTTCCAATAAATCCGCAGCTGCATGAATTTTTAAAGAAGGATTTGCAGTTGAGGGAACCCGGAGAAACCTGGTTTCTGGATAATGGTAAAGGCAGGCAGGCATTTTCCACAAACAGTCAATTGGCACAGGCACTCAGAAGGCACATAAAAAGGGAAGGGTTGGAAAGGGCGGGGCGCAAGCCAATGCAATCGTTGCGTTCCACCGGAATAACGACAATGCTTGCAAATGGCGGGAAGCTTGATTTTGTTATGAAGATAGCCGGTCATTCAAATCCGCAAACGACCTTAAACCATTATGTGCGCAGCGAGAATTTTGACCTTCGGGACACTGTGAATTTACTCTCAATTTGAGCTTGAAGGTCGTGCCTTTATTGCCAAATTACTGCCAACAAAATTTTGGATAATTTGAAGTTATTGAAATCATAGGATAATATTAGCTATGCATACAGACTGAAAATCCGTGTGTCGGTGGTTCAATTCCACCTCTGGCCACCAT
>LULG01000476.1_pt1 | contig 10469 bp, 9 predicted proteins | sample 728211 | NCBI WGS metagenome assembly LULG01 (sample SAMN03860295, study PRJNA289734) | marine metagenome | biome: seawater column; feature: ocean; material: water; isolation source: Red Sea water column Station 169 - depth 200m | place: Saudi Arabia: Red Sea | collected 2011-10-15 | depth 200 m | reverse complement strand
GTATAGTAGAATATTTAATAGTAGCATCTTCATGGGCAATTAATTCTACACAAGCGGCATGTAATTGATTCTCATCCCTCATCGGTGCTGTGCATCCCTCAAGATAGCTGACTTCACTGCCTTCATCGGCAATAATTAGTGTTCTTTCGAATTGTCCAGTGTTAGCAGCATTAATTCTAAAGTATGTTGACAATTCAAGGGGACATTTAACATTTTTAGGTATATAGACAAAAGATCCATCGCTGAATACTGCTGAGTTTAAAGCGGCAAAATAATTGTCAGTGTAAGGAATTACTGATCCTAGGTATTTTTTCACTAGATCTGGATATTCTATAACTGCTTCAGAAAAAGAACAGAAAAGAACCCCATGTTTTGCTAATTCATCTTTGAATGTTGTGGTTATAGAAACACTGTCAAAGACTGCATCAACAGCAACACCTTCTAATTTTTTTTGTTCGTCGAGAGAAATACCAAGTTTATTATAGGTATCTAAGATTTCTGGATCTACTTCATCAAGACTTTTTCTGCTTTTTACCTTTGGAGCTGCATAATAACTCAATGCTTGATAATCTATTGGTTCATAATGAATATTAGCCCAAGTTGGCTCCTTCATTTTTTTCCAGTTTTTATATGCTTTTAATCTCCAATTAAGCAACCATTTTGGTTCCTTTTTTATCTTGGAAAGTTTTTTAATAACTTCTTCATCTAATCCAGGTTCAAATTTGATTTGATCTACATTCGTAGTAAATCCATATTTGTACTTCTGATCAAGATTTTTATCAATTATTTGCTGGTTTTTATCAATCATTTCTAGTAGGCGAAAATTTATCTAATTACAGTGTGATTTACTACGAATTTAGGAATTTATTTCCGATAAAATTCCGACAAAAGTTTTTATGAAATTCTATACTCATTGCTTACTTAATTTTCGTAGTGTAAATTGAATGTCGTTTCAGAGATAATGAGTAAAAAAATTAAATCAGAAACTTTAGATAACGTTACGATACGTTTTGCAGGTGATTCCGGGGATGGAATGCAGCTCAGTGGGGGAAGATTTACCCAAACTTCAGCAATTGTTGGTAATGATTTAAGTACATTGCCAGATTTTCCAGCTGAAATACGTGCTCCCGCTGGATCTCTAGCTGGAGTAAGTTCGTTTCAGATTCATTTTAGTTCCCACGAAATTCATACACCAGGAGAGGAACCTGATGTTTTGGTTGCTATGAATCCTGCTGCATTAAAAGTTCATTTAGAAGAATTAGTTCCTGGAGGAATTCTTATAGTCAACAAGAATGCATTTACAAAAAAGAATTTAAAGTTTGCAGGATATGAATCTGATCCAACTGAAGACGGTTCATTAGATGATTATTATTCAGTGCACTATATTGAGATGAGTAAATTAGTTACAAATGCTTGTGAAGGATTAGATTTACCTTCAAAAACTGTTGAAAGAACTAAAAATCTTTGTGCTTTAGGAGTTCTCTTTTGGATGTATGATCGTCCTCTCGAACCTACTCTCGATTGGTTAAATAAAAAATTTAAATCTAAACCATTAATTATTGATGCTAATACAAGAGCTTTGCATGCGGGATATAATTATGGTGATACTGCAGAAATCTTTACCACACGTTATGTTGTAAAAAAAGCTAGTTTAGCTCCTGGAAAATATAGAAATATTAATGGAACTTTAGCTTCGTGTTTAGGAATACTGACTGCATCACAAAAAAGTAATTTAAATATTACTTTTGCTGGTTATCCTATCACTCCAGCAAGCAATCTATTACATACTTTATCAAATTGGAAAAATTTTGGGATTAAAACTTTCCAAGCAGAAGATGAAATTGCTGGAATAGGAGTTGCTATTGGAGCTTCTTATGGTGGATCGCTTGGGATTACTGCCTCGTCTGGTCCTGGTATTGCATTGAAGACAGAAATGATGGGTTTGGCAGTGATGACTGAACTCCCATTGGTAATTATCAATGTTCAAAGAGGTGGACCTAGTACCGGATTACCAACAAAAACCGAACAATCAGATTTATTGCAAGCTGTATATGGACGTAATGGAGAAGCCCCAATTCCTGTTATAGCACCTACTACACCTGGGGATTGTTATTTTGCCGCATATGAAGCATGTAGAATTGCTGTTAAATATATGGTGCCTGTTATTGTATTATCTGATGGATATCTTGTTAATGGTTCAGAGCCATGGCTTATTCCAAATCCAGATGATTTAAATGATTTTATTGCAAATTTTGAAAAAGAAAATACCTCTGGCGAAAAATTTCTTCCTTATAAGCGTGATACTAATACATTAGCAAGAAATTGGGCTATTCCTGGAACAAAAGGCTTAGAACATCGCATTGGAGGTCTTGAAAAACAAAATATTACTGGAAATGTGAATTATGAACCTGGTAATCACCATGAAATGGTACAAATACGTGCTCAGAAAGTTCAAAATATTGTGAATGAAATTGGTCCTACTGATATTTATGGTAAAAAAACAGGAGATTTACTTATTCTTAGCTGGGGGAGTGCCCATGGGTCTTGTAGATCAGCAGTAGAAACTTTATTAGAGGAAAAATTACTGGACAATTTAGAAAAATTATTCGTTCAGAATTTTTAGTTGATGCAGTTGGATTCAATCAAGTAAGAGGAAAACCATTGAGTCCTTCAAGCATTGTAGATAAAGCAAAGGAATTAATTAATGAGTAAAAATGAAGCACTAACAAGAAAAGATTTTTCATCAGATCAAGCTGTTAGATGGTGTCCTGGGTGTGGAGACTATGCTATTCTTGCTCAAACTCAGAAAGTTTTTCCTGAGATTACTACAAAAAAAGAAGATGTAGTTTTTATTTCAGGAATTGGTTGTTCAAGTCGTTTCCCATACTATATGGATACATTTGGTTTTCATACAATTCATGGAAGAGCACCAACCATTGCTAGTGGATTAAAGATTTCGAATCCAGAACTATCAGTTTGGATTGTTACAGGAGATGGAGATGGGCTTTCTATTGGAGGAAATCATATTATTCATTTAATGAGAAGGAATATTGATCTTAATGTTATGTTATTTAATAATAGAATTTATGGTCTTACAAAAGGACAGTATTCCCCTACGTCTGAAAGAGGGAAAATTACATATTCAACTCCAATGGGTTCTTTAGACCATCCTTTTAATCCAACAAAATTAGTTCTTGGTGCTGAAGCAGGATTTGTTGCAAAAACCATTGATGTGGAATTAAAACATCTTCAAGAAATTATTAAAAGAGCAAATGATTATAATGGTACATCGTTTATTGAAATTTATCAAAATTGTAATATTTTTAACGATAATGCATTTTCTAATCTCACCAATAAAGAGACTAAATCGGATCAATTATTAAGGGTAGAGGATGGTAAACCTATGATTTTTGGTCTAAATGATGATAAAGGCATTTCTATGGATGGTACAACTCCAAAAGTTGTAAAAATTGGTAAAAAATATTCGATAGATGATATTTTAGTTCATAATGAAAAAGATGAGTTTATTGCGGATATGCTTTCCAATTTTACTTCAAATGATGTTTTTCCGGAACCAATAGGTGTATTATATTGTAAAGAAAGAGCAACATATGATGGTTTAATGGAGCAACAAATGCAAGATGCACAGAAAAAAGATAAAACTCCAAAAACGCTTCATGATTTACTTAATGCTGGTGATACTTGGAAAGTCAAATGACAAAATTTAGAACAGAAAAAGATAGTTTAGGCACAGTTCAAGTTCCTGCAAAAGCTTATTATGGCGCTCAAACTCAAAGAGCAGTTGAAAATTTTGAAATTGGATGGGCAATGGATTTAAATCTAATTTTTCCATATATCATCATCAAAAAAGCTGCTGCAATTTCTAATCATACTCAAAAAAGATTATCCAAAAAATTAAGCAATGCAATTGTAAAAGCATGTGATGATATTCTAGAACATCCGGAAGATTTTATTGATCAATTTCCTGTCTCTGTATTCCAAAGCGGTAGCGGAACACAAACAAACATGAATGTTAATGAAGTCATTGCAAATAAAGCCAATGAACTATTAGGTGGAAAGTTAGGAGAATATCAATTTATTCATCCTAATGACCATATAAATATGTCTCAATCTACAAATGATACCTTTCCTTCAGCTATTCTTATTGGATGTGTTTTGAATGTTGAGGATAATTTGTTACCAAGTTTAGAAATATTAAAAGCAGAATTGAGTAAAAAAGAAAAAGAATTTAAATCAATTGTTAAAGTTGGTAGAACACATCTGCAGGATGCAACCCCAATTACATTAGGACAAGAATTCTCTGGATACGCATCAATGATTAGTAACGATATCAAGAGGATTGAAAATACATTGAAAGAATGTTCTAAACTCCCAATAGGAGGAACTGCTGTTGGAACAGGAATTAATACGATTGCAGGTTATGATAAATTAATGGTCAATACTATAAACAACGAGACTGGACTTAGTTTTAAAGTCTGTAATAATAAATTTGAACTTTTATCTTCGCAGAATGCTATTTCTGATTTATCTGCTCAAATAAAGATTTGTTCTAGCTCACTTAATAAAATTGCAAATGATATTAAATGGTTATCTAGTGGTCCAATGGCTGGTATTGGTGAATTAAAACTTCCGTCGAACGAACCTGGTAGCTCTATTATGCCTGGGAAGATTAATCCAACGCAATGTGAAGCAGTAAATATGGTCCATGCCCAAATTCTTGGTAATGATATAACTGTTGGATTTGCAGGATCAGGTGGAAATTTTGAGTTAAATACGTATAGACCAGTAGTTGCATCTACTATCCATGAATCCATTGCTTTGTTGAGTGAAGTTTCAGAGTCTTTTGCATTACATGCGATCAAAGGATTATCTGCTAATAAGAAAAAAATTAAAGAAAATTTAAATAAATCTTTGATGTTAATAACAGCGCTTGTTCCAGAGATAGGTTATGAGAAATCTGCAGAAATTGCAAAAAAAGCATTAAAAGAAAATATATCACTCAAAAAAAGTGCAAAGAAATTGAATTATCTATCTGAAAAAGAATTTGATAAAATTGTTAAACCAGAATTAATGGTTTCTCCTAAGAAAAAATGATCCAATCTTTTTTTAAGTCTTTTAAAATTATCTTATATCTATCTTTACTATTATTAGTTTATTTGATATACCTATCTAGAGATTTACCATCTCTTGAGCGATTGGAAACATTTGATCCTGCCATGCTATCGACCATTTATGATCGTAATGGTGAAATTATTGGAGAATTCTATATCCAAAAAAGAGTCTTTATTGATTTAGAAGATATGCCAGAACATTTAAAATATGCAGCAATCTCTTCTGAAGACAAACGTTTTTTTCAACACTGGGGAGTAGATGTACAAAGTGTATTTCGTGCTATCATTGTTAATGTCATTTCAATGGAATTCAGACAGGGATTTAGTACACTTTCTCAGCAATTAGCGCGTAATCTGTATAAAGAGATTGGGTTCAGAGATAGCGTGACAAGAAAGATAAAAGAAATTATTACTGCCATACAGATTGAGAGAACTTATACCAAACAAGAAATTTTAGAAATGTACTTAAACACAGTGCATTTTGGGCATGGTACTTATGGAGTTGAATCCGCAGCAAAAAGATATTTTAATAAAAAAGCATCAGAATTGACAATTGGTGAATCAGCAATGCTTGTCGGATTATTACCTTCTCCAGCAAATTATTCACCGTTAAGAAATTTAAATAAGTCCATTGAAAGACGTTCTATCGTTTTAAAATTAATGTATAACCAAGATTATATTTCTCATGAAGAATATATGGAGCACAATAGTATTATTCCTGACAATATTTTCTATGAAATACCAAAGAGTAAAGCACCTTATTTTACAGAATATGTACGAAGAACGTTGGAAAAAAGAGATGACGAATTAGGGATTAATATTTATCAAGATGGTCTTAAAATTTATACTACTCTTGACTATGGTTTGCAACAAATTGCTGAGGATGTTGTAATGAAAACGCTCCGCAATAACCAAGATGAATTTAATAATCAACTGTTTGCTGATAGTGAACGTTTTTCAAAATTGGGTTATTTATCGATTTTCCCAGAAGATTCTGTAAAAATGATGCTTAATGGTCAAATGCAATTGTATGAGGAATTAAGACAAAATTTATTGGTCCAATGTGCATTTATTGCATTAGACACTAGAAATGGTGAAATCCTAGCAATGATTGGAGGCAGATCTGATTATATTGATCAATATAATAGAGCAACACAAGCAAGAAGACAACCAGGTTCTGTCTTTAAGCCTTTTATTTATACAGCTGTTGTTGATAATAACTACCCTGTTACTACGCAATTACTAAATCAACCAGTTGCTTTATATAGAAATAATGCAAAAGGTGAAAAAGAAAAATGGACACCAAGAAATTACGACAATAGTACTGGGGGATTAACCACATTAAGAGAAGGATTAAGAAGATCCTTGAATTTAATTTCTGTACGTATGGTACAAGAGCTTGTACCTGCACAGCAGGTCAAAAATGTTGCACAAAGAATGCAAATTAAATCTCCAATTCGTGCTTTCGATTCTATTGCGTTAGGAGTGTCAGAAGTAACCCCAATGGAAATAGTGAGCTCCTATTCAATTTTTTCTAATAAAGGAATTTATTCTTCCCCAATTGCAATTACAAAAATTGAAGATAAATATGGACAAATCATCAAAGAATTCAGTACAACACAACAAGAAGTACTTAGTCCTGAAACAGCCTATGTAGTAACAAATTTATTACAAACTGTTATTGATAAAGGAACAGGAGGAAGTGCAAGATGGAAATACAGATTTAGACATACAGCAGCAGGTAAAACTGGAACAACTCAAGGTTGGAGCGATGCATGGTTTGTCGGTTTTACTCCTAATATTTCTGCTGGAGTTTGGTTTGGAGTAGATCAGTATCCAATTAGTTTAGGAGAAGGGCAATCTGGGACTAAAGCAGCATTACCAGCTTGGGCATTATTTATGAAGGAAGCACATAAAAAACTGGGTATTCCAGATGAAGATTTTGTGATGCCAGAAGGAGTCATCGAAGTTGAAATAGATGCGGATACAAAATTACTTCCAAATTCAAGTACAAAGAAAAGAGAAAAAGAAATTTTCTTCCAAAACAATAGACCAACGAATTAGTTTTTTAATTGTGACATTGCTGCACCAAGTGCGACACCTATTCCGATACCTACTGCCAAATTGTCTGTTGCTGCTCCAATAGTAACACCTAAGGCAATCCCTACTCCCATTTTACCAATCGGTTTCATTTTAATTTCTTTCTTTTAAGGCTTCAACTAATTCAAATTCTTTCTTAAATGTTGCTTTCGCACCACCTTTTTCTTTAAGTAAGATATAACCATAACTTCCCAATTCCATTGCAACTTTATCTCCATAGCGAGTATCATACCAATTTTTTTGGCCTTCATTATCAATGATTACTTGGTATCTACCATTTTTTTGAGCTTCATCTTTATGATTATCAAATCCCATCAATAAAAACAAATTTACTGTTGTTAATATTCCAATTAAAAAACTCTTAATGTCTAATTTCATTTCTGCTCCTTTTTTTGATTTAAAACTGTTTACTAATTTTGTTTATCTGAAAGAAATAGAAGTATTCCACCCACAATAAATAAAATCATATTTGGCATCCATGAGCCAAATGTTGGATCCAAAAGATTTCTATCTGCTAATTGCTCTCCCCATATTAATAAAATATAATACACAAGAAAGAATACAATACTTAACCCTGATGCAATCGTAATTCCCCCTCTTCTAACTAAGATTCCAAGAGGAGCACCAGTCATTGCAAATAAAAGACAGGCAACTGCAAGTGTAAATTTTTTATGAATTTCTACAAGATATTTGTTATTTGTTTTTTCATAATTTGAAATCAACATGAATTCGTTTTCTAATTGTCTAGAAATATTATTAAATGATCGTAATTTTTCTTTCTTTTCATGTTCAGGAATAGAAATATCATCTCGATAAATCTTTTCAGCTGCTATTTGTTCATTATTTTCTTTGAGAATTTCAATAGCTATCAAGACACTCTCTAAATTTATATCTTTATTCCATTGAATTCCATGATTATCCAATACTGTTTTAATTCTTTGATTAATTTGCACCATGTATTGTTTATTTTTTCCAATTTTTTCAATCATCTGCGCTACTTTCATCTCTCGATCTGTACGAATAGAATCGCTACTCCTATTTAAAAGTAAATCATCTATAGAGATAGTAATTTGATGTGTAGCAAACTTAATTTTTCTATAATGGTTATAATCGTCTAGGTCAATTTCATGCATTTCTCCGTTTTCCAAATCTAAAATTACAATATCTTGATTAGATGTCAGTTTTCCTTTCTCAGCATAGATTGTTGTTTGTTCAGATTTGTCACTTTTACTAAATATTTTTACATCTTTAAATTCATTTCCGTCCATCTCCCTTACAATCATACTATACTGTGGAATAGTGTTAATAAAATATCCTGGTTCAATCGTCAATTCAGGTTTTTTCTGGTAGATATCTTTTGCAAGCAAACGAGCATGGTAATTCATATCAGGAAGCACAAAATTATTAAATAAACAAAGGAATAAACCAATCAGTCCACCAAATAAGACCGCAGGCTTAATAATGCTAAATACGCTTACTCCTGCTGCTTTTAATGCCGTGACTTCATTGTCTTGCGACATTCTCCCATAGGTCATTACTGTTGAGATTAACAGTGACATCGGAACCGATAATGCAATAATCCAAGCTAAGTTTAGATATAAATATTCGAGGATAATCCATACATCTAATCCCTTCCCTAAAAAGCGATCAACCGCTCTAATAAGAAACTGCAAAAATAGTACCGTTGTTATTACCCCTAACGATAATAAGAATGGAATCAAAGATTCTTTAATTAGATATTTATTTAATGTACTCATTCTAAATATTTAAAAATTTAACTCTACTTGTTTAAAAAGATAAACTATAATAAGTTTCCAAGCTTTAAATTTAAGCTAATGGTGGATGTAGCTCAGTTGGTTAGAGCCCCGGTTTGTGGAACCGGCTGTCGTGGGTTCGAGTCCCATCATCCACCCGTTCGGGGTGTAGCGTAGTCCGGTTAGCGCACCTGCTTTGGGAGCAGGGGGTCGGAGGTTCAAATCCTCTCACCCCGACAATTTTTTAGGAAAGCTTTGAAAATACTAAGAACACCAGACAAGCGTTTTGCTTATTTAAAAGAATACCCATTTGACCCTCATTACACTACCATCAAAACGCATGATAATTCTGATTTAAGAATTCATCATATTGATGAAGGACCTAGAAATGGACCAATTCTATTGTGTATCCATGGACAGCCTGTATGGAGCTATCTTTATTTACGCATGATCCCTTTTCTTACCGAAGCGGGTATCCGTGTTATTGCACCTGATCTTCCTGGGTATGGTAAATCAGATAAACCAGCTGCTAGGGAAGATTATAGTTATCAACGACAAGTGGACTGGATGAGCCAGTGGCTTCAAAAAAATGATTTTTCCAATGTAACTCTCTTTGGACAAGATTGGGGTGGGCTGATTGGATTACGAATGGTTGCAGATAATGATGCACGATTTAATCAAGTATCTATGGGAAATACAGGTTTGCCTTATAATCCAGATGTTCCCAAAGAGGATTTATCAATACAGGCAATTCACAAGAAGAATATCTTCTTGCTTTTGCTCATTGGCAAAAATATTGTTGGGAAACCAAAGATTTACCTGTTGGCATCTTTAATTCGATGTCCATGGAAAGAAGAAATAAAATAGAATTTTCCTTAGAACAATTCATGGACAAACTAGGGTTAAGAGATATATATCCCTTTCGAAGTACACTTAGCAAAGCATATGAAGCTCCTTTTCCTGATCCAAGTTTCAAGATGGGTCCTAGAGCTATGCCAAGACAAGTACCAATATTCCCTGACCGATCATTGGAAGCACAAAAAAACGCTTGGGAATATTTTTCCCAATTTGAAAAACCCTTTCTATGCGTTTTTGCTGGTAACGATCGTATTACCAATGGAGGGGAAAAACCTTTTTTAAAAAAAGTTCCAGGTACAAAAAATCAGCCTCATGTTTTAAATATTGGTGGGGGACACTTCTTTCAATGGACACGTCCTAAGGAATTGTCGGAAGTACTCATTAATTTTGTTAAAAGAACATAAAACTAGTAGTTCTTTATTTGCTATAGGACCATTATTCACATAAATTCTTTCATGAATAAAATCGTTACCAAGTTATTATTCCTTATTATTTTATCTAGTTTACTTTTCCCACAAGATAATCAATATCCTGTAGATTTAGAGGTTGTTTCACAAATCCGTGAAGAAGGACTGCATAATTCAGATCTTCCCAATACGTTATCTTATATGACAGATGTATTAGG
>LULG01001019.1_pt1 | contig 10485 bp, 8 predicted proteins | sample 728211 | NCBI WGS metagenome assembly LULG01 (sample SAMN03860295, study PRJNA289734) | marine metagenome | biome: seawater column; feature: ocean; material: water; isolation source: Red Sea water column Station 169 - depth 200m | place: Saudi Arabia: Red Sea | collected 2011-10-15 | depth 200 m | reverse complement strand
CTTTTCTATCTGCAATCCAGAGGTGTCGATGAAGAAGCCGCTAAGGCTATATTGATACGGGGGTTTGCCGAGGAGATGATAGACGAGTTCGAACCCGAGTCATTGAACACTTTTGTAGAACGGGTTGCAAGCGAGCGTATCCCTGTGCTTTTAGCTGAGTCAGACACGATAGGTACTACATGAACGGCAGTGAGAATCTGATCCATACTTTTGATGTGGAAGATGTCCGAGCGGATTTTCCGATCTTGAATCGAAAGATCAACGGCATGAACCTCGTTTATCTAGATAATGCTGCTACCACCCAGAAGCCTCGGCATGTTATCGATGCACTCACACGATATTACGAAGAGACGAATGCTAATGTACACCGTGGAGTCCATACCCTTTCGGTCGAGGCCACCGACGCTTATGAATTAGCACGGGAAAAGGTTGGCGGGTTTATAAACGCGCCAAGACCCGAAACTGTGATATGGACCCGTAATACTAGCGAGTCTTTAAACCTTGTCGCCGCAACCTGGGCAGAGGAGCATGTGGCTAAGGGTGACAACATTGTGATCACCGCGATGGAGCATCATTCAAACATCGTGCCCTGGCAGCAGTTAGCGATGAAAAAGCAGGTCGAGTTAAGGTATATCCCTGCTGGCAAAGATGGGCTTTTGGAAATGTCCAATATTTCCAAGATTATCGACTCAAGTACTAAAATTGTCTCGGCCTCACATGCCCGTTGATGCGCAGGCGATGGAAGTCGACTTTCTGTGTTTTTCTGCACACAAAATGCTGGGTCCGACCGGTATAGGTGTTCTATACGGAAAATATGATCTTTTGAACGATATGTCGCCGTTCATGTTCGGTGGTGACATGATTTTGGAAGTTACATATGAAGATGCCAAGTGGAATGATCTCCCCTACAAATTCGAAGCTGGTACACCCAACATCGCTGATGCTATTGCTACTGGCGCTGCTGTTGATTATTTGAACAATCTGGGGATGGAAAATGTTTGGCGGCACGAGCAGGAATTAACTGCTTATGCCCTGGAGCAGATGTCTTCACTTGCCGGTCTGAAAATCATTGGGCCAAAAGACCCTACACTCCGGGGCGGTGTGATTTCCTTCATGCATGATTCGATCCACCCACATGATCTGGGCACGGGGTTGGATCAGCTGGGAATAGCGATTCGCACCGGGCACCATTGTGCTATGCCGCTTGTCCGCAGTTATGATGTGGTAGCAGCAGCTCGGGCGAGCTTTTATGTCTACAATACCAAGCGTGAGATTGATGAACTGGTGAACGGAATCAGTGAAACAGCGGGGTATTTCGCGTCATGATGGGTGGCACATCAGGTCTTGGTGACCTCGACGAACTGTACGAGGCGATCATACTCGATCATTACCGTAGCCCGCGCAATTCTGCACCTCTTGATGACCCGGACGTTGATCTTGAAGTTAACAATCCGTTTTGTGGAGACGAGTTCCATATTCAACTTAAAGTCTCTGATGGGTCAGTTTCGCAGGTCGGAATCAATGGTCGTGGCTGTGCGATTAGTCAGGCGTCAGCATCTCTGCTCGCAGAACTGGTCGAAGGTAAGTCATATGCGGAGGTCAAAGCAGCGGTTGATTCCGTGCGCCGACTATTAAAGGGTGAAGAAGTCACCGAAGAAGAGCAGGATCTCCTCGGTGACATCGAGGCACTGGGTGGCGTGCGTAAATTCCCTGTTCGTATCAAGTGCGCTCTGCTGAGTTGGGTAGGTCTGGACGACGCCTTGACTGATCACATTAAAAAGTAGTTCATGATGATCGTCAATGACGATTAGCTCTCAGTTTGCGATAACCAGACCTGTGTGAGGAAATGGCTGTCTCCGCGTGGTGTCATCGGATTAAAGTTTTCAACATAATCCCACCACATCCAATACGTGCTTCTTTTCTTGATGATGAACCTGTGAGAACCGTCAAGGATTTTCTGTTGTATTTCGAGTAGAATTTCTGCTCTTTTATCTGGGTGTATAAGAGACAGGGCAAACAGATATCCGGTTGTGCTTGAAATTGGAAGGGGAGCGCCGACAAATATATCGTAATTTCCATTTACCCATACTTCGTCCCCGAAAGTTCTCGTGGAGACTCGTTCTAATTTCGTTTGGATACCAGCTGATGTAAGCTCTTCGACCATGTGTTGGGCCATATCGATATATTCTGACCCGTATTCGCCCACTTTGATTGTTAGGCCTTCTGGGGGTACACCTTCGGTGGAGGACAGGATGGTACTAGCTTGTTTCGGATCATTGAATCGATTCCCTAAGTCCGTGGTTGATAGTTGCCAATCTGGGTTCAAAAGAGGCAGACCGAGAGAAATCGACGGGTAATCCTCATTTTCTGTTGCATCTTCCTGCATCAGATCTGCGATAAGCGGGTCCCATGCCAGCATCATGGCTTTGCGAACGTCCTGCCTGTCGATAGGTGAGCGCGCTGTGTTCATGGCTATCTCAATACCTGCAGCAGAATTTGATATTCCTGTCCACCTTATTTCTTCGAATTTTTCTGTTGCATCGGAGATTAAACCCCAATCCGCTTGCGCAACATCTAGTATTTTCGAACGCATACCAGCCACACGGGTTCCCTGGCCTGGCATAACTTGAATATCGAGTCCGTCCAGGTAGGGTATATCTCCGTAATAGCTTGGATTGACAATTAATCGTGTCATGTCGGCTTGGGATTTAGTGGTGATCCATGGTCCTGAGCCGATTGTTGGTCCACGGCGTAGGTCTCCGTTCGCTTTAACTACCTCGGGGGCTACGATGCGGGAGTGAGAGTCGGCGAGTTTTTCCAATATCTCAGAATCGGGTGTCAGTAGACGGATAACTATGTCGCTGTCGCCGATCGCAGTGAAATCAGCCACGCTCGATAGCAGAGACGCGTTTGGATACTCGTTAGTAGCCTGTCGCTTAAGACTGAATACGATGTCCTGAGCAGTAACGGTGCGTCCATTGAGCGGTGGTATGTCCTGCCAATTGATGTCCCCTCGAAGTTTGATATTCAAGGTGATTGGAGTCGATAGAGTCCATGATGAGCATAGATCACAAACAACAACAGGACCGCCATTATTTAAGTCAAACTTGAACAGCCGTGAATAGGACTGGCCTGTCCCCCACGTAAGCAGACCGGACGAAACGGTCAGGTGCGGATCTGTATGAGGCGGTCCTTCAGGTACGGCAAACCTTAATGTTCCACCTCGATCCAGGTTTTCGGGGGGACGTATCGTAGGCTTCGGTGCGGCAGACGTGATGGTAGCGAAAGGTGTAGCTATTGGATCAGAAGTAAGTTTTGACTTGGCAGTTGGTGTTGGTTGTGCTGGTTGTATAGTGGCGGTCGCATCAGGCTGTTGCGCTGTTTCGACAACGGTAGGTGTGGGTGATGGATCAGATGTTTTATTTGTGCATTGCGTTAGAACCAACGCTGCACAAATTAGAACTGTAAATGACAGAAAGTTACTGAACGGCACAAATTTTAACTTGTACAGTTTCAGTGACCGTTGAGGAGATGGTCTATGTTGACCTGTTGGATACATTGTCAATAAAGGATAACTACAGTCCAGCGTAGATGGATGATAGCGGCAAGTCCGTGTTTTGCCCCTGTTACGAACTGAAGTTATTTATGTAGTCGGGTTAGAATCTCCTGAGCAGGCATCCGGGCACGAATCCACAGGAAGTAAGAATGACCAAACTCAATATCATGGCGTCACGACATTCGGCTTTTTATAGTCCGATGATTTGCACTATAGCGGGAGGATTCCTGGAAAAAGAGGGCCTTTCCGGTGAATATCATGTTGTTGAGGCTGGCAGCACCAGCGGAGGGGCGGTGGCAGAGGGCCGTATGGACGTCGCCCAGGCCGCGGTCTCTGCAAGTTGGAGTCCACTCGATAAGGGTACGAGACCCGCGTTCGCTCATTTTGCGCAGATCAACAGGTACGACGGTTTCTTTATTGCAGCCCGTGAACCTGATACGGATTTTTCATGGAACAAGCTTTTGAACGGTAAGTTCCTGTACGTGCATGGTGGGCAGCCTGAGGCTATGCTCCGGTATGGCGCGTTTAAGCAGGGTCTTGACCTATCGGATGTAGACGATATTCCATCTCCTGGGGGATCCGAAATGATGGATCAATGGGGTAATGGTGAAGGAGACTATTTCCATGAGCAGGGCGCATTTCCTCAGCAGCTCGAGCATGACGGAAAGGGTTACATTGTTGGATCGGTCGGTGAAGCTGTAGGTCCTGTGGCTTTTTCAAGCTTGGTAGGTCGCTGGGATTGGTTGGAGACCGATGATGCGAGGCGCTTTGCCGCAGCGTACAAACAGTCACGGGAATGGGTAAACACTGCTGATCCCGCGGAGATTGCTAGGGCCGAGGCTGATTTTTTCCCCGACATGGCAGAGAGTGCGATTGCATCTGCTGTTGGTTTTTATCAAAGTCTTGGTACCTGGTCAGGTGGTATTGCTATAGAGGAAGAGCTTTACCAGGCTGCCCTTGACGTGTTCGAGCATTCAAACCTTGTTGGTTCCCGCCATCCATATGGCGATGTGGTGGTCCCGCCGCCTGGTATTTAAGCGGTTCTATCGATTGGATGAGTGGTTGGTCCAAATCAACTGGCTGCGCGTACCACGGCGTCGAAAGTGGCTTCAGCTATCAATATTCCCTAAGGTGATTATGTCGCACTACGATCAACATATATCGTTTTTGTTTGAGTGAAGAATTCGATTGCTGCCTTGCCTTGTTCACGGTTCCCAGAGGAACTTGACTTCATCCCACCAAATGGCACCTGAGGTTCAACACCAGCGGTTTCACCGTTGATCTTGACAATGCCAGCTTCTATGCGGTCTGCAAAGTCGAGCACTGAGTTCAGGTTACGGGTGAATATTCCTGCGCTCAGCCCGTATTCGACTGAATTAGCGATCTCCAGTGCGTCCTCTGCATCGGAAGAAGGAATTATTGATAGAACCGGACCGAAGATTTCCTCGCAGGCTATAAATGAGTCCGCGGCGACTTTTGTCATTACTGTAGGTTCTACGAACGTACCATTGTCGAATGGAGATCCTGTTGGAACTCCACCTCCTGTCAAAACGTTCCCGCCGTCTTTAACACCGCGCTCCACCATCGCTTTTATGTTGTCTTTTGAGGCTTTATCGATAACCGGGACGACTATTGAGTCTGGGTCTGATCCAGGTCCAATTTTTAGCGCTTTGGTTTTTTCCACAACGAGGCTTGTGAATTCTTCCATCACCTTTCCAACTACGATAGCCCGAGAAGTTGCCGTACATTTTTGGCCTGAGTATTTCATCGCTCCGGAAACAGTAATCTCAGCAGCCTGTTCTAAGTCTGCATCTGGGAGGACGATTATGGGGTTTTTCCCGCCCATTTCGAGTTGATACCGGTTTCCACGCTTGGCGGATTCAGCTGCTATCTGCATGCCAATTTTGGTTGAGCCAGTAAACGAAACGGCACTGACATTTCGATTGGTAATCAATTCGTCACCTATCGCTCCACCTGACCCAGTGATCAGGTTGAATACTCCAGAAGGTAGGTCGACGGACTCCCACATACGTGCGATCAAGGTTGCCACGTGTGGGGTTGCTGAGGCGGGCTTTAGGACTATCGTGTTCCCATAAACGAGTGCTGGTGCCATTTTCCAAATAGGTATGGCAAGGGGAAAGTTCCATGGCGTTATAAGACTTATGACGCCCAAGGGCATGCGATCAGTGTAAAGAAGAATATTTGGGTTTACTGATGGGACCACAGTGCCCACTGGATTTGAGCCTTCGACTCCGTAATATTGGAGCAATGCAACAGCCCGACCAACTTCACCGCGCGATTCAAGGATCGCTTTACCGGATTCTCTGGTTATTGCCTGAGCGTATTCCTCGAGATTTGCCTCAAGGTATGTAGCCGCTTTTAGTAAATATCCACCACGCGCAAGTGAGGAGGTCTGTCGCCAGCTCTCTTTGACGTTGGAGGCTGCTGAAATAGCCGAGTGCGCATCGATCGGTTCGGACGCTTGGAACTCGCCAATCACATCCAAGTGGTCTGCTGGATTTTTGCTGATTGTAAATTTGCTGGATGCTGAATCAACCCAAGCACCGTCAATATAGTTTTGATACCGCTCGGCCATAATGTTTCCTCCGGGATTTCTATAGGTTGAACACTTCCGAATCCTCGACTCGGCCTCGGCGAGTGATGTGATCAGCCAGAGATTGCCCAATGCTGGCATTAGAGATCATCAGTGTCAACGATCAGTTTACGATTGTCAGGAAAACCTTCTTGTAATTCTGTTTAATATTTATCGTACTTGTGACTGAAATTTTTTTATGATTTGCATCAGCGGTATGCCTGTACTTGTTCTATAAATGCTTCGCCATATTTTTTAATCCACAATGGCCATGCAACTCCTACACATCTCACGCCCATGGATAGGAATGATTCGACGTTATCGTCATTCACCAGTGTCCCTGCTATACCTCCTCCATTGATAATCAGGTCAATCGCTCGCTTAATAGCGTCTTGGACCTCTGGGTGGTCCGGGTTGCCTACGTGGCCCATGGACGCGGCCATGTCTGACGGTGCTACATAAAAGATATCGATCCCTTCGACTTTAGTGAGTTCAGGGAGATTTTCTATTGCTTCAAAATCTTCAATGAGTGGGATGCACTGGGCTTGCTCATTGGCGCTTGCTCATTTGCATGTAGAAAATAGTCATCCACTCCATAAGCACGCCGGCTTCCCGCAACTCCACGAATACCGCTAGGAGGATATTTGCATGCGCTGGCAGCTAATTTGGCATCTTCCAAAGTGATTACGTGGGGGACCATCACAGTACTGGCTCCCTGGTCGAGAGCTCTCAATATTTGTGCTTCATCCAGTTTATTTACTCGAACTAAGCTAGACATCCCCCACAATTCACATGCGCGAGTTATGTCGGCCAACTCAGACCATGAAACACTGCCATGCTCGAAATCGATAAAAGCAGCATCGAATCCAACGTGCCCGAGAAAGTCGCATATTTCTGCGTTGTTCAGGCCATTCGCAATGACACCTATACCGCCTTTCTCGATCTTATTTTTGAGCTGGTTGGGGTTATATTCTCGTTCGCGCGCCATATGAGTTTCCTTGTGAAGGCTGTAGCACTTATATAAATGCCTGTGTTGATATCGTATTGTTTAGATGAAACGTACACTGGTTTGTTACAAATTGCTTGTGATTTTTATGCGATATTTTGGCAAGGAGACGTATTGAGATTGTTCGGGTAAAAAATGTCGAGATTCTCTAGAGCGAAAAAAGTTCATGGTCAGACGGTAGAAGGCAGGCGTGCTGTTCTTGAATCGCTGCGCGTAAAACGTGATATCGAACGTTTGATCATGCTTGAAGATTCTGAATTGGGGCCACAGCTTCGTGAGATAGTTTTTTTAGCCACTGAAGCGGGCATTCGTATAGATGCTGTTTCCAGACGGGAACTCGAATCTCAATCCCAGACGAAAAAACATCAGGGTGTTGTAGCCGTCGTACCAGATCCCAGATATCACCGACCTGATGATTTATTATCTGCGGCTGGGCTCAAGGGTGAACATCCCTTGTTGGTGATGCTCGACGGGATTCAGGATCCCCATAATTTGGGAGCGATCGCTCGTACTGCTGAAGCTGCTGGTGTACATGGTTTGATAATTGCCGAGCGAAGGGCGGTTGGTGTTACGCCTGGTGCTATGCGAGCTTCGGCAGGTGCGTTGGAACACATCAAGGTCTCCAGAGTGGGTAACCTCAATCGGACGGTTGAGAAGCTTAAAGAAAATGGCTTAACTATTGTTGGTCTCGATGCCGCAGGCGATTCGGAGTATACCCAGATTGATTTTACAGGTCCCGTTTTGGTCGTTGTAGGATCTGAAGGTAAAGGCCTGTCGCGACTGATGCGTGATAATTGCGATCAGGTCGCGTCAATTCCTATGGCTGGGCAAATTTCATCGTTGAACGTTTCGGTAAGCGCCGCGATTGTTCTCTATGAAGCATTCAACCAGCGCTCTAAAACTGTTTAGACAACTCGTTTATCGTGAAAAAACTCAGACTATCCTGTTTTGAAGTCAGGGATCACGTTTATCAACGGTTCACCTCTGGATAGCCGATCGATATTTGATGCTACGGTTTCTGCTCGGCGATTGAGCGTACCAATTGTTGCCCCCGAGTGGTGGGGTGTCATTATTATGTTTTCTAGCTCCCAGAAGGGATACTTCGAAGGTCGTGGCGAATCGTCGCTATTGATCGGGTATTCATACCACGTGTCTATTGCGGCGCCGGCAATAGAATTACTTGCAAGGGCATCGAAGAGTGCTTTTTCATTCACGATGTGGCCTCGTGCGGGATTTATTAGATAGGCGTTTGGGCGCATCAAACCTAATTCTCGTTCACCTATCAGGTTTTGTGTTGAGTCTATTAACGGTGTGGAAATCAGTACGAAGTCTGATTCGCGCAGCACCCAATCCATAGCTTCTATTCCAGAACCATACTCGACGTCATCTGCTTGCGCCTCATTTAACGTTTCTGCTCTTCGTCCTGCCGCAATCACTCTCATTTCGTACGCGTTCGCAAGACGTGCTGTGCGTTTGCCAATCGCTCCGTAACCTATGATCCCGAAAGTGCGTCCGTACAATTCTCGATATGCACCGTGGCGTCCAGGCCATTGTGACCAATCTCCATTGCGAAAAGACCTGTCACTTAGAAATAGTTCGTGATCTAACGCTAATGCTACTGCCATAACCCATTCAGCGATCGGTGCTTCATGATGGTATGCGTTGGCTACTATCACGTTTTTTGGTACGGCGTCTGGATCTATTCGATCATAGCCGGCTGCTGGAATTAAAATCGCTTTTAACGATTTTGCAGCTTTGCCCATAGCGACGTTGAAATCGGTCCCGATATAGATATCTGCATCAGCTAAAACCGATGGTTCGGGTTTATTGTTGACATATTCAGTGACGATCCAGTCGACGTCAACGGTCACGGGCCATCGGTCATTTATTTGCTCTCCTGGTGGTACTGGTGAAATCACCACCTTAAGTGGTCGTGTCACATCGCTTGAATTATTTGGCATAGTCCGTTCCGATCCAATAGCAATAAACGAAGCTAGGTTTGATTTTTATAATCAGACTAAGATCGGAGAGATTATCACGATAGTGGAGAAAACATTACTACTGCCACGCATCCCCAAGTCTATAATTTATCTTCGTTTCCACATTCATATTTTGACTACTTAGAACAGTCGCGCCCATTGACAATTGAAATAACTGATCCTAACCGTAACGTGACTGGTAACTACCATTGGAAAGTGTTTTGGACCGTAGCAATAGCTCTGTTTGCGATGGTCATGGATTTTTCAATTGTTTTCCTTGCACTCTCGTCTATTGCTGATGAATTTGATGTCACTTTACGGGCGGTCACATGGGTTGCAATTGCCAGCTCTTTGACTATGAGTGCATTCATGCTTCCACTGGGACGTGTGTCGGATATCACCGGCCGTAAGCGCTTTCACATCGTGGGCATGATGCTTTTCGTAATTGGGGCACTACTCGCATATTCCGCATCAAATCTTCAAATGCTTATCTTGGCTCGTGTGGTGATGTCGCTTGGAAGTGCAATGGGTCAGGCTGTGGTGTTCGCAATAATTGTCGGTGTTTTTCCGGGTAGCGAGCGTGGGAAAGCTCTTGGGATGATCACCACAACTGTTGCTATTGGCGCTGCTGCAGGTCCTATCGTGGCAGGCCCTGTTATCCAGGAATGGGGATGGCGATCAATATTTCTGGTAACAGCGTTGCCCACTATTGCGGGAATTGTTGCTGCGTTTGTTGTACTAGAGGACTCAAAAATCGGATCTGAAACCCGATCACTTGATGCGCGATTTGACTGGCTCGGGAGCATACTTTCAGCAGCAGCTTTATCCTTGTTGATTTTGACCATTTCGAATCCATTCGCGTTCGAATGGATTTCGCTACAAACAATCGCAGGATTTTTGGTAAGCCTGGTGTTGCTAGTGGCGCTAGTGCGATGGGAGTTGCGGACACCTGAACCCATGCTGAACCTGCGGTTTTTCAAAAATTCGACTTTTTCGTGGTCGACATCCACTAGGTTCCTAGGCTTTATCGGTGGTTCTGCAACCTTTTTTCTTATGCCCATATTTGTTCAAAGTTTTATGGGTTATGGCCAGAGATCTGCTGGGATGATTATGTTCGTAGGTGCATTAGGCATGGGGTTGGCATCACAGTTTTCTGGCCGATTGTCAGATAAATATGGATTCCGTAAATTCACGTTTATTGGTCTTGGTTTATTGGTTATGACTAACGTATGGTTCTCATTTTTCGTTAAGGATTCGTCGCTAGTGATTGTGATGTCTGTTTTATTTCTTAATGGCCTTGGGATGGGACTTTGGATGGCCCCTAATATGAGTGCTACGCTTTCTACAGTGG
>LULG01000792.1_pt1 | contig 10490 bp, 9 predicted proteins | sample 728211 | NCBI WGS metagenome assembly LULG01 (sample SAMN03860295, study PRJNA289734) | marine metagenome | biome: seawater column; feature: ocean; material: water; isolation source: Red Sea water column Station 169 - depth 200m | place: Saudi Arabia: Red Sea | collected 2011-10-15 | depth 200 m | reverse complement strand
TTAAATTGGTCTAGTGATATTACTCCTATGGGAAAAAAATACAACCCCTTTTTTCACTTTTTTTTAAGTTTTTTTTGACCCTTTTTTTATCTAAATTTTTCTTATATTTACTACATATTAGGATAGTTTGGACCACCTGTTCCTTCGGGAGTTACCCAAATAATATTTTGAGCTGGATCTTTAATATCGCAAGTCTTGCAATGCACACAGTTTTGAGCATTTATTTGAAATTTCTTTGTGCCTTCTTCTTCGATAACTTCATAGACTCCCGCTGGACAATATCTTTGGGCAGGTTCATCATAGAGTGGAAGATTTTGTTTTATTGGTATCGATTCATCTTTCAAAATTAGATGACAAGGTTGGTCTTCCGCATGGTTTGTATTAGACAGGAAAACTGATGAGAGTTTATCAAAAGAAATAATTCCGTCTGGTTTTGGGTATGAAATTTTTGACATTTTATTTGCTTCTTTTAGACAAGCATGATCAGGCTCAGGTGCTCTCAATGTAAAAGGTAATTTTCCTCTAAAAATGAATTGATCAATTCCAGCCAATAGAACTCCAAGATAAGGTCCAAACTTATGTAAAAAAGGATTCCAGTTTCTTGCTTTATAGAGTTCACTATTTACCCATGATGAAGTAAATTTCTCCTCATATTCTTCAAGATCAGTTTTGCTACTTTGAATTGAACTAAAAATAGTTTCAGCTGCTATCATTCCTGATTTCATGGCAGTATGTGTTCCCTTGATTCTAGGAAAATTTAGAGTTCCTGCATTGTCGCCAATTAATAATCCACCTGGAAAATTCATTTTAGGTCTAGATTGAAGTCCTCCTTTAATTAAAGCTCTAGCCCCGTAGGAAACTCTTTTGCCTTCTTTTAAGTATTTACTTATTGAAGACTGATGTTTCCACTGTTGAAATTCATCATACGGGCTTAGGTGAGGGTTTTCATAATCTAAAGGAACGACATATCCTATATAGGCTTGGTTATTCTCACCATGATAGAAGTAAGAACCTGATACAGTTCCTTTGGATGGCCATCCTAGAGTATGTATAACTAATCCTTCCTCATGCAGTTCAGGTTTTAGGTCCCAAACCTCTTTGAATCCAATACCATAGTGTTGAGGATCTTTACCCTCGTCGAGGTTATATTTATTTATTATTTCCTTACCTAAATGACCTCTGCAACCTTCTGCTAACACAGTGAATTTAGCTCTAAGCTCAACCCCTGGTTCATAACCAGGTTTTTTTTCACCTTCTGAATCTATTCCCATATCGCCAGTGATAACTCCTATAACTCTGTCATTTTCATAAATTATTTCGGAAGCAGGGAACCCTGCAAAGATATCTATTTCTAAGCTTTCTGCGTATTCCGCCAACCAACGGCATAGATTTCCTAAGCTAATAATATAATTTCCGTGATTGTTAAATGTTGGAACTAAAGTAAGAGGGGCGGGAATGGTAATGAATTCACTAAGTAGATATCTAACTGAATCTTTACTGACTTCAGTTTTTAAAGGTGCACCTTTTTCTTTCCAATCTGGAATAAGTTCATTTAAGGCCCTTGGGTCTATAACATTACCGGAAAGTATATGAGCCCCCACTTCTGATCCTTTTTCTACTATGCAAATAGATATTTCAGACTGATTCTCAATTGCTAGTTGTTTAAGTTTAATGGCAGTAGAAAGTCCTGAGGGACCAGCACCAACAATAATTACATCATATTCCATAGATTCTCTTTGTATTTCTTCCATAAGTATCTTTTATTTGTAAGCTAGTTTAAGCAGATATAGAATAGCGCCTCTATTTTTATACCATTATAAAGGATTTGCATATATGAAGGTTCTAGTTCCAATAAAACGAGTAGTAGATTATAACGTTAAAGTCAGAGCAAAATCAGATGAAACTGGTCCGGATTTAGCCAATGTAAAAATGGCTATCAACCCGTTTTGTGAAATTGCTGTAGAAGAAGCTGTAAGGCTTAAGGAATCGGGATCTGCTCAAGAGGTAATAGCAGTTTCAATAGGGTCTAATGCGTGTCAGGAGCAACTTAGGACAGCACTCGCTTTAGGAGCAGATCGTGCCACCTTAGTTGAGACAGAATTAGAAATAGAGCCACTTGGTGTAGCTAAATTACTAAAAGCTGTGGTAGAAAAAGAACAACCAGATTTAATTATATTAGGTAAGCAAGCTATTGATGATGATTCCAACCAAACAGGTCAAATGCTGGCCTCATTGCTTTCTTATGCTCAGGGTACGTTTGCGTCGGAAATAAAAATTGAAGGCGAAAAGATTAATGTTACTAGAGAAGTAGATGGCGGATTGCAAACTGTTTCGTTAGACCTTCCTGCAGTGGTCACCACAGATTTGAGATTGAATGAGCCTAGATATGCTTCATTACCAAATATTATGAAAGCGAAAAAGAAGCCTTTGGACACCTTAACTCCTGAAGAGTTAAATGTAGATGCTTCACCTAGGCTAGAAACTCTAAAAGTTTCGCCTCCTCCAGAGAGAGCTGCTGGAGTTATTGTAGAAAGTGTTGATGAGCTAGTTGAAAAACTAAAAAATGAAGCGAAGGTAATAACATGAGTATATTAGTAGTTGCAGAACATGATAACCAAGAACTTAAAGGGGCTACCTTTAATACAATAACAGCGGCTAAGGAAATTAGCTCTGAAATAGACTTGCTGGTTGCAGGTTTTTCTTGTGATTCAGTTGTTGAACAGGCTTGTTCTATACCTGGAATAGGCAAAGTTTTAATTGCAAATAATGAGTCTTACAACAATTTTCTTGCTGAAAACATTGGTACTCTTGTTTCAGAAGTCGGGAAGGGCTATTCACATATTCTTGCAGCAGCTACAAGTAACGGAAAAAACTTTATGCCAAGAGTTGCTGCTTTATTAGATGTATCACAAGTGTCTGAAATAATTTCTGTCTTATCTGAAGATACTTTTGAACGACCTATTTATGCTGGTAACTGCATAGCAACTGTTAAGAGTTCTGATTCCATTAAAGTCATAACTGTGAGGTCTACAGGATTTGATGATTGTGAAATAGAAGGGGGGTCTGCCACCAAAGAAATTGTAGACTTAGATGCTAATTTAGGTATCTCCAGTTTTATTGGAGAGGAATTAGCTGAATCAGACAGACCGGAATTAACCTCTGCAGATATTGTTATATCAGGTGGACGAGGGATGCAAAATGGAGAGAATTTTAGCCTCTTAGAAGGTATAGCAGATAAACTTGGAGCTGCAATAGGAGCTTCAAGAGCTGCGGTTGATTCGGGTTTTGTACCTAATGATATGCAGGTTGGCCAAACAGGTAAAATTGTAGCTCCTAATTTGTATATAGCAGTAGGAATTTCAGGAGCAATTCAACATTTAGCAGGTATGAAAGACAGCAAAGTAATCGTTGCCATAAATAAAGATGAGGAAGCGCCTATTTTCCAAGTCGCAGATTACGGTTTAGTAGCTGATTTATTTGAAGCCTTACCAGAATTAGAAAGTAAGCTATAGTTTTCTTAAGACGACCCCAGTTTCGATATGATCGGTATAAGGAAACTGATCAAATAGTGCTGCTTTATTAATTTTATAATCAGTTAAAAGTTCTTTTAAGTTAAATTTAAGAGATTCAAATCCACAAGATAGGTAGATAATTTTCTTAAATTTAAGTTGTTTTATTAAGCTGATTGATTCTACATCTAAACCAGACCTAGGAGGATCTAGAAAAAGAATATCTGTTTTAAAATCAATTAAGTCTATATGTTTCATTCTGTTAAATTCTCTTTTATTCAGTAAGGCTTCTAGAGTTTCTAATCCTGACATTCTTGCTATCTCTACATTCTTTATAGAATTAGTTTTTATATTTTTCTCTAAAGCTTTTATGCTGGGTCTACTATTTTCAGTTGCCAGAACTCTTGAATAAAGACGACTTAGAAGAATGGTAAATGTTCCTACTCCGCAATGTAGTTCAGTGACATGGTGATCTAACTTCTTTCCTTCATTTACCCAAGTTAACATCTTGTCACATATATAAGGATTAGGCTGGCTAAAACATTGCTCATATAGATTAACCTTAATTCTTGTTATACCTGCCTTATAGGTTTCGGTTACAAAATCTTTACCCACAACCAGTTTTTGTTTCTTACTTCTGCCAATAATTGACGATTCTATTTCAGAACTTAACTTTGTGGCTTGTTTAATCCAATTTACATCTAAAGGCTTATGATAAATAAGTGAAACAATTCCTTCTCCTTTTCTTGAAACTTGAATTTCTATTTGAAAAAGTTTTTCTGTTAATTCATCGCTTCCTAATAATTTATCTTTAAGTTGTGAAATAAGGTGATTAATTTTTTTATCACAAATTGTAAGTTCTTCTACCTTTATCTTTTTCCCGTTCTCAACCATGGTGAATTGAATTTGATTATTCATATGGACTCCCAACTCCGCTCTGGTTCTAAAGTGGGTAGGGGGTGAAGGAAAATAGTTTAGACTTTTAGTTAGATCAGAAAAATATGACAAAAATAAATCTTTTTTATCGTTTAACTGCCTAGCATATAGAGCTTCATTTTTATTCAAGATTAGTACTGTAATACTTTTTAATCAGGTTTATATCTTCATTTCTGTTTTTTGAGATGCTTTTTATTTGTTCCTCAGTTATTTTACCTAATCCAAAATATTTACTATCAGTGTGAGAAAAGTACCAACCGCTTACTGAAGCGGCGGGTAACATGGCAAAATTTTCAGTTAAAGAGATATTAGCTTTATTTTCAGCATCCAATAAAGAAAAGAGTTTAAATTTTTCAGAGTGATCAGGGCATGCAGGATATCCAGGAGCCGGTCTTATTCCGATATACTTTTCTTTAATTAATTGTTGATTAGATAATTCTTCTCCTTTTGCATATCCCCAAAGTTCTTTTCTAACTTTTTCGTGAACGTACTCAGCAAGAGATTCTGCAAGCCTATCAGCTATTGCTTTAAGCATGATAGAGGAATAGTCATCATTATTTTTCTCAAAATTAATGCATTCTTCTTCAACACCCAAACCTGAGGTTACTGCAAAAGCACCAATATAATCTTTAATCTTCTTGTCTTCAGGAGCTATAAAATCAGAAAGAGATAAATTTGGGATTTATTGCTGATTTTATTAGACTTTTCCAGATCATCTAACATTTGATTGGCATCTTTAAATAATTGAGTTGCAGCTTCTCCTACAATTTTATCATCCAAAATTTTTGGATAACTACCTGCGAGACTCCAAGATTTAAAGAAAGGGGTCCAATCAATATATGGCCTTAAGGTACTGATGGAAATTGACTCTAGATTATGAGTTCCTAAGAAAGAAGGTTTCATTATCTTAGATTTTTTCCAATTGATATTGGGTTTATTATTGTTAGCCTCTTCTAGACTTAAAAGTTGAGGTGGGCTCTTTTCGTTCAGTCTATTTCTTGTATCAAGATAGTCTTTTCTAATTAATTGTGTATAAGGTTTATTTTCTTTCTTATTTAATAAATTTTGTACTACTCCTACACTTTTAGAAGCATCCAGGACATGCATAGCAAATCCTGTTTTATAATTTGGTTCAATTTTTAAAGCGGTATGAGCTTTTGAAGTTGTAGCTCCACCAATCAATACCGGAATACTTAATTTTCTTCTTGTTAGCTCTTGAACTACACCGATCATCTCATCAAGCGAGGGAGTTATTAATCCACTTAAACCGATTAAATCAGCTTTTTCTTTTATTGCAGTTTCAATAATTTGTTCAGCTGGCACCATTACTCCTAAATCTATCACTTCATAATTATTGCACTGAAGAACAACCCCAACTATATTTTTTCCAATATCATGAACATCACCCTTAACTGTAGCCATGACTATCTTTCCATTTGTTTGAATACCACCATCTTTTTCCTTTTCTAAATATGGAACAAGATAAGCTACGGCTTCTTTCATTACCCTGGCACTTTTAACTACTTGTGGAAGGAACATTTTGCCATCTCCAAATAAATCTCCAACAATATTCATTCCATCCATTAAGGGGCCTTCTATAACTTCCACAGGTGAATTGCTTTCACATCTGGCCTCTTCAACATCTTCTATGATGAATTTATTAATTCCTTGAACTAATGCGTGGTTAATACGTTCCTTGACTCCTTGTTGTCTCCATTCTTCATTGGTAGTTATAGTTGTTTGTTCGTTCAGAAATTTGGTAGCCTCATCAACTAACCTTTCTGTCGCATCTTCTCTTCTATTAAGAATTACATCTTCAACTAAATTTTTTAACTCAGGATTAATATCTTCATAGACAGCTAATTGACCAGCATTAACAATTCCCATTGTGAGGCCTTTGTTTATAGCGTGGTAAAGAAAAACGGAATGCATAGCTTCTCTTACTGCGTCATTACCCCGAAAGGAAAACGAAACATTACTTATACCACCAGAAATGCTTGTTAGTGGAAATTCCTTTTTGATATATTCGCAAGCATCAATAAAGTCTTTAGCGTAATTATTGTGTTCTTTAAGACCTGTAGCTACTGCAAAGACATTGGGATCAAAAATTATATCTTCGGGAGGGTACTTAACTTCTTTAGTTAAAATATCATACGATCTTTTGCAAATTTCCTTTCTTCTGTCTAAAGAATCAGCTTGCCCATTTCTTTAAGGCTAATAGAATTAACTATTGCTTTACCTTGTATAACTTTTAGACCACTTTCAATAACCTCCCACTTAGAAGAATCTATGACAATCGGGACTTTTGATATATCAGGCTCAGTTGCTACAAGTTTTAAAAAGTGATCCATTTCTTCTAAAGAATTAAGCATGCCCTCATCCATATTAACGTCTATCATTTGGGCGCCTAACTCCACTTGCTCTTTAGCAACTTCTAGGGCTTCAGAGTAATTCTTTTCTTTGATTAATCTCGCAAATTTAGCGGAACCGGTCACATTAGTTCTTTCTCCTATATTTATAAAAAGAGAATCATCAGTTAAAACTAAAGGTTCAAGTCCACTAAATGATCTTTGAGGTTTCCTTGAGTCTAACTTCCTTGGCTTAGTTCCTTTTACAGCATAACTAATTGCTTCTATGTGATCAGGAGTTGTGCCACAACATCCTCCAACTATGTTTATTAGGCTGCTTTCAGCCATTTCTTTAATGATATTTGCCATATGAGAAGGGGTTTCATCGTATTCACCCATTTCATTAGGAAGGCCTGCATTTGGATGCAGACTTACTGGTACCTCAGATATTTTGTTTAGAGATATTAAGTGCGGTCTAAGTTGTTCTGCTCCTAAAGCACAATTAAAACCAATTGAGCAAGGATTTGCATGCTTGACTGATGTCCAAAAGGCTTCAGCCGTTTGTCCAGATAAAGTTCTACCAGAATTATCAGTTATAGTACCCGAAATCATTAAAGGTATTTCTTCTCTAATTTTTTCATGCTTGTCTAGATAAGCATAGATACCAGCTTTAGCATTTAGGGTATCAAAGATTGTTTCAAACATTAGAAAATCTGCTCCACCTTCAATTAATCCATCAATGCATCAGTAACATCAGGAGATATTGAAGCTGTTGTATTTGTTGGACCAATTGATCCTATTACCCAAGCATTAGAGTTTGTTTCAGATATTGCTTCTTTGGCTATTTTGGCTCCTGTTAGCTTTAAATCATAAGCTTTTTCGTGTAGGCCATAATCCTTCTGGGAAATAGAACTCGAATTAAAAGTATTAGTTTGTATAAAATTAGATCCTTTATCTAAGAAAGATTTATGAATTTCCTTGATTATTTCTGGTTGAGTGAGATTTAGAAGATCATTATTACCCTTTAAATCTTTATTGTATTCTTGAAACAGATCACCTCTAAAATCGTCTTCTGAAAGTTTTTTAGACTGTATTTGTGTGCCCATTGCACCATCCATAACTAAAATTTTTTCTTTTAACCTGTTATTAAAATCAGTTATTTTCATTCTTTTTTAAATAATGCTTCTAGTCCTTTGAGTGAATTGTAAGTGTTTTAGCTATAAAATGTACTTATGACAGCTATCGAGATTACAAAACCTGCAGAAAAGTATCTAGAAGACCTTTTGCAAAAGCAAGATTCCGATACAGTAGGTATAAAAGTTTTTGTAAGTGAACCGGGCTCTCCAAGAGCAGAGACCTGCATAGCCTACTGCAAAGAAGAGGATGATTTAACCGAATATGAATTATTTAGTAATTACAGCTTCTCACTTTACCAAGAAAGGAAATCTCTAACTTTTCTAGAAAATGCTGTTGTAGACTACTCTCCAGATAAGTTTGGTGGAACCTTAACAATCAAGGCACCTAATGCAAAAGTGCCAAGCATAGGTGAAGATGCTTCTTTAGAAGAGAAAGTTAATTACCTTCTTTACTCTGAAATTAATCCAAGTTTAGCTGCTCACGGAGGGGAAGTGTCTTTAGTTGAAATTCTTAATAAGGACACGGCTGTTCTACAGTTTGGGGGAGGGTGTCAAGGTTGTGGAATGGTAGATGTAACTTTAAAAGATGGAATAGAAAAGACACTTATTGAGGAGATACCTGAGCTTAAAGGTATAGCAGATGTAACTGATCATAGTTACCGAGAGAATGCTTATTACAAATAAGTTTCATATTTTTTTCCAGATTATAAGTGTACTGTGACGAAACTTAACGCAGATCATTGCTATATCTTTACCGATACAGAAACAACTGGATTAGACATAAATTTTTCTCAAATCCTTCTCTTTATTAACTGATGAAAACTTAGTTGTAGAAAAGGAGCATAGTCTATTTTCAAAACTTTTACCTTGGGTTGTTCCTAGCCCAGAAGCTTTTCTTGTGCATAAAAAAATTGAGTGCCTTGATGATGGTAGCCCAACTCATTATGAAATGATGTGTCAACTTAGAGAAGATTGGCTAAATTGGTCAATTAACAAAAATCCTGTTTTTATAACTTACAACGGCCATAGATTTGACGAAGAATTATTTCGAAGACAATTTTATTGGTGTTTATTACCTCCATATATAACAAATACCGGAGGTGCAACAAGATTAGATTTAATGTACACATTTCAACTAGTTGCTAACTTTTTTCCTAACTCTCTGACTATACCTATGAATGAAGAAAACGAAATTAGTTTAAAGCTTACAGATTGGGCAGAAGCCAACAAGATCTCGTCACTTAATGCTCACGATGCTGTAGCTGATTGTTATTTGATGGTTAATCTATCAAGGCTTATAGCTGAAAAAGCACCTGAGGTATGGAATTCTTCACTTAGAGGTTCTTCCAAGGATGGTAATTTAAGGTTAATTCAATCAGAACCATTTGCAATGATTGGAGAGGTAATAAGAAAAAGTAAATTTACCTATCCTGTAACGTTTTGCGGACAAAATAATAAAATGCAAAATGAGGTAGCAGTCGCAGACTTATATTTTGATCCCGATACTTTAAATGAATTATCTGACTCTGAGTTGTTAGAGCAAATCTCAAATGCAGGGACTGCAATAAGAAAAGTAAGGATCAACAGAAGTTTACCAATAATGAATGCTCTGGACATACCGTCAATCCATAACACTTTGGATATACCGTTCTCGCAATTAGAAGAAAGGGCCGATAAAATTAGGAATAACACTAAATTACAATCTAGAATTAGTGAACTACTGACTAATAATCAAATTCAATACCCACCCCCAAAGTACGTTGAACAATCTGTCTATTCTGGATTTCCATCTAAAGAAGATGAATTATGGATGGAGAGATTTCACTCAACTCCATGGCAAGACAGGTCAAAACTCGTTGATGGATTTGAAGACTCTAGATATAGAGAACTTGCTGAAAGACTTATTTGTGCACATGAAGCCGAAGGAACTTCCGATCACTCAATAAAGAGATACAACACCTTTATTTCACAAAGACTTTCGGATAAAGGTCCTTGGTTAAATATTGAAAATACATTGTCTAAGATAGATGAGATGTTAAAGAAAGAAGAAGATGAAGAGAAAAAAAATATACTTCATCAATTAGAAAAGAAACTCAAAAAGATGGCATCTACGTAGGAATTTTATTCTGATGGCCACAAACTTACTCTTATAACAGCTCCAAAATATGGATGATCAATATAATGATAAGAATCTTCTTTCATCTTAATCCGTTGATTAATTTCATACAGGTCTTTGTAATTGCTATCAATAGATAATGAAGTTTCTTCTATACTAGAAATTGGAGAAAACTCTTTTGTTCTCAGAACCCAACCTGAGAACGAAATAAATTCTTCCCCAATAGATTTAAAAAAACTAACAAATTTATTTTGTGCTTTAGAGATTTTTAGTAAGTTATTGAAATTATAGAGTTTTACTGTAGTGAAGCTTTGACCTTCACTGGTAATTTCAGATAATCTTAATCTTAGGTATGAATGTAAGAATCTTTCTTTATAAATCAAAAGCTCTCCATGTACACCATTATTTTCATTCTCTGCTTGAATGTATATAGGACTAGATAAAT
>LULG01000339.1_pt1 | contig 10560 bp, 8 predicted proteins | sample 728211 | NCBI WGS metagenome assembly LULG01 (sample SAMN03860295, study PRJNA289734) | marine metagenome | biome: seawater column; feature: ocean; material: water; isolation source: Red Sea water column Station 169 - depth 200m | place: Saudi Arabia: Red Sea | collected 2011-10-15 | depth 200 m | reverse complement strand
GTTATACATGTGTATAACAAGGAACGAGCCATGGCAACTGCACCCCTTCGCGATTCGCATCCCGACCCGCTCGACGGCTGGTCGCTCCCGGCCTGGACCTACAGCGACCCCGATTTCTACGCCGCCGAAATGGCGCGCATCTTCCGCCCGAGTTGGCAGGTCGTGTGCCACGATAGCGACATTCCCGCGGCGGGCGACTGGCACAGCATCGATTATTGCGGCGAAAGCGTGATCGTCGTTCGCGGTGCCGACCGCGTCGTGCGCGCCTTTACCAACGTTTGCCGTCACCGCGGGTCGCGGCTGGTCGACGGCGCGGCGGGCTGCGCGAAGAAGCTCGTTTGCCCCTATCACGCCTGGACCTACGAAGTCGACGGGCGACTCTCGGGCGTTCCCGATTCGGCGAGCTATCCCACGCTCGACAAGGGAAAGGCGGGGCTCGTTCCCGTCGGCCTCGAAGCATGGCGCGGCTTCTGGTTCGTGCGGCTGGAGGACGACGGCGGCCCGTCGGTCGCCGCGATGATGGCGCCCTATGAAGCGATGGTCGAGCCCTATCGTTTCGAGGAACTCGGCGCTTTGGGCCGCGTCACGCTGCGCCCACGCGATGTGAACTGGAAGAATGTCGGCGACAATTATTCGGACGGCCTGCACATCCCCGTTGCCCACCCCGGCCTGACGCGGCTGTTCGGCAAAAGCTATGGCGTCGAAGCGGAAGATCGCGTCGATCGCATGTGGGGCGACCTCGCCGACCGACCGTCGGCGAACTGGTCCACCAGCGCCATTGGCTCTATTTCAAGCTGTGGCCCAATGTCGCCTTCGACATCTACCCCGACCAGATCGATTTCATGCAGTGGTTGCCGACCGGCCCGACAAGCTGCCTGATCCGCGAAATCAGTTATGTGCTTCCTGATGCACGCCGCGAGATGAAGGCCGCGCGTTATCTCAACTGGCGCATCAACCGCCAGGTCAATGCCGAGGATACGGCGCTGATCACCCGCGTCCAGCAGGGCATGCAATCGCAAAGCTTCCAGATGGGACCGCTCAGCGACAAGGAAGTCTGCCTCAAGCATTTCTGCGCCCGGATGCGCGCGATCATTCCCGAAGCGCGGCTCGAGCAGGCGCCGGCGGCGGGGTGGAGCCGCGCTTGACCGGCACGGCGCCCGTGGTGATCGTTGGCGGCGGTCCCGCCGGGATGGTCGCGGGGCTGCTGCTCGCGCGCGCCGGGGTGGCGGTGACCGTGCTCGAAAAGCACGCCGACTTCTTTCGCGATTTTCGCGGCGACACGGTGCATCCCTCGACGCTCGACCTGTTCGACGACATCGGCCTGCTCGGCGCTCTGCTCGCGCTTCCGCATGCCGCGATCGACACGATGACGCTCGACCTGCTCGGGCGCCGCTACACGATCGCGACGCTCAAGCATCTGCCCGTTGCCGCACCCTTTATCGCGATGATGCCGCAATGGGATCTGCTCGACTTCATTGCGCGCGAAGGCCGCAAATATCGCACCTTCGACCTGCGCATGTCGACCGAAGCAACCGGATTGCGCCATGATCCGGCCGGCCGCGTCGACGGCGTAACGCTGGCGAGCGGCGAAACGGTGCCCGCGCGGCTTGTCATCGCCGCCGACGGTCGCCGGTCGGTGCTGCGCGATGCCGCCAGGCTACCGCTCGACGATCTCGGTGCACCGATGGATGTGCTATGGTTCCGGGTGCCGATGCCGGCGGACCTGGACATGACCGAAGTCCCGCTCGGCACGATCGACAAGGGCGGAATGGTCGTCGCGATCCCGCGCGGCGATTATTGGCAGTGCGCGCAGATCATCGAAAAGGGCGGCTTCGCGGCGGTCAAGGCGCGCGGTATTGCGGCTTTCCGCGAGACCATCGTCGCGATGGCAGCCCGGATTGCTCGCGATCGGCGATGCCGCGCACGCGATGTCGCCCGTCGGCGGCGTCGGGATCAACCTTGCGGTGCAGGATGCGGTGGCCGCGGCGAATATCCTCGCGGCGCCGCTCGCCGCCGGTGCCGATCCCGATCCGTTGCTCGCGCAGGTGCAGGATCGTCGATGGAAGCCGACGACAAGGATGCAGGCGCTACAGCGCTTCGCGCACCAGCGCGTCGTCGAACCAATGCTGCGCGGCGAGATCGATCATGTCCCGCTCGCGATCCGCCTGCTCGACCATATCCCGCTGCTGCGCCGCATTCCCGGCCGCATACTCGGCCTCGGTTTCGGGCGGCAGCACGTCCAGTCCCCACTTGCGAAAGATTTTTCATGACCAAAGCCTATGACGCGCTGATCATCGGCGCCGGCCACAACGGCCTTGTCTGCGCCTTCTATCTTGCCAAGGCGGGGCTCAAGGTCCGCATCGTGGAGGCGCGCGATGTCGTCGGCGGCGCCGCCGTGACGGAGGAGTTTGCGCCGGGTTTCCGCAATTCGGTTGCGAGCTATACGGTCAGCCTGCTGCAACCGAAAGTGATCGCCGACATGAAGCTCGCCGATCATGGCTATCGCGTCATCGAACGGCCGATCAGCAATTTCCTGCCGCAGGAGGATGGCGGCTACCTCAAGCTCGGTGGCGGGCTCGAACGGACGCAGGCCGAGTTCCGCAAGTTCAGCGCCCGCGATGCCGAGGTGTTGCCGCAATATTATGACGCGCTCGAGAATGTCGCCGAGCTGCTTCGCGATCTTGCGCTGCGCGTTCCGCCCAATGTCGGCGAAGGGATGCGCACGCTGCTCGACGGCGCGCGGCAGGGGCGGCGCTTCGCGACGCTCAGCCTCGAACAACAGCGCGATGTGCTCGACCTGTTCACCAAGTCGGCGCGCACGATGCTCGACAGCTGGTTCGAGAGCGAGGCGGTCAAAGCCGCCTTCGGCTTCGATGCCGTCGTCGGCAACTATGCCAGCCCCGACACGCCGGGCAGTGCCTATGTCCTCCTTCACCACGTCTTCGGCGAGGTGAACGGCAAAAAGGGCGCGTGGGGCCACAGCGTCGGCGGCATGGGCAAGATCACCGAGATCATGGCCAAGGTCTGCCGCGATCATGGCGTCGAGATCAGCCTCGAAAGCCCGGTAGCGAAGGTGCTCGTGGACGGCGGCAAGGCCGTGGGGGTCAAGCTCGTCGGCGGCGAGGAGATTGCGGCGGCGCGGGTGATCGCCAATGTCGGGCCGAAGCTGCTTTACGAACGGATGATGGACGCGGGTGACCTGCCTGCCGATTACGAACGCCGGATCAAGGGTTTCAAGGCCGGTAGTGGCACCTTCCGCATGAATGTCGCGCTGTCCGAACTTCCCAAATTCACCTGCCTTCCCGAACCTGGCGAGCATCACCAGTCGGGGATCATCCTCGCGCCGACGCTCGACTATATGGACCGCGCCTTTCTCGACGCGAAGCGCGACGGCTGGTCGAAGGAACCGATCGTCGAGATGCTCATCCCCTCGACCGTCGATGACAGCCTCGCGCCCGAAGGCTGTCATGTCGCCAGCCTCTTCTGTCAGCAGTTCGCGCCCGAATTGCCGGGCGGACGCGACTGGGACGATGAGGAGGAAGCCGCGGCCGATTGCATCATCGACACGGTCGAAAAGCATGCGCCCGGCTTCCGCGCCAGCATCGTCGGCCAGACGCGCCTCAGCCCCAAGGGTCTGGAGCGCAAGTTCGGGCTGGTCGGCGGCGACATCATGCACGGCAATATGAGCCTCGACCAGCTGTGGTCGGCGCGGCCGGTGCTCGGCAATGGCGGCTATCGCGGTCCGGTGAAAGGGCTTTACATGTGCGGGGCGGGAACGCACCCCGGCGGCGGCGTCACCGGCGCGCCGGGACATAATGCGGCGCAGGTGATCCTGCGCGACCGCGGTCTATTCGCGCCCCGCTGGCGCTGAGGCCGCGCCCCCGCGGCGGCGCATCAGCAGATAGATGGGCAGTCCCGCCGCGGTCATCGCGACGCTCCACAGGCTCGCCTCGATCCCGGCGCCGTAAAAGGCCCAGCAACTATAGCCGAAGCCGACGAGCGTGAGCGCCGCAAAACCCGGCGAGACGCGCAGGCTGCCCGCCTGTTCGAGCCGCAGCGCCGACAGGCTGCCGACGACATAGAGGATGATTGCGGTCGAGGTGGTGATGAGCACCATGAAGGTGAAAAGTTCGGCGAGCCCGCGCGAATAATTGGCATAGACGACGATGCTCGCGAGCAGGCTCGACGCGATCTGCGCCATTTGCGGCGACCCGAAGCGATTGTCGCGCCCGAAAAGGGAAGGGAGCAGGCCGCGATGGGCGAGGTCGCGCGGAATCTCGCCCTGCAGCATCACGAATCCGTTGAGCGCGCCGAGCGCGGCGATCGCGGCAAAGACCGCGACGATATCGCCCGCCAGCGGGCTGACCAGCGTTCCGAAAAAGGTCGCATAGGCGGCGTTCGACTGTTGCAGCGTTTCGACGGGCAGCAGCATGGTGACCGCGGTGCAGGACAGGAGATAGAGGAGGCCGGTCGCCGCGGCGCCGATCAGCGTGGCGCGCGGGATCATCCTTTCGGGATCGCGCACCCGGTCGCCAACGACGGCGGCGCTTTCGAAGCCGAGCAGCGCGAACAGCGTCAGCGTCGCCGCGCCGCTCACTGCCGACAGGCTGACCGGCTGGGTATGTGCCATCCCTGCGGCATGGCCTTCGCCGGTGCCGAGCAGCCAAGCCGCGACCAGCACCGCGCCGATCACCGGCACGAGCTTCAACAGCAGCGTGATGATCTGCGTCTCGCCCGCGCGGCGGATGCCCGACAGGTTGATGAGCGTGAACAGCCACAGGAAGCCGATCGCGACCAGCGCGGGCAGCGGCCCCTTGTCGCCCAGCCGGGGGATGACGATCGAAAGATTGCTGACCGCCGCGACGGCGAGCGTCGCATTCGCCGTCTAGCAACTGATCCAGTAGCTCCAAGCGACGGTGAATCCCGTGCCGGGGCCGAAGGCGGCATTGGCGTAGGTGAAGGTCGCGCTGCCGCCGGGCAATCGCCGCGCAAGCCGCGCAAAAACGATGGCGAGGCACAGGGTGCCGGTGATCGTCACGCCCCAGCCGATGACGGCGTTCCAGCCGAGCGGCGCCAAGTCGCGGGGCAGGAGGAACACCCCCGACCCGATCATATTACCCATAACGAGCGCGACGCACATAGCGAGACCGAGCTTCTGCCCGGCCTCGCCCTGTTGCTGTGCGGGGTTCGTCACCCGGTCAGAATTCCTTGCTGACCTTGAGCCCGATCAGTCGCGGCCTGATCGGCGTGTCGTAGAATACCCCGCCGGTGCTGGTCAGCCCGTCGGGATCGCCGCAGGTGGTTTCGAGGCACTGGACACCCGTATTGATGATGCCGTTGCTGTCGAACAAATTGGTCGCGAACAGTTCGGCCTTCCAATCCTCTCCCTTCACACCGATGCTGATATCGGCGGTGGTATAGGATTTAAGCGTTCCCTTGAGCGCATTTTCAAAGATGCGAAGGTCGCTGCGCCGCTTGCCGATATGGTTGAGCGCGAACTGGACATGCCCGCCCAGCCCGCCGATCGGGAATTCGTAGCGCGTGACCAGATTGCCCTTGAACTTCGGCGTCACCGGAAGCTGCGTTCCCGACGGGGCGAGCAGCGCATTGGTCGCACCGTCGCTGCCGGGCAGGGTGCAGTCGAAACTGCTGTTCGCGATCAGGCAGAAATCGCGGCGAATCTGCGCATCATTGTAGCTCATCCCGGCGTTGATCGAGAAGCCGCCCTCGCGATAGCCGAGGTCGAGTTCGATGCCGCGAATGCGCGCTACGCCCGCGTTGCGGATTTCGGTCAGACCGTTGAGCCCGAGGAAGGAAAGCTGAATGTCTTTCCAGTCCTCCTGATAGATCGCGCCGTTGAAGCGCACCGGACCCCAATTGGTCTTCCAGCCGAATTCATAATTGTCGAGCGTATCCGGACCATAGGGCGGCAGGGTGCCGCGGCGATTGATCCCGCCGGGACGGAAGCCGCGCGACCAGGTGCCATAGATCAAGGCATTGTCGCTGAGCTTGTACGTCAGGTTCAGCTTGTGAATGAAGCCGGTATCCTTGGTCCGCTTGTCGAGATTGGTACAGGGCGACCCGGCAACGATTGCCGGACCGAAGCAGGCGGCGACGCCGGTTCGGCTCGACACGCCCGCCGAATAGCCGAAGAAGCCGACCAGGCTGTTGTCGAACTTGTACAGACGGCCGCCACCGGTCAGCGTCAGCTTGTCGGTGATGTCGTAGCTGAGCTCGCCGAACGCGGCATAGTCGCGGTCGACGCGGAACTGCTTGGTCAGCCAGATGTCGCTGGCCGTGCCGGGCACCTTCAGATCGTCGGCCAGATTGTCGATGATGTAATTCTGTTCGATATTGTGACTCTGGCGCTGCCAGAACACGCCGCCGATAAAGCGGATCGGCGCATCGGCGGGCGACGCGATGCGTGCCTCGACAAAGCTCTTCTTATAACGGTCGATGCCGTTGATATACTGATTGGGGCTGATCAGATTGTTCGCATTGTCGCGCAGATAATAGCCCGAACCGTAGAGCGCGTCATAGAAATAGGAATAATCCGAATAGTCGCTCGCGACGTCGGTGCGGCGGCGCAGGTGGCCGCCGGTGACGGTCAGATCCCAATTGCCGAGCTTGCCCTCGATCGTCAGGGCCGCCTGCAGCCATTTGTCCTTGCTCCATTCGGGATTGTACTGGACGGTCTGCAGCTGGCCGGTGACGGCGCTCGACCGCTCCTGCGAATAGCTGCCGTTCGTCTTCTGGATCTGGCCCATGATCGTCGGACGCAGCGTCCAATTGTCGTCGAGCTCGATCCCGAGCGCGAGGCGCGCGCCATAGGTGTCGGCGTCGTTGTAGTTATTTTCGACATAGGCGGAATTATTCTGGACGATGCCGCTGGTCGGATAGGTGCGGCTGCCCGGAATATTGTCGATATAGACGGCATCGTGGCGGTACCAGCCGACGAGGCGCAGCGCCGCGCGCTCGCCGAGCGGCGCGTTGATGAAGCCTTCGGCGACACCGCCGAAATTGCCGTGCGCGACCGAATTGATCTCGGCCCCGATCTCGCCATAGGTGCCGCTGGTGTCGGGCTTGTTGGTGACAAGCTTGATCGTGCCCGCCATCGAACTTGCGCCATACAGCGTGCCCTGCGGCCCGGCGAGTGCCTCGACGCGCGAAAGATCATAGGCATGGATATCCAGCGCGCCCTGAATGGTCGTTACCGGCATTTCGTCGAGATAAGTGCCGACGGTCGGCAGCGAGGCTGAATGGTTTGCATTCTCGCCCGACGACACGCCGCGGAAATAGACCTGGGCAAAGCCCGGTGCGGCCGTCTGGATCGTCACCGACGGCAGGAATTTGACGACGTCCTGAAATTCCTTGACCTGCAACTCGGCCAGTCTTTCGGTGCCGAGCGCGGTGATCGCCATCGGCACGTCCTGCAGATTCTGCTCGCGCTTCGAAGCCGTGACGACGATGTCGTCGCCATTGGCCGGCGCCGTTTGCTGTGCGAGCGCCGTTCCCGACGTGCACAGGATCGTGCTGCCGAGCAGCAGCGCGCTGCCTTTCGCCAACACTGCCGAAACATTCCGCATAGAGACCCCCCTCGATGACAACAATGTGACGGAGAATGACGCGGTGCAGCGCAAGCGCAAGCATTGTCATCGCACCGGTGCGCGCATTGGTCGAAAATGTCGGCTGCTGTTGCTCAAAGGCAACGTATTTGCGCGCGGCGGGCTAGTCGGCGAGCAGTGGAACCCCCGGATAAGCTTCCAGCACCGGACCGAGCGCCGCCTTGAGCGGGGCGAGCCATGCGTCATAGGGGCGCCATTGATCGACGCCGTCGCGGTTGATGGGGCGGCGCACCTGTTCGCTCGACGCGGTACGCACGGCGCGATCATTGGCGTAAAAGGCCAGGCAGGCCTCGTCGAACGGGACGTTCAGATAGGAGAGCATCGCGCGAACCTCGCCCTCCGGATCGTCGAGCAGCGCCTCGTGGATAACGCGGTGAACCCGGCCCGGCTGGACCGCGTCGATATGCGCCATCAGGCGGACATAGTCGCGATAATAGGCACCGATATCCTCCAGCCCATAGCTGAACGCCTGACCCTTGGCGAAATGCTGGCGAAAGTTCGACCAGCAGCAATCGAGCGGGTGGCGCCGAGCATCGATGATCTTGGCGCAGGGCAGGGTCAGGCGAATGAAGGGCAGGTAAAGCCAGTTGTTCGGAAGCTTGTCGATATAGAAGGGCTTGTCCGTTTTGCGCTGGACTGCAGTGCGCGCCAGGAATTGCCGGCCGAGGTCGGCCAGCGCATCGGAGGGCAGATCGGCCAGTGCTTCGACCCAGCGACGCGGGTCGCCCTTCGCATCGCGCCCGAGGCTGAGCGCCAGCGCCGGAATATCGGGCAATTCCATCGTGCCTTCGATCGCACTATGGCTTGCCAGAATTTGCTCGATCAGCGTTGAACCCGCGCGCGGCAGGCCGAGGACGAAAATCGGATCGGGATCGGGCGCGCCCGCACCGGCCATTGCCGCAAAGCGTTCGGCCGGAAAATGGGCGATGATGGCATCGACCGTGGCGCGCGTATCAGCCGGATCATAGCCGAGTTGCGCCGACCGGATCGCATTGCCTGCTGCGTAGTGACGAAAGGCTGCGGCATGATCGCCGGCATCGTCATAGGCCTTGCCAAGCGCGAAGTGCAGATGGAGCCGGTCGTCCGCGCGCGCCTCGTCCGTTGGCGCCGCATCGACGAGCGCAGCTTCCATGGCGGATCGGTCGGCGGCGTCGAACCGAATGGTCTTCAGATTGGCGAGGCTCCACCAGATTTCGCCCAGCCCGGGATCGGTGGCGAGCGCATGGCGATAGGCCGCGATGCTGTCGTCCTGCCGCCCGACCGTCTTGAGCATATGACCATAGCTCATCCACAATTTGGCGTGGCCGGGAAAGCGGCGGGTCAATTCTTCGTACAGCGCGATCGCTTCGTCATAGCCGCCGATACGGCCGAGGGCGGCGGCCTTCAGATTGGCGTGGGCCGGATTGTCGGGATCGTCGCCGAGCACGGAATCGAGCGCCGCGACGGCTTCCGCAAAGCGATTCTGCTTGTAATAGACCGTCGCCAGATTGGCGCGGGCGGCGCCGAACCCCGGCGCGAGTTCGACCGCCCGCATCAGCAGCTTTTCGGCATCGCCATAACGGCCGATACGCCCGGCGACCTCGGCCAGCATGCGGATCGCCGCGACATCGGTGGCGTCGTCGCGCAGGCGTCCGCGCAGCGCGGCCTCGGCATCGGGCAGCCGATCTTCGGCGAGGGCGAGCGCCGCCGCGATCATCTCGGGATCGTGGATCGCCGCGCCAACGGCGTCGAGCGCGGCCGCCTGCGCCTCATCCTCGCGTCCGAGCGCGCGCAGCGCGTGCGCAGCAAGGCGGTGGGCGGCGGCCGATGTCGGAACAACCTCGATAATCGCCTGCGCCTGCGCCAGCGCGCTCGCTTCCGCACGCCGATCGCCAACAAGGTGACCGGATTCGCTTCGGGCGAACTCCTCTACCAATTGCGCGACCGCAACGAAGGCGGCCCGCAGCGGATCGACCAGTGGCGCCTCAACGCCGGTGCGACTGCGCGCATTACGCCCACGCTCGATCTGACCGGCGGATATCTGTTCCAGATCCGCCCGCGCGACAACGGCAACACCCGGCACACGCATGTGAGCCAAGTGTCGCTGTTCTACCGCTTCTGACGCTCTAGAACGCCGCTTCCGCTCCGAAGACGCCAGCGATCAGGGGATCGTTGGCGCTTCGGGGATTGGCGCGGATCAGGCTCTCCTCGCGGCCGATCTCGTTCCAGATCGTGTCGTCGATCCGGCTTGCAAACGTGGTCGCGATGCGCGGCACGTCGACGCCGGTGAGGCCGGCCAGCAGCTCGCCCACCAGCGGATCCTGCGCGACGCGCATGGCTTGTCCGAGTTCCGGCACCATCGCGTCGATCAGGCGCGAACCCATGCTGCCGCGCAGATAGGATGTCGCGGCAGTCGGCCCGCCTCGCACCAGATCGATGGCGTTGGAAAAACCGATCACCCGCACCGCATCGGTCACGATCGGCGCAGCGCGATAGGCCGCATCATAGGCGAAATTGGCAAACGCGCCTTCGAGACGGTTCTTGAACAGCGCGGAGGTGAGGATCCGGCCGAGCACATCGCCGCGCGCGCCCAACAATCCGCCCAGACCCAATTGCGCGACCTGCTCGTCCCAGAACCCATCGGGCTGGAGCATGCGCGTGAAAGCGCGCTCGCTCGACAGGAACAGCAGCCGCTCGACCGCATCGACCAGGCTGAAGCCGCCGCCGCCGAAGCTGGTGCAGGCGGGCAGTGACAGCAGGGCCGCGCCTGCGCCGAGCCCACCGCCGATTTTGCCGAGAAAGCCGCGCCGCCCGGTCGGTCGATCGAGCGACGATGCGCCCGCGGATGATGCTCTGCTATCGGAAAGGATGAGAATATCGGTCATTTGCAGTCTCCTTTAAGGTCCCACCCTTGTTTTCCTGAGCGTGCCCCGCCCATATTGACGCGTTCATGAAC
>LULG01000657.1_pt1 | contig 10569 bp, 5 predicted proteins | sample 728211 | NCBI WGS metagenome assembly LULG01 (sample SAMN03860295, study PRJNA289734) | marine metagenome | biome: seawater column; feature: ocean; material: water; isolation source: Red Sea water column Station 169 - depth 200m | place: Saudi Arabia: Red Sea | collected 2011-10-15 | depth 200 m | reverse complement strand
GTATGTGATCATATAATACCTCTATCTAAAAAGGGAAAATCCATACCAAAAAACTTACAGATCATATGCAAACAGTGCAATACACGAAAGGGACCATTAAAAGAAAAAGACTTTTGCCTTATATTAGCTTGGGTAAAAGAACAGACAAAAGAAGTTCAAAGCTATGTACTAAAAAAATTAGCCAAAGGAGGCAAATACTAATGCATAATTATCATAATGATACAAAATTTAATAAGTACACAATTAAAGAGCCGATATGGAAAACAAAAAGTGTAGGAATTGCAGACTATAGATTAAAACATGATCTATTAGTAAATATTTCCTATAAAAACAAAGATGGTGACATCTTATTCCCCGGAAATTTTTTAGTAAAACAAGAAGTTGCTAAAACTTATCCAATTCAAATAATAAAAGGAAAGGTCAAGCTATATATAATTCCTATAGATGACCTGATGGAGTGGAAAATATGAAAGAAATAGAAGAGCCTTGTCCTAAATGTGGCAATAATCTTATAGAAGCAGAAATTAAAAATGGTACCGACAATTCTTTACCTGCTGTAATGTGTGAAGAAGAATGTGGATTTTTAGATAACTTAATTGAAGAAGGAAAATATCTTTACACCCTACTTAGTTGGGATGTAGATGTAGACGAAAATGGTCCATTCATAACAAACAAGGAAGCAATATTATGAGCAGATTTAATTTAAAAGACGACATTAGAAAGGTAAGAGTCTCAGAAGAAGAACATAACCTCATGATAGAATTAGTATATGATGAAATACAAACACTAAAACAAGAATACAGAGATGCTCCTACGCCAGAAGAAAGAACCTATTATGATAAAGAAATGAATATAGCTATAGTGCTACTAAGCAAAATACTACCTATGAATGATGAACCCGATAACTCGGTAAAACCATTTAACACTTTAGAAAATGATCCCATAAACAATGCAATTCGTAAAGCCGTACCTGATTTACCTACAGACGAAGAAATGCAAGAGGCACTAAAGAGAGAAACAAATACTAGAATGGGACAGGCAGGCTGTCGAGGAGGTGAATGTGATTAAAGAAAAGATATCTCGAACACCTAAAGTTGCTAAAAAAACTTGTTCAAATTATACTAGAGATGATAAATGTGCAGGCTTTATGTTTCATTTTAATAAAGAATTAGGAGCGTTAGTAACATTTGTTGATCCAGCTTTTGCAGGTAAACCTTGTGTTGTAGAGGATGGTTGTGACTTTTTTGAAGATATTGTTGTTCAAGGAATAACAGAGAGGTAAAACTCTTTGTTATTCTTTTTTTTAAAAAAAATATTATTATAGGAAGGGCTAATTAGCCTCCCGGCTTTAAACGCTCTTGCTCCTGCATAGCTTTAAAATATTTCCCAAACTGCATATAAGGTATACCAGTGGTTTTTTCTACTGTTCTCATTGGATTTTCTATAATCCCACCGGGTCCTACAACATCTCTCATTAGCCTACCAAATGGAAACATAGTCCATATATAATAGTCAGATAACCTACTGTAATCATCCGTTACCATAGCTTTAAACATAGGAGGCAACAACCTTAATGCAGGCGGAGTAATTACTTGCAATGGCTGAAAGGGATATGGATAAGCACCAAAGAATGCACGCTCCCGCTCTTTATCATCACCAAACATCAGGTCTGCTGTATCTTGGAACCAGTTCCATGGAGCCGGTAAAGCATTCTCGAAGATAGAATACATAAATATATTACTTAGTCCAAGCATGAACATATCAGCAATAGCTAATCGTTTAAACGCCTCAAACTGTTCTGTACCTTCTTTCCATCCATAGATATGAGCTTGTTCTATAATCTGCCTTCTAAACCTAACTGAGTTCCATGCCCAGATTTGGAAACGTGTCATCACTTTCCCAAGTTGACTATTAGCAAAAGCAGGTCTATAAGGTGCACTATACAAGAACTGTGTCGCCTTAACACCCTTCTTAGCCATCTCTATTAAAGTTTCATTATTATACTCTGGAGTTAAATTACCAAACTTTTCTCTTGCTTGGAGATAGTGAGCCATAAATGCATCCCTTCTCAAGAACCTCTCCGGCACCCGCATAAACGATGCAGCCTTATTAAATGCACTCTCTGTAATCCCATGTTTCTGTGCAATACGGTATAAATTCCTATCCGGTAAGTTCGGGTCCTTCTTAATAGCACCTATTGCCTCACGAATAGCCTTTTGCATATTGGCACTTTTAACATTGGGATTTTGACCAGCCTCATAAATTAAGAACTCTTCTATTATACCAAGACTTTTGACCCAATCGTTTACATCTTCCATGCTTTTCCAATTCTTATTCACATGAAGTCTCAAATATTTTATATTCTTTGCATTCTTATAATGCTCCCAGCCGGTACTAACCAAAGTATGTACACTACCACCATAAAGGTTAGCAACAGTACTCTTGGGATGAGCAAGTAACGTAGCCAGCTGATACTTAGCTTCCATCTGCCCTAACTTTTTCAAAGTATTAAAATCTAGGTCCTTTAAGGTTTTTAAATCTTCCTCTGTCAAGGAACCAGTAATTGGAACACCAGCTAATTTTTTGGGGCGTTTCCTTAGACCTAATAACTCTCTTGCTCTATTCAATCTATGGGCCACTAAATTATCAGCAAACCAAGCATAAGCAGTACCCTTAATATTCATTTGCGGATTTTCCAGAATATACTTTGGTATATTCGTTGGATTCCCACCAGCTTGTTCATTATAAAGATGTAAAAAATCAGCCCATAAATCAGTTAGTTCTCTTCCAAGCCTCTTAGGATTACTCTGAAATTGATAGATGGCATCCTTAGCCGAGACATCAGCTATTTGCTGATGAAAGGTTTGTATAACATTTTTTGCATATCTTTCATAAGCATCAGGTGAAATAACCCAACCTGCTACCCAAGAGTCCCGGCTATGTTGACTGCTAACCTTTTTATTCTTATTAAACCTCTTAAAACCATTAGTCATAATATCTCTTTTATTATTAGCGATACCATGTAATACTTCTGATACATCTTTCCAACTCTCTCTTAGCTCAGTCCCTTCTACAAAGTCTCCTTCTAGCTGCCTATGCCTTAATACAGCCTTATGAATTGATCGTTGTCTTTCTTTTGATTGTGTTGACAAATCAGGATCGGTGCTCAAATGTTCAATGTATTTCATCAAGCCTTGAGCAGCTTCCTTTCTTCCGTAAGTAATATGAGGAAAATAAGTATTAAAAGAAAATTTACCAGTTTTAGTTATAGATTGATCAACCTTCTGTAGTTCTCTTAAGAAATCTAGTTTACTATCAAACCCCTTATGTATCATATGAATCTGCATATATCTAATAATTTTATTTAAGTTATCCATACCCAATTCTAAAGGTATTTTATTATTACCAGAATCCTTTAAAAATTTCGTACGCATAGTTCTTAAATGTCCAAACACCTCATTTGCTTTTGAATTTATCAAGCTTTCTTTTATTCTTTCACTAGTAAGATCAATCTCTAAAGACTTCTCTAATTCACCTAAATATTTTTTTACAAGCTTTCCATCTCCAACATGCCAAACATGTATCTTAGCATTTTCTCTTTCTATCTTCCTTATAATATCACTAACCAATTCGCTTCCTTTAAATTTTTTGCCAGCAATAATATAATCTTTATTTTTAATAGTATGCCAATCATTCTCTTTTATGGCTGCATCCAATCTTTCTCTTGCTTCACGAAACTGGAATGCTTTTTCTTGTGGTGTGTCAATCTTTCCTTCTTCCTTTCTTCTTGCAAATCGTTCTGCTCGTGCACCAGTAATAGGAACGGCAGAAAGATTATTTTCAAGCCTAACTTGTCCATAAGCTTCCATCATCTCACCAGCCATACTAAATAACTTATAACCGTCATCTAAAATAAATATCTCACTCAGCTCTTTTTGAAACCCTACACTATATTCATCTTGCTTCTTAAGAATTAGCTGCTGACCATTACCATGAAAATCTCTTACTTCATTAACTATTTGAGTTGGCTTAAGAATAGTTCCGGAAATAGTATTGCCACGTTTATCTTTAAAAAGAGATTTTTTCTCTATAAACTCTATATCGTGTCTCATAAGGAGCCTATTATTTGACTCTGGGAAATTATAATATATACGCTTAGGCAACTGGTTAGACTTGCTCTTAGAAAAGAAATCTAAAACTGTATTAATAAAACTTTTATCTCTTATTGATCTAAACCAATTATCAAGAACTTTTAAATCACGTGATGTCATAGCATTGACATCTTTATGCAAGACACCTCTTACGAATTTATTAAAATGCGTACCATATATAGGCTCATGTCCAAAATAATACTCTATATGGTCAATCAAACTGTTTATAACCTTTCGTTCTTCCTTGCTTACTTTTCCAGTTTTTAATCCCTCAAAAGGAGCTATCTCATCAATATATTTATTACTTTCTACAGACTTCGAATTAGTATTTAAATGCGACCCAGTTACTGTTAAACCATCTGCTGTCGAAATCAGTCTAGGCTCTTCAAGATTCTCAGCATATTCTTTTGCACCTTTTATCTCTGCAGGAGTCAACGTATCATCAGTCTTATTAAAGACTTTACGTATTAATCTTATTTCTGGAAGACATCGCTTCTTCTGAACTAATAGAGCCTGCTTCATTCTGAAGAACAGTTTGTTCCCTAACTTCCTTTCTATTTAATGTCCCCAACATAAAATGATCAAATAGTTTTCTTTTTTCTTGAGTATCTAAGCTATCACGATAATCTTTCATTTCTTTATCTAATTGAGTTCTCGGAATAATTTTAGAAGTTTCTTTAGAATCGGCCAATGCTTGTTGTTGTGCAAATAACGTATCTCTTTCTCCCTTCTGTATACGCAAAGGTTCTTTTCCCTCGTTAATTGCTGCCTGCAATTTAAACCGTTCTGTTTTCTTCCAAATAGAATTAATAACTCTTTTATCTTTTACTTTCCTTCCCCAATTATTTAACAATTTTACGGATGTAATATCAGAAAGATCATTAATAAACAAATCTTCTGCAGCTTTTACATAATCATGTAACCATAATGCTCTTCTAGCAGGCATAACTTTATCTGCCATATATTCAGGTATCTTCCCATAATAATGATCCATTAAATCTTCCTTGTAAAGAGGGCTATTAGGATTTAGCTGTTGCTGAAAACCATCCTTCTCAAACAAACGATTTCTAATTACCTTATCAATTATTACCCCTTGTTCAACCCATAAACTTCCTCTATCTAGTTGATCTCTAAGCCAATCAAATTTTTGTCCGGGCTTTACAAGATCATTATGATCCTTATAAAGTTTTCTAATAGCCAACTCTAGACCATCACCCTTTACATGCTCTCCTACCTCAGGTTTTAACCTTCTAAAAATACTTTCACTAAAATCTATATCTTTCATATCATTAGCAATTAAAGCCAAATATGAATTTCTTTTTGCTCCAACAAATCCCGGTTGATATAAAAACTTTTTTAAATCTGTATCATATCTTCTTCTATCAGGACTATATAATTCTTCTTGAGCTTTTTGTATCTCATAAGCATAATACCTTCTATTCTGCTCTTTAAATTTTCCATACAAAGTAGAGTTTACATCCCCGAATAATCTGGTAGGCATATACTTATCTCTATTATTTATTCCTTCAAAATCTGGATGAGGATCACTAGCACCTTTTGTTATTTTACCATCGGCACCTATCTTCGCTATATTAAGGTTCAATATTGTAGATTTCATATCCTTAATAACAGACTCTCTATTCTGCATACCTGCAATATCCATAGGGTCAGAGGTAAATCCTATTAACGCTCTAGCAACCCTTCTAAACTCACGTAAAGAAGCCGCATCTGTCTTTGCCTCTATAATTAACCACTCACTTGTATATTCAGGTTTTCCTTCGTAATCAAAACCTGTACGTTGCTTTACCTCAAAAAGATAATGACCAGCTGGTACATCTACTTCTAAGTCTTTCCCATCTATTTCTATCTTTTCTTTTCTATTAGGTAAGGTAGCTATAGCCGCATGAGTAGCAGAAGTTGTAGCCCTATTAACAACAACCGGTCCTAATAAATCTCTTCCATATGCAGCTCCTTCGGAAGAATCTCTTCTGGCTAATGGAGATAAAATAAGGTTTGGATTCTTTAATCTATCTTTTAATTCAGTATCATCCGTTCCGAATCTTGCTTCTAGATCATCTGGCTTATTAGTTTCTACTTGATTAGTTTTTTGATCAAGATATTCATTCTTGTTTCTAAAGTACATATCTTTCCAAGACTTCTTCATGCCATGGGCTTCATCTCCAAAATATACCTGAGCTTTATCACCATCTAAATCAGCTCCACCAAGAGCTTTCAATGATCTTGGATGAAGAAGTACACCATAACCATTAACACCGGTAAACCCAGCAAACTCTAGAACATGACCACCTGAAATACTATCCATAGGAGTCCTTACTACCAGAGCACGTAAAATTTCTCTTGCCTTCTCAGTAGGGAACCCCTTGATAGGTCTTCCTTTATTAGCAGCATCAACACCTTTCCACAAGTCTTTTAATTGCATTGGTTTATCACCAGCAATCTTGAACCACTTATCTTTGTGAAGATCATCTAAGAAGAATATATCGTCACGTTTATTTAACTCAGTTGTTTTCCCTTCTACTCCATCTTCTTGTCTCATTGCAGGATCATAAGGTCGCATGCGGGCAGACACACTATTCGTTGCCAGAGGTCTAGTAATCTGATCAACAAAGAAGTTCCTTACAACAGAACCTCGAACTCTCGTGGACCACTTATGCAGTACCCCGGATAAATCATCGTCTGTAATCCTCATAATTCTCTCATACACACCCTTATTTTCAATGGACAACAGATTCTCCAGATACGTATCAGCTGCATTAGATTCAGCCTCAGCTCTCAAAGCATCTCGTGTATGAGGCTCTATCCTAAACATATCGTTATACACCTTAGCAGTAAACTTTTGTACATGAGGATTGTTACTATGCATTGCCTCCAACAATTCATTAATACCTAACTTCCTAAAATTCTCTACCAAAGGATCAATCATATTCTGATTACCAGCTGGATCACTTAAAAACTTTCTCAAATCTTTATTCGCATCCGCATCTCCCTTAATTCTTTTTCCCACAAGACCATTATACATATCCTGTATTTCTTTTACATCTATAGGAGAATGAGCATAAGGAGTTAGATTCGTAAACACCTGTTTATGTACCTGAACATCATTTAAATTCTTCTTACTAGCATACTCTTCAGTAATAGTTCTTATATGCTTTGGGTCTAACTGGTATAATATCTTAGATATATCAGTAACCGGCTCACCTTCTACCTTGCTGATCTCATTATATTTCTTAACATTCACAGTTTGTTTACTAGCGTCCCAATCATAGGTCACATAATCTCTTTCTCCCTTTTGCTTGACACTTAACGCATTTACAATAAAATGAACATTATTTCTTATCATCCAAGCATCCATCTTGGCTCTTGTAGGATACATAGCATATTTGCCCGTTAAAGCCCCGTAAACGGGGTCAGGAGCCGCGATAAAGCTTTTTTCGAACCCAGCATCGGATGGAAGCCCAGCCTGCTTTAAAAGGGCTGTTAGGACGTCTGAACGCACAATTATAGCCCCATCCTCTATCTCATTATAACGCTCAGCAAGTGCATCGTTCTTTAAATTTTTCTGATTAAACCTCTCTGGACCAGCTGTGAGCATTATATTGAAAGTACCATCTTTGTTAAAGTCTGCTATCTGAGGCTGCCCACTCCCATCCGTAGCCTTCATTCTTTTAATGTAATCAGCATCCACAGATATACCAGAAGTAAACCAAATTTGTACTCTCTTATTAAAATCTTTTGGACTCTTGATATAAGAATTAATTACATTACCATCCTTATCCTTTTTATTATGCATCTTTTTAAATGCTGCAATACTCTCACTAATACTTTTAGGAGATTTACCAAAGCCTAAAGAGTGTAGATACAATAGATTGGACAACCATTCCTTTCCAAATAATTGATGAGCTTCAGGCATTACTCTCTGATATATATTGTGATATGCTTTTGAATCTCTGAGATAATCTTTTTTATATTGTTCAGGCATTATCTCGAATAACTTGTTTAGATGCTTTTTAATTGCATCAACAGATAATCCCTTTAACAAAGGATGGTATTTTACAAAGATTTGACGATGAGCATCTCCCCTGCCACTATAAAAGTAATATCCCTTCTTAGACATATTATAGAACACTTTCCCATGATGTTCATCTACAGCCGTTTGAACCAACTTGTCTAATTCTTCTGTAGTCTTGCCTGCGTGCTCACCCTTACTTATAATGCGGTCCCTGTAAAATTCTGGAAGTTCACTTAATCGTAACTCCTGACTCATCATGCTCGTCCTACCAGTAATAGGATTAATTACTGGCATTGAGACAACAGCATGATCCAATATCATTTGTGCATCAACGGAAGCACCACGAGTTGGTCCAGCTCCTTCTGCCCGCAAACTACTTACTAATAATTTCTTTACACTATCATGAATACCGGGTGCCTTAGATTCTGTATGTCCTGCAATATTAATAGTTTTGATATTATTGCGGCTCACAAAATCTCTAATAGCCTCACGATTACTATGACTATCTTCTACACTTTCTAACTTCAATACTGGTTTATGACCATCGTCTTTACTTGCAATAGGTTCTGCTTTTAATTCTTCATTATTTAACCATTTACCAGTACGAGCATACGTGATTGTTTTATCTGTACCCGGAGAAGGTCTTAAACTAAATGCTATAGTACCATCAGAATCATCCACGTTCTTCATGGTACGCTTTGGATATGTAGCAGGATCACGTTCACCCTCAGTAAGTCCGTATCCTTTTAATAATTCTGGAGAAAAACCAACAGCTGTTTTATATCTCGGAGGAGCTGTTCCACCAGTTTCTATCTCAAGTTCTCTCCCTGCTGCTAAACCACCTTGATCAGCACCGGTTTGACCCCCGGAAATAATCTTCGTAATAGAAGTACCGCGAACTGATGGCTCAAGAGCCTCTTCGAAAGCTTTTATCTCAGGTTTTAAATCATATGTATATCTATATCTACCATAAAATTTCCCCTTAGGTGGTCTCTGAGTCCCTGTATAATTCTTTGATTCTAATGGATATCCTTCTCTTGTTTCGGATACAAACTTAAAACCCATTTTTTCCCAAAAACCTTCAGAGCCAGAATTAGCTTCAATATCAATATGATCTCTACCTTTCGCAATAAATTCTGCTTTTAAAGCTTTAAATAATCTAGTACCAATTCCCTGACTTGGATATTTATCAGGATCACGTGTTTTAATATCACCTATTCTATACTTATCTTCACCACGCTTAGGTCTTGTTAAAACAATATCTGGATTTTCTTTTAATATATCTGCAATCTCTTGCTGAGATTCAAATAATAGTTTTTGATAAGCTTTACGTAAAGTAACAGGATCAACAGGCTTTTTGCCAAGAAGTTCAAAGTCAACTGAATACCTCAGCTTAACACCCGGATTCTCTTTTATATATTCAGGCGTCCAACCTTCTTTCTTAGACCATTGTTCAGGAGTAATCTCACCAGCTTTTAGTCTCTCTCCCAAGTTTTTATTGGAAACATTAGTTACCCTAACTAACAACTGTTCTCCAGTTCTTCCTACATCTATTACATCTCCCACAGATAATGATTTAGCAACTGCTGCATTTCTACTAGTGCTAGTACGAAGACCAGCTGCAATAGCATCATGAGTTGTGGTAACCCCTGCATCTAATAGTTCTTTTCTAAAAGAACCCGGCTTAACCTGTCCAGTTCTTTTAGAACCATGCTCAAAATTATTTGGAACCTTACGTTCTTTTCCAGTGGGTATATAATCAGTAACTGGTTCTGGGGCACCTTCAGGACCAAACTTGGATTTAATAGGTTTATCAGGATGCAATTCTCTCCACATATCCTCATATACCTTCTGAATAAGAGGAGGTTCTGCCTGTAAAATCTTTTCTTTCCCAGCAGCATTAGCTTGTCCGGGATATAAACGGGTTACACTTAAAGTTCCATCTGAATCTATTTTTGCTGTGAGCATTGCTACTGGACGTGTCTTTAATATTCTATTGCCAAATGCTCTCCATTCATTCTGAACAGATTCTCTAGAAGCATCAATATTATATTCTTTTGCTAGCCACTCAAGCATATCTGCATCAGGGTTTACTCCATCCTTCTTAGCTTTTTTTATTAGTTCATTCCACTTCCTCTGAACCTCAATATATGTCAATAATTTTTGCTCGGCTGGTTTCTTAGAATCTATCCATGTCTTTTCCATTTCGAAATCAACAAAATTTGCTATCTTTGTTTTAACAGGAGTCTCAAGCTGTTCTGATGTAATATCATCTCCTCTTTTCTCTATAGTACCTTGTTCCAGAGCAGTCTTAACACGACTAATATCTGATTCTTTAAATACCTCTACATCAGTATATGCTTGCTCTTCAAGTTGTTCTTTAGCTAT
>LULG01000765.1_pt1 | contig 10573 bp, 18 predicted proteins | sample 728211 | NCBI WGS metagenome assembly LULG01 (sample SAMN03860295, study PRJNA289734) | marine metagenome | biome: seawater column; feature: ocean; material: water; isolation source: Red Sea water column Station 169 - depth 200m | place: Saudi Arabia: Red Sea | collected 2011-10-15 | depth 200 m | reverse complement strand
AATGCCACATCTTCGAATTCTTTTACCATCATTCCTTTTGTAAAATATCCTAAATCTCCATCCTTTTTTCCACTTGGGCACATTGAAATATCTCTTGCAGCTGAACCAAATTTCTTACCGCTCTTTATTTCTTCATACAACTTCATTGCTTCACTTTGTTTTTCAACTAAAATATGTGAACATTTTATTTTGTTAGACATTATTTCTCAAAGATCCTTTCTCTAATTTGCGGCACTCGTTTATAAGCCATATCTCTTACCTTCATCTGATCTTGGGGTGTTGGATTTCCACCTTTCATTTGTGCAAGTGCTGCAACTCCTAGTCCTAAAATCTGTCCCATGATTAATCCAAAAACAAATTCTTTTGGGTCATTAATTTTTAAAATTTCGTTGCTTGCTTCTATTTCTTGATAATATGCTTCCACATTCATTAATGCCATATCGATAGTTTGATCTACCATTGCTTGTAATTGCTCTTCTGCACTCATACATTTCTCATTATTTATGGATAAATAAGTAATTACATCAAGATATCTTTTAATTAAACAATTCAATCATTACGATGTTGTTCAAATATTTCACAGTACAGACTGCAAATGAGGTATTACCTGCTGTTATTCAGAAATATGAAAACATAAAAAAACAGAAAATGGAAGTGATTAAAGCTGAACAGCAACTCCAAATTACATTATCTGATAACAATACATTTGAAGAATATGTTGTTTTAAAACAGAAATTGAATGAAGAATTGTCTAAATTTTATAAAACTATTGAAGAATTAGAAGCTACTGGAGTTGTAATGAAAGGTTTAGATCAAGGTCTCTTGGACTTTCCTTCTAAAAGATTTGACGAAGAAGTTTGGCTCTGTTGGAAAGAAGGCGAAACAGAAATAAAATTCTGGCATGAAAAGGACTCTGGTTTTAATGGACGAAAACCAATTAGTGTTGATGCTGAGTCGTTAATCTAATGCTCTCTGTCTGGTTACGTGCAATTCGAATAAAATTTCTCTTAGCTTCTGTAATTGCTGTATCGCTTGGGTTATCACTTGCATGGCATTCTGGATATCCCATTGAGATAATTCATGCAATTCTCACTTTTGCAGGAGTGATTTCCTTACATGCAAGCGTAGATCTACTCAATGATTACTGGGATTTTAAACGTGGTATTGACACAAAAACAAAACGAACTAAGATGAGTGGTGGAACTGGAGTTCTCCCTGAAGGTTTACTTAAACCAAAATCTGTCTATCTTGCAGGAATTGGATTTCTAATTCTAGGTGCCATAATTGGAATTTATTTTGTAGTCATATTTGGAATTACAATTGGTATAATCTTGGGATTTGCTATCCTTTCTGTCTACTTCTATTCTACAAAAATTGTCAATTGGGGTCTTGCCGAAGTATTTGTAACAATCAAGGGAACTCTTATCGTTATAGGCACATACTTTATTCAATCTCAAACCATTGATGATTTTACAATTCTTGCAGGAATTGTTGTTGGAATTCTTTCCTCTTTAGTTCTATTTATCACATCAATTCCTGATCATGATGCAGATAAAGAGAAAGGAAGAAGAACTCTGGTTATAATTTTTGGTAAATCCAACACTGTGAAAACATTTCTTATTTTCCCTATACTTGCATATGGTGTCATAATCTATGGTGTGGTTAGTGGAACCTTTCCTGTATACAGCCTTATTGTTTTACTTGCCAAACCGTTTCTAATTCTATCATTATTACACCTAAAAGATTTAGAAAAATCAGAACATACAATGCTTAGATCAATGACAAACACTCTGTACTTTAGTAGGATTGCAGGCGCATTATTTGTAATCTCGTTTTTGATAGAATTTTAAGTAATGATGTTTGACTTGTCTTAGAATGATTCCCGGATTTGCAACTCCAGAAGGAACAAAAACCTTTTCTGAGAAATTTCTCTCTAAAAATTATAATAAATTCCAAAGTTTGTCTTTGTCCAATGTTGGAATAGGAACGTATCTTGGTGAACCTGACTCTCAAACTGATTTAATGGTTAAAGATGCTGTAAAAAAATCAATTATGTCTGGAATTAATGTTATTGATACTGCAATTAACTATAGGGCTCAAAAATCTGAAAGAAGTATTGGACAAGCATTGTCTGAATTAATATCTGATAACTCTGTCACTAGAGATGAATTATTCATTTGTACCAAAAATGGCTATGTCACAAACGATGGTGACATTAAAGAAGATTTCATGCAATATATCATGCGCGAGTTAGGAAAACCAGGAATTGTTAAAGAAGGTGATATTTCGTCAGGCTATCATTGTATGACGATTCCATATCTTGAAGATCAACTAGAAAGAAGTCTTAAAAATCTAAATCTTGAATGTATTGATTTGATGTATCTTCATAATGCTGTTGAAGGTCATCCTGAAATGTCAAAATCCCAATTCTTAGAAAATTTGAAAAAAGTTTTTGAATTCTATGAATTAAAACGTAAAGAAGGTAAAATTAGATTCTATGGTTTGGCTACCTGGGAATGTTTTAGAGCAAATCCTGACAATCCAATGTTTCTATCGTTAGAAGATGTGGTAAAACTTGCACAAGAGGTAGGTGGTCCTGATCATGGATTTAGATTCATACAACTTCCATTCAATTTACATTTTGATCAAGCATTATTATTAAAAAATCAAACAGTTAATGGTTCTCAGAATTCTATCTTAGAATCTGCAATTGAATTAGGAATTGGCGTTTTCACAAGTGTTCCATTAATGCAAGGCAGATTATTAGAATGGGCCAAATCAAAACCCGTTTTCTCAACTTCCAGTCCTTCTGTGGGTCTATTACAATTCATACGTTCAACTCCTGGTGTGCTTGCACCTCTTATTGGACAAAAATCAAGTACTCATGTAGATGAAAATCTTGAAGTAATGAAAATTAGTGCAATGGAAAAATCTGAATTTGATGAATTTGTTACGAAACTAGTTTCTTAATCACACACAGCATAACATATTTTTTAATTTTTCAATCTGAATTGCATAATCACAATTTTTACACACAATCCAATTTTTAGCATTCATCAAAACCTTGAGACAATTATATTCTGTCATGAATAGCCCCTGCTCTCTACAATTAGGGCATTCTGCAAAAAGTTTTTTCATGTACTCGATTATTTTTTTTCCATATAAGACAGTCTTATGATTTATCAGTCCTATCTGTTTAGTTAGATAGAAATACTCCGCTCAATGGTGAAGAGCATGAAGGTAACAGATCCTGTCTGTGGTCTAGAATTTGACGAGGATCTATCTGTAACTCATGAATACAAATCTAAAGAGTATCATTTTTGTTGTGATGGATGCAAAAAAATCTTCATTAAAAAACCAAAAAAATGGTCAAAAAAATCTAAACAATAGGAAATTTCCCGCACATTCTACAAAACCTTGAATTCTGACTAAGTTCATAATTACAATCAGGGCATTTATTGTCTGAACTTGAATTTTTGATTGAGTTTATTTTCCTAAAACACTCGTAATAGTGCAACGACTCTTTGGTTCTGATATAAACTCCATCTCCATCTAGTATATCATTTTTTTTCTGAATGAAAATCTCATCTGTAATAATTGAATTGAATAGATTTGTGAGATTTGCTGTACCAGAGCCATCTTGCATGGGGGATTTCTCTCTCCATACAATACTTTCTGGAATGTCTTTTTCAAATGATTCTCTAAGAATCCATTTACCAAAACGTTTCCCATTTTTTATGTTAATTTTTTCTGATATTGGAATACTTTCTGAAAATTCCAAGACCTTTTCATTCAAAAATGGCATTTCGACTTTAATGTTTAATGAATCCCCAATTTCTTTTGATGGAAAATGCATAATTTTCTTAATTCTGTCTAATTCATGGTTGAGCTCTTGTTCACTTTTCTTCAAAAGAAAATTATATCCTGCAAAAACTTCATCTGCACCATCTCCTGTTAGCACTGATTTTATTCCCATCTCTTTGAGTCTTTTAAGATAAATGTACGGAACTACAGAATTACGGATTTCTATATCATTAAAATTTCCTAATATTTTCACTGTTTCGTTAATTGATTCTAAAACTTCTTCCAACTCTATATGCATTAATGATAAAGGAATCTCTGCATGTTTTGCCATTATCTGTGCGTAAGTAAGATCTGTTCCAACAAAATCTTTAGTAATTATTGTTATGGCATTTGCTTTTTCCTTTCTCATCAAATTTGCAACAATGCTGCTGTCTAATCCTCCTGATAATGCAATCCAATTGGATTCGCATTCTTCACATGCATCTTGTAAAATCATTTTACATTGATCTGCATTCATAACTTATTGATAACCGGATTTCAAATAAGATTTGTTAATGGATCAAGGAGATAGTTTCAGCTAATTTCAGCGAAAGTTATAAACCAATAATGCTAATTTTCAATATGTTACTTCCCGCAGAAATTGAATCAAAAACATTAATCCCTGCACTTCGTGCTATTCTTGCAAAAAATCTAGCAGAAAATCATAATGTTCGTGAAGATGAAATTTCAAAAATGTTGGGAGTGACACAAGCTGCAATCAGTAATTACATCCGTGGAACTCGAGGTGATCCTGAATTGATTAAAAAACTAACTGCTGAAAAACAAGTCTCTGAAATGATTAACGAAATATCATCAGATCTTGCATCAGACATGGCTTACTCTCCATCAAGTTTGTCCAAATTTATTGGTCTTTGTAACTATATCAAAACAAGTCTGCTTATTTGTGACATTCATCATAATTTAGAGACTGACATCGATGAAGCAATTTGCAAAGAATGTGAAAACATGCTTCTAAAAGGTCCTGGAAGCGTTTACTAATTTTTTATCAGTGTGATTTCTATATTAGAAGTCATTTGACCATCTTCTTCAGAAATAATACTATCTAATTTGATATCGTTTATTGATGAATTTCCCTTCAACATATTTTCCGTAACGATGTTTGCTACTGCAACTGCATTTGGAATCAAGTCGCCTTTTGCTAATAATATTATTCGCTTATTAGACGATAATTGTGTTAAAACTTCTAATGCACTTGCCATAACTGATTCGTCTTTTATGAAATAATTATTTTCATTTTCTGATCGTTTAACTTCTTGTAATTCCATCTTTAATTATAATCGTAATTGATCTTCTTTTAAATTTTATAGACGAATGGTCTATTCTTTAAAATCGAATAAAGGTATATTTTGATAATCCCCATTAGGTAAAACACGTCTTATTGTAATTGGTATCACTCTTTCTTCCAACTCTTTCATTGATATGTCAAGTGAAGTTGCAGCACTTACTGGAATGTCAATAAAAGGTGGTGCTCCTAATGATAACTGCAATGCACGTGCCCCCATGATTCTTGCTTTTTCAAATCTAGTTAATGTAGGTGGACCCATCAAAATTTTTCCATCTGCAGTTAATTCTACTGCTTCATGTTGTTCATCAATAATCTCTCTTTGTCTAATTGCTTCACATTGTTTTTCTAATTCATCTTGTTCTTTTTCAGTTAATTCTTTCTTGCCTTCTTTTATTTTCTTGTAATTTTCAATTGCCTTTTCCATTGTAGCATGAACGCTAACTTCTGCATCTGGATCAATTTCTTCGGTTTCAGGCTTGATAATCTCATCAACTGTAGCCTCTTCAATTAATGGTGCTGGTTCTTCTTCTTTCTCTTCAGTTGTAATTGGTGTTTCTTCAGGTTCAGACAAGTAAACTAATTGAAAAATGCCAATATATAATCCAAAGCTTACATTTCATTATGGACAGTGGATCTGTATCAAAATCTCAAGTAATTTTGGAAATAAAAGGTAAAATCAAAATCAAATGTGAATTAAAACGTCATCTTTCCCCTTCTTTAGTTGGCACAATAATTCGTTCATTGCCTGTAACTGGAACTATCCACATACTTGGTACAAGCGGTGTCTATGTTGAATCACACATTGAATCTGGAGGTGAACGTACTAGAAATGAGTTCAAGAAAGGTGATATTGCTTTTCTATCGGTCGGTCATGCATTTTGTTTTTTTCATAAGGATACAAAGGTTGGAAAAGATCTAACTCCTATAGGAAAAATTCTTGAAGGTGTTGATGAATTGCTAAATGCTAGTTCTGGTGATGAAGTGTCTATCTACTGTGATGCAGGCTGATAGATATAGTGACCACTAAATCCGCCAACCTTCTTTACAGCGCCTTCTGCTAATGCTTTTTTAAGAAATGCATTTGCAGTTGAAATTTTTACATTTGCTTGTCTTGCTAAATCTTGAATTGTAATTACTTTTGATGATTTGACAATTTTGTTTGCCTCATCTTCATTAATGAATACGGCAACTTCTTTCTTTTCTGAAGTATCTTTCTTTTCTTTTTTTGCCTTGTCCTTTCCTCCTTGTGATTTTTCACTTGAAGATACAGATTTGTTCTTGGCTCCCATGCATCTCCAACTTTAATTCCTATTTATAAACGAACAAAAATTATTTTTTCAACTTTATTAACGGTTTAATTGTAAATCATACATGGGAATTGTCTCAAAAGGTTCTACCTGTGATGTAGAAGGTTGCGAAGAAGTTGCAGTTCGCTCCCTAAACACCAAAAAAGTTGAGGATGCCGGATTACGAGTTAATTCTTCTGGAAAAAAAACTGCGCTTTGTAAAAAATGTTACAAAGAATGGAAAAAAGCAACAAAAGAAGACCGTTCTTTAGAGCGTGCTAGATATGACCGTGGCTAATTAAGGCATGAATCCTTGATTATTTGGCTTACAATCTGTTAAATTATGTAATCTCTCTCTAATTTCTTCTAACTCATTTTCTGTTTCGGCTTCACTTGCTGCTTCTTTTAATGTCAATAACATGTTTGTATTAAAGGAATTAAGTGAAATAGAACCTCCAGCTAAATTCTCTTCAATACATGCTTCTATCTCATCCATGACTGAATTGTTACTTTGTGTTTCTATTGTAATTGGACTTTCTATGGAAATTTCCGACTCACTAAAAAAATACGCTGATGTTGAAAATCCAATAATTGCTACTGCAACAACTATGATTGGAAATATTTTTCCCATACCTGCATCCTATGAATGTTCTATTAATTTCTTCTAACACCGAATCATTTACATTGAAAAAGATCTTCGAAATCATAATGGGTAAAAGAAAAGCTGGCAAACATGCACGATTTGCAGACCAAAAAGCAGCACGAAGAAAAGCTAATAAAAAATCCTAATCTATTTTGATATCAGCTTTCTTCAAAATCTCTGCAAATTTTTCAGGTACTTTTATGGCTGATTCTTGTAGTGTTTGATAAAATTTTCCTAAATCTTTGTAAATTCTTTTGGGCTCTCTAGGTTCTTCATTTGCAAGTGCGTATAATGCTAGAACTGGAAATGCAATTGTTGAATCAGTATATACTGTGATCAAGTCTTCATGTGAGTCTTGTACCTTTCCCCAGCTTTTCCCTTCTTGTAATGTTGCACCTGATAATCCTCCTGTGTCTGGTCTTGCATCTGTAATCTGAATTATGTAATCTTGTCCACCGTGATCTTTTCTTAAAATTTGATCTAATAATGGTCCTGTTTGCTGTGCAGTATTTTTTGGAACTCCGCCCCCTAATTCTAAGATGCCGGATTTTTTTGCATTGTAAACAATTGCTGCCTGTTCAATAATCTCTCTCACAAAATCCAAATTAAATGGCTGATTCTTTAGTCTGTGAACTGCAAGATTTAGTGCAAGAGATGAATCTTTTAGCGTTGAAACATAAACTGGAACATCCAAATCATATGCTGTTGTAAGAAAACTTTTCTCTGGAAATTTTGATTTTTCTTTACTAATCTTGCCCAAAACATTACAAAATTCTGCTGTAGTGAATGGCTCTTGCGATAATTTATCTTTGAAAATATTCTGAATTATGTTATCTTGTAATTCCAGAGTCTCATAAAATTTGACATATACATCACGAATTCTTACAATTTCTTTTTCATACAATATGTTGTCATCCACCTCAAAATGTCCTTGTTTTACGGGTAATCCCCATGCGAAATGATCTTCATGATATACATTGGCACCTGTCGTAACAATCCAATCTACAAACCCTTTTTCCAATAATGTCTTAATTATTCCTCCAAATCCAACTGGCGTCATTGCTCCTGCAACTGTTAAACAAATTGTTGCATTATCATGTATCATTTTTTGATATAATTTTGCTGCCTCTCCTAATTGTCTTGCATTAAACCCTGAATTTGCATAAATCTCTACTAATTCCTTTACCGTTGTTTTAGAGTCAAGTTTGATGTGTGGAATATCTTTTCCTTCAAAATGATGATGATTCACATCAAAATTTGTTTTGTAAGTAAAATAAGCTTTTATGTTCTGATATTTCGTGAACCATCATTATCTTCTGATTCATTTTCGTGTCGTTTTACCATCTTTAATGTATCGTCAATTATGTCACACAAATGAACATCTACTTCTGTACTGAACATTAACAATCCATCTTTTCCACAGGCCATTGTAATTCTGTTAACTTTTTCATACCGTGTCATGGCATATTCGGGATCTCCGATTTCCGATGAGAATTGTTTTCTTGTTTTCCATCTCATAATAGCCTGTGTCATGGATTTCTTTGTTTGATCTTTATCAAAATGTCGCACTGTGCCATTTTGCATTTTCTCATAAACATCTCCGCTATAGGAATTATAGATTCCAACGTAACGGATATTCTCATTAGAATCTAGCAATTCATTACAAAGTTTACTGTAATCCATAACAAAAGAATTTCATAACTAAATGTGTTATAAGGTTATTCATTTCTTTTAATATGATAATTCATAAATATCAATATGAAATTCGTTGATATTCCTGATTCATCAAGAATAACTGGTGACCCTGACAATCGTACTACAATTATTTCTGATGGAAAAATTCAACAAGATGGCGTAGAAATTAATAAAATTGAATTATTGGAATACAAAATAAAATTTGAAGAAAAGTTGGGAAATTATTCTATTATCACTGCTTTAATCCAAACCGATCTTGGAGAAATTGAAATATTATATGACGAAGGTTATAGAGGCACAAATGCACTGCAAGACTCTGCAAATATGTTAACACAAAATCTTGGTCTTTCTGGTTTAATCCTTCGTAGCTTAATTTCATTAAAGAATCACATAGGGAAAAATTGAGAAGTCAAAATTATCATTATAAATTAAGTAGTGACGATCATAAACCAAAATGTGCCTTATGTGATGATGATTCTGCTTACTATTGTAACATGAATGATCTTTATTATTGTGAAAAACATGTAGTAGGACACGATGAAAATGAACCCTGATTGTTTAATACGCAGTTAATTTACCGAATTCTATTGGACGACAACATTCGTAACGAGTTAGTGGAAAAAATTGCACAAAAAATATCTGAAGAAAAAATTCCATATGCAAATCCTTCTTCTGAAGTAATTGAATATCTGCAAAAATTTGCAATTAGCCTTGGTGTTGATATCTCAAATACCGAAGATTTGGTTGCAGAAGCGTTTCTATATCTATCGATGAAAAACGCAGGAGATGTTGACCCGCTAACAAAAGGTGATCAGTTTGGTGCAGGATTCAGCTAATTATTCATTGATTTGAATTTCTTTATTGCTTCTTTTGCAAGATCTTTTGTTTTCTCTTGTTCAAATTCTGTAGGATCGTCATTTGCAAAATGCTCATGATCTTTGTCTTTTTTTTCTTTCATACCTTGGTTTGTTACTAAGAAAATTATAAGTTGTGGCAAATACTCCAGTCAATATGCGAATCTTACAACTTCATTGCGATAATATCTCGTATGAAGCTACAAAAAAAGAGATAAAATCCGCCGAGGATATAGAACCTAAACCTATTTCCATTGACGAGGTTGTAGTTTGCTTTGTAGCTATTGAAAATGGTGATGATGATAATGTCGCATTGGATGCAATTTCTCAAATACAAGAATCAATGCAAAAAATTGGTTGCAAAAAATTATTGTTATACCCTTATGCTCATCTGAGTTCTGATTTGGCTGCTCCTTCTACTGCATTGTCACTATTGAAATTAATGGAATCTGAATCTAAAGAATTGGAAGTAAGCCGTGCACCATTTGGCTGGACTAAATCATACAATGTTAAAGTAAAAGGCCATCCATTAGCTGAAAGTTCTAAAGTAATTACAGCTGGTGACAAAAAAGAACAAACATCCGCCGCTTTGGAATCTGAATCAAAAATCAAATCATACTGGTTTATTCTATCTCCTGATGGCTCTCTAACTGAATTTGATAAATTTAATTTCTCAAAACATAAAAAATTAGAAAAACTTGCAAAGTACGAATCTGCTAAAAATAGAAATGTTGACGAACCGCCTCCTCATGTAGCATTAATGAAAAAACTTGCAATTGCAGATTATGAGCCTGCATCTGATCATGGAAATATGAGGTTTTTTCCAAATGGACGTCTGATAAAATCACTCTTAGAACAATATGTAACAAATAGAGTAAAAGATTATGGTGGATATGAAGTAGAAACTCCCATCATGTATGATTCACATCATCCTAGTATGGAGAGC
>LULG01000868.1_pt1 | contig 10609 bp, 14 predicted proteins | sample 728211 | NCBI WGS metagenome assembly LULG01 (sample SAMN03860295, study PRJNA289734) | marine metagenome | biome: seawater column; feature: ocean; material: water; isolation source: Red Sea water column Station 169 - depth 200m | place: Saudi Arabia: Red Sea | collected 2011-10-15 | depth 200 m | reverse complement strand
TAAATGACAATTATTTATGAACATATAGCCACAGATGGAGCAGCCAAACAGTCCCCTCTATCTCACTGCACTCACAGTTATAGCGTATATCCTGCTTTGTTTGTGGCTAGTTATTCCAAATTGCCAAAATGGGAGAATGATTTATATGGCAAATGAAAACGACCAAAATGTATTATTAGATAGCATGTTAAGAACTATGGAGTTTGAAGGAGGATTTAAACCTAACGTGTATTTAGATACAGAAGGATACCCGACTATAGGTTTTGGACATTTATTAGATAGCACAAAATACAATATTCCAGAAGGAGCTTCAAAAGATTGGGTTCCAGAACAATATAAAGATATTGTGTGGACAAAAGAAAAAGGTGAAAAAACTTTTTTAGATGATTATTTAAGAATGGAAAAAGATGTAGCAAGTAGATATGGAAAAGATGAATTTTCAAAATTACCTACTGACGTTAGAGATGTTTTGACTGATTTAGCATTTAATATGGGCCCATCAAAATTATTTGGTAAATTTAAAGGTTTTCTTAAAGATATAAAATCAGGAGAATACGGAGAAGCTGCAAAAGAACTTAAATATAAAAATCCTGACAAAGGAAATATGGAAATGAGTTTATGGTGGGACCAGGTGGGAGGAGACACAACTGAAGCTAAAAATTTAAAAAGGTCAGGAAATAGAGCTACATCTGCTTTTGATTTACTAATGTCTCTTGTAAAATAAAGGAATATTTTTATGAAAAAACAATGACCAACAGAACAATGGGCATCGGCGATACCCGTAAAAGATGCAAAGGATAGAGGAACTCCAAAGTTTAAAAGTGGAGGTAAAACTCCTGCTTGGCAACGTTCAGAAGGTAAAAACCCTTCAGGAGGGTTAAATCAAAAAGGAGTTGATTCATATAAAAGAGAAAACCCTGGTTCTAAATTAAAAACAGCCGTAACAACACCTCCATCTAAACTTAAAAAAGGAAGTAAATCCGCCAAAAGAAGAAAATCATTTTGTGCTAGAATGAAAGGTATGCGTAAAAGACAAAAACCTAGTAATAATACAGGAAAAGATAGATTGTCTTTGTCATTAAAAAAATGGAATTGCTAAATGGCCAATCTTAATCTTAATGGAAATATATCCCAAAATGAAAAGATTCTTGAAATGGCATACAAAGACCTTATCGTATTTGGTAAATTATTTTCCCCACAAGACTTTTTAGCATCCGCAACTCCCGATTTTCATAATACTGTAGGTAAAAAACTTTTAGATAGAGGGCGAGGCACAAGACCAAGCAATTGATAACCTTAATTGGATTTCTAATCATATATATGAAAATCCTGCAATTCATTACTATTTTGGTGACTTAGAGGGTAGTAAATGGACTAAAACCGAAATTGTATTAAAAAATAATTGTAGGATGATTGCTAAAGGAGCAGCACAAAGGCTGCGTGGTAAAAAGCAATTATCAACAAGATATACTGGAATTATACTTGATGACTTCGAATCAGAGTTAAATACTAAAACTCCTGAAGCAAGGCTTCATATTAAGAATTGGGTTACTGCGGCTGTTTATCCAGCGATTGATTTTGATAAAGGCGGGTTTTTATGGTGTAATGGCACTATTGTGCATTATGATTCATTTTTAAATGGACTTGTTAAAGGTCATATCGAAGCATCTAAAAACGAAGAAGAGTATTCGTGGGATTTAATTACATATAAAGCAATACTCGATAACGGCACTCCATTATGGCCTTCACGTTGGCCAATTAAAAAATTAGAAGAAAGAAAGCAATTTTATATCGATTCGGGTACTCCTTCCAAGTTTTATCAAGAATATATGAATCAAGCTAAATCTCCCGAAGACCAAATATTCTCTGAAGAAGATATTACCGATAATTTTTATAAAGGAAATTTAAAATTCGATGATGCTGCGAATTCGTGGTATTTAAACTTAGATGATGGAAGGAAAGAGTATGTCAATATTTACATTGGGGTTGACCCTGCTTCAACACTTAGCGCTAGGAACGATTATAGTGTTATTATGGTTATTGGGGTTACCGCTGATTTTGATTATTACATTATTGAATATTGGAGGCAAAGAGTACTACCAATGGACTGCGCAGATGAGATATTTAAAATTGCAGAACGATACGACCCAATTAAAAGAATAAACATTGAAACTATATCATATCAAGAAATGTTAAGAGATTATGTTCATAAAAAGAGTAAAAGAGATGGAAAGTTTTTACCTGGAATTGAACAAGGTATTAAAGGATATGGTAATCAAAAAAAGAAAGATAGGCTATTTGAAGGCTTACAACCAATGTTTAAAGCGGGAGCAGTACATTTAAAAAAGAATATGCATGAGTTTATTGGAGAATTACTTGATTTTCCAAAAGGAACACATGATGATACAATTGATGCATTTTGGTTATCAACTCAATATGCAAGAGGCAATAAAAAGGCTGGAAAAGTTAAAAAAGTTAAAAATAATAAAAATGAATGGGAAAAGCCAAGAAAACGCTATAATTGGATGACAGGGGCACGCACTTGATTTATATAATAAAATTATCTTATATTACGCATTATGATAGAAACCGATAAAAGAGCAGAATACACAAAAGAATTATGGAGACGTTGGTCTGATGCTCGTAAAGAATGGGAAGACCATGCACGAGAAGATATTGACTTTTATCTAGGTAATCATTTTTCTGCTGCCGAAGCAGATGAACTTGAAGCAAGAAATCAATCAAATATACCTTTAGATAGAATTTATTCTGCTATTGAGCAGTTTAAAGCAATTATTACATCTAAGCCACCTAAATTTTCAGCAATGCCAAGAGAAGATTCAGATAGTGATTTAGCAAGTGTATGGAAAACAATACTTGAATATGTTTGGAATATATCTGATGGCAATGAAGTATTTAAGCAAAGCATACATGATTATGCTGTTACGGGTCTTGGGTATTTTTATGCATATGTAGATAGAGAAGCTGATTATGGAAGAGGTGAAGTTAAGTTTACATATGTTGACCCATTTAGAGTTGTAGTTGACCCAAATGCAAGGAGTAGATATTTTGACGATGCAACGGGTATGATGTTATCAACTATATTTACTAAATTCCAACTATTAGATTTATATCCTCAATTAGCTGAAGAACAAGAAGATGGTAAAATGTTAATTGATTTAGTGGAAAATTATGATGAAGATGATACATATCCTAATCCATTAAATCGAAGAACTGTTGGTACATTTACTCCTGATTATATAAAAGATAAAGATACAGGGGAAGGTTCTGAAAAATATCAACTAATAGAACATTTTTCAAAAATTAAAGTTCCGTATTATAGATTAGTATCTTTAGAGACGGGTGAAGAAAGAATACTTGATACTGAAAATATGGAAAAGTTTATTGCTGACCCTAAAATGGCTAAAGCATTAGAACAAGGACTTCTTGATGTGGTAGAAGTTCAACAAACAAGAATTAAATTAGTATGCACTCTTGGACAAATAGTATTATATGAATATATATTAAATACGGATAAATATCCAATTGTTCCTATTCCTAATATTTGGACTAATACTCCGTATCCAATGAGTGATGTTAGGAAAAATAAAGATTTCCAAAGATTTTTAAATAAAACAATGTCATTGATAACATCTCATGCGCAAGCATCTTCGGGATTAAAGTTATTAATACCACAAGGAAGTGTTGATGATATAGAAGAATTAGAAAGAGATTGGGCTAATCCAAATGCAACTATTGAATATGACCCATCTTTCGGCGAACCTCATTTCCCATCACCGCAACCTTTATCTAATTCGGTAATGCAATTGCCTCAATTAATTGAAAAATATATTGATTTAAATATGGGTATATTTGAAATGATGCAAGGAAATACCGAAGTTGCTCCAAAAACATCTTCAGCAACAATGATGCTTGAAGATTTTGGACAAAGAAGAAGTAAATCAAAATTAAGAGATATTGAAGGTTCTTTAAGAAGATTAGGTCAAGTTATATATAATTTTGCAAAAGAACATTATACATATAAAAAAGTATTTAGAGTTGTGCAACCAAATAACGATATGAGTGAATATATGGTTAATCATTATAATGACAAATCTCAAGCAATTGGCGAGATGATGAATGATTTAACAATAGGACAATATGATATTAATATCATTGGTAATTCAACAATGCCTTCAAATAGATGGGGTGAATGGTCAATATACATGGAAGCATATCAAGCGGGTCTTATTGATAGAACTGAAGCATTAATGAAAACTGACATATTTGATAAAGAAGGTGTATTACAAAGAATGGATATTGTTGCACAATTACAATCACAATTACAACAAGCTCAAGAAGCAGTTAAGAATTTAGAAGGTGATTTACAAACAGCTCACAGAGAGTCAATCTCGGCAAGGAAGCGTACAGAAGTTGAGAAATTCAAATCTGAGTTGAAATCACAAGAGTCACAATCCAAATCAGCTAATAGATTAGCGGTTGGAAAACTTGAAAACGCAGTTAAACTCGAATCAGAGAAGTTACGTTTACGTGGCCAAGCTCAAGAAAAACTCGAGAGATTGCAGAAAAAAGGAGAGTAAAATGGATAACGCATTAGAAGATAACAATCTTGAAGAAGGTCAAGTTAATGATAATGTAGGGCAAGATGAAGCAACTCAGCAGCAAGAATCTAATGATTGGGAATCGCAGGCCAAGTATTTTCAATCAGAAAAAGATAAGCTACATGCTGAAAACCAAAAGTTGAAACAATACGAACAGATTGGACAAATGTTGGAATCACGACCTGATATTGTAAATACCATTAGTGGTATGGTTCAGGGTGGTCAACCAACTCAACCTGAACGTGTTGAATTATCTAAGGATGAGTTTGACCCTTGGGAAGCCTATAATGACCCATCGTCTAAGTCGTATAAATATCGACAACAAGAGTTACAAGACACAATTAATGAAGCAGTATCAAGTCAAGTTAGTAATGTTCAAAAAGAAGTTGGCATGAATAAGCTTCAAACTGAACTTGCTAACAAAGGATTGGATGCAGAACAAATTTCTTCGTTTATGGACTTTGCAAGCAAGAATCCCGCAGAATATGGCATTGATGGCGCTATTAATATGTGGCAAGCTGTAACTCAAAACAAGGCCGAAGCTCAAAATAATACCGAAAACCCACTTGATGCAATTCGTCAAAACCAAGCTGTTCCGCAGCAAGCAGGAGTTCTTAGTGGAGAACAACCTGTGAAAAAAGATGAAAAAGATTCTATGTGGGAAGGCATTATTAAAGCTGGTAGCCGAACTAATGTATTGTAAAAAAAGGAGTAAAATAAAATGGCAAATTACAATAGTAATATAGTAAATGCAGGCACTCCTGGGTCACAGACGGCCTTATCATTAGCTAAAGGGTCAAGAAGTCCATTTTGTGTATATTTATCAAAAGTAGGAAAAGTTCCAACAACTGATTCTCAATTCAGATTTTTGGAAGATAGAACAAAAGTAGCAATAACAGACAGAAGCTTTACAACATCAAGTAACTTAGGAGCTATTGATGAGGATACTACAGACACAATGACAGTATCATCCTCTCCATGGCTTATCAAAGGTATGGTTGTAATGGTTTCATCGACAATTTCAGGTATGGGAGAAGGTACTAATGCTGCAACATGCGTTATTACAGCAGTTAATTCCGCTACTGAAATAGAAGTTAGATGGTTGCGTGAAAACTCAACATCAGCAGTTTCAATTGATGGCTCTAGTACTGCAGTTAATTGTCAAGTTATTGGGTCAGCTTATGCTGAAGGTTCTGGGGCTCCAGACGTATGGTCTCAAGAACTAGACCATGATTATGGCTATACTCAAATCTTTAAAACAGCTTGTGAAATGAGCAATACTGCTAGAGCAACTGTTTATAAAGGGTATGCTGATGAATGGCAAAGACTATGGAATCTTAAATTAAGAGAACATAAAGTTGATATTGAAAGAGCAATGTTATTTGGTCAAAGAGCTTCAGTTGGTGGCATTAACTACTCTGAAGGTATTGTTGGTCATATAATTGCTGAAGGAGGAACTCCAGTAGTAGATGGCAATCAATTATCTTACTCAGAAGGAAAAGCTTATCACAAATCAATAGCTTCAGGCTCAATGACATATGATAACTTTTTATCTGACTTAGAAGTTGTATTTGACCCTGCAAGAGGTGGTTCTTCATCTAAATTGGCTTTATGCTCTTTACCTGTAATTTCATTATTCAATAAGTTAGGAGATGGAGCTTTTGTTGATGCTTCCATGGGTCATAGTAACAATCCTTATGCTTATAATTTTGATTCAGGAAAAGGTGCTTTTGGTCATAAAGTAATGAAAATAGAAACAGTTCACGGTGATTTATCACTTGTGAAAGAACCTTTATTTAGAGGTCTTGCTTCTACTTTTATGGCTTTAGTTGATTTAGACCACGTATCTTATAGACCTTTAGTAGGTAATGGTTTAAATAGAGACACTTCAATAACAACTAACGTACAACAAGCTGATGAAGATTTACGTAAAGATTTGATTCTTACAGAAGCAGGTCTTGAAATTTCTTTACCAGAAACACATGCGTTATTCAACATAGAAGGAGCTTAATTATGAGAAGTGATGTATTAAATTCAAGTAGCAATAGCTATGGACAACAAATAGACAAATGGAAGTTTTCAGCTAAAACTGCAGCTTTTACAGCAGCTGATGGATTTTGCTATCTAGTTACTGACGCAGATGGTTGTGCTGTTACCTTACCTGCACCAAACATTGGAGATAGAATCAAAATAGTTTTTGGTACAGTTACAAGTAACAATCACACAATTACATGTGACGCAACAACCACTTTATTTAGTGGATATGCTCTTTTGTTAGATGCTGATGGCACAGCTGCTCAATGCAAAGTTTTTGCAGCAGATGAAACCGATGACGATGTTATCACATTAAATGGAGGAACAACTGGTATTTCTGGAACAGTTGAGCTTGTAGGAGTAAGTGATAAAATGTGGCAAGTAGAAGCAGTTATATATTCTGAAGGAACTGCAGCTACACCATTTGCATAATCCGAAACAATAAGGATTAATAGTTTTGTAGAACTATGGGGGTTGTCGTATAAAGGGCAACTCCCGAATCTACTAAAAGACAATATAAATTTTAACAACCCATTCACGCACAGCCAGTGCTTAGGGTAGGAGGAGAATATGGCAAAAGGAATACATAATTTTACAGTAGCGGAAGCGCAAAATCACCAATTAGGACAAAATGGAGCAATAATAATAGATGGTACAGATGAAATTACTGGGCCATTTGTTGCAATAACAGCATTAGAGGATTCTGTTGTTGATACATCTGAGTGTGATGTTAGTTGGCTTTCGGGAACAGTTCCAGCTACTTTTAAAATACCAGCAAGTGGTACAATTTTTGGACAATTTGCTTCTATTGAATTAGATAGCGGTTCTGTAATAGCTTATTACTTATAATGATGGCTAAGAAAAAAGGCCTTTGGGCTAACATCCATGCAAAGCGTAAAAGAGGAGAAGCTCCTGCTAAAAAGGGAGAAAAAGGTTATCCTAAAACATTAGACATTATGAAAGAGGGCGGTAAATCTAAAAAAGCTAACACATACGAAGAACATTTAAGTTTAAGTAAAAAAGGTTGGGGACATAACAAAAAAGCAGAAAAAGGCGGAATGTTAAAAGGCAAGTCACATGCACAAGGTGGAATACCAATTGAAGTTGAAGGCGGTGAATACATTATCAAAAAAAAATCAGTCAATAAATCGACTGAGCCTTATTTGGAATATATCAACAATCATGGTAAATTACCTCCAAGTTTTGATGCTAGAAAAAGAAAAGGAAAAAAATAATGCCAACAGTAAAAGATAAAACAACAGGCGAAGTAGTTTCACAACAACCTTATACGCCTAAAGGAACTCAAAGAGCTTCTCAAATTGCAGAGTCAGACCCAAATTGGGAACTTAGCTATGCTCCAAACGGAAAAACAGATGGAGCGATGAGGCAAGAGAAAATGTATGCAGGTGGTGGTAAAACTGGATATAGTTCAATTGGAATGTATAAAAAAGGTGGAAAAGTAAATAAAAAGATTGAAAAAGCTACAAATTTTATAAAAGCAAAAAGTAAAATGAGAGAATTAGCTAAATCTAAAAAAGGCAAGAAGTAATGAGAACTTATTGGTGTAAAAATTGCGAAGAATGCGTTGATATAGATATGAAAGTATCTAGCGAATGTAAGTGTGGACATATATTTGGACAAAACTTTAAAACTTCAAATCATGTAAATATGAGAAGTACTTGGAGTGGGCAAACTCAAGTTGAATTTAGTCAAACAACAATGGACGCAGATATTGCAGATAGGAATAGTAGATAATGGCTTGGAATTTTGGAGCACAAATAAACTCTTTTACAGGATTTGATGCAAATTTAGATAGCGCAAGTGAAGAAGGTGAAGACTATACTACTTTAGCAAACCAATGGTTAAATGATGCCGCTAAAGAAGTTATTAATATACTACCTCCTTTGTTAAAAGAAAAATGCACAACTGAAACTACATTAAATCATTCTGCTACAACTATAGACTTAGACACATTAGGGGGAGAAGTTCTATATGTAAATAGACTTTCTGCCGACTCTGGAGGAAGTAGAATCCCATGTAGAAAAGTTCCATCGGCGTATGGAGAATTGTCAAATGATTCAAATAGTTTATATAAAGCAAGTGCAACCGACCCCGTATATTGGATTTTAAGTTCAGGTGATGCAGCAATATTAAATGTAATACCAACTCCAACTGCAAACCAAACTGCAATTGTATATCATGTAGCATATCCTTCAATTACTGGTAGTGATGATTCTGTAATTGCTAACTTTCCTGATGAATTAGAATATCTAGTTGTTCATTCTCTGCTATCTTACGTATTCTGTTTTTTATTTCATCAGTGATATGTGGGATGATCTGAACACATGCACCCAAATATTTTCCCTTTCGTTCTGCATCAATAACACTAGAATAAATTTGGGCAGTTGTAATATTATGAGATTTTGGAATGTCCTTGTTAAGATATCTTTCATAACTTCCAATATCCATATCGCATTCGCCGCCATCCTCTGTGACAAACACTTCACCATGGGCAATTGGATTCATTGTCCCAGCATCAAAATTCAGATATGGATCAATTTTTACACATGAAACTTTTTGGTCTGACAGTTGTAATAGTTTTGAGATTGAGGCTGAAACGACACCTTTACCAAGACCGGACATTACTCCGCCTGTAACGAAAATAAACTTCGTCTGCATAGATGTGTAAGTATTTTCCCATTTATGTAGCTTTTCCTAAATTCGTGTACTTCTTTTCAGTTTTTTTGTATATTCTGTAATTCTCTTTTGTAGTTTTGATGGTGGTGTATTCTCAATAATCTTGAGATTAGCACTGCCAACAATTACTGCATCCACGCCTACTGAAACATACTTTTTCACGTCAGCAGGTGTTGACACTCCAAATCCAATTCCTATAGGCAGTTTTCCACCAACAGCCTTTTTTGCATTTTTTATTGCGTCTATACTATATTTGTGAATTTTTGTCTGCACTCCGGTTGTTCCAAAGACAGCAACCATATACAAAAAGCCAGTACTGACCCTTGCTATTTTTTTGAGTCTATCATTCTTTGTGTTCGGTGAAACCAAAAAAACTGTATCAAGATTATTTTTTTTAGCAGATTTCAGATATTCCTTTGATTCTTCAATAGACATGTCCGGCAGGATTAGACCATCGATACCCACACTTTTGGCTTTTGACATAAATGCAGAATATCCATGTGTGTAAAGGACATTCGTATACGTCATTAAAACAAGAGGAACGTCAGTCTCTTTTCTAATTTTTTTCACAAGACTAAAAAATTTCTCAGTCTTTGCACCCTTGTTTAATGAAACGGTACTTGCATTTTGTATGACAGGTCCATCCGCTATTGGATCTGAAAACGGAAATCCAAATTCGATAATATCCGTACCGCCTCTAACAAGACCTCTAACAATCGACACCGTTGTATTTTCATTAGGAAATCCTGTCATAATGTACGAAATGAGTGCTTTTTCGTTCTTGGATTTTAATTCCTTGAACTTATCTTGAATTTTTGACATTTTTCCTTAGATATTGTTTTACGATGTCAATGTCTTTATCCCCGCGTCCAGACAATGTAATAACTATTGAATCAGATTTTGATTTAGTTTTAGCAATTTTAATTGCATGTGAAACTGCATGTGCAGATTCTAGTGCTGGTATAATTCCCTCAGTTTTTGTCAGTAACAAAAATGCGTTAATCACTTCACGGTCTGTTGCACTTTTGTATTTTACATTACCAGCATCTTTCAAGTATGCATGCTCTGGTCCAACTCCTGGATAATCTAATCCTGCTGAAATACTATGTGTTTCTTTGATTTGCCCATCATTATCTTGAAGTAGGTATGTCATCATTCCATGCAATACACCTTTTTTTCCTGCATTAAGTGTAGCAGAATGTTTGCCAGTCTTCAATCCTTGTCCAGCAGCTTCAACTCCAATCATTTCTACATTG
>LULG01000376.1_pt1 | contig 10769 bp, 10 predicted proteins | sample 728211 | NCBI WGS metagenome assembly LULG01 (sample SAMN03860295, study PRJNA289734) | marine metagenome | biome: seawater column; feature: ocean; material: water; isolation source: Red Sea water column Station 169 - depth 200m | place: Saudi Arabia: Red Sea | collected 2011-10-15 | depth 200 m | reverse complement strand
GGAATAAATGAATTGCCACATGCCATTGGCGGCCGCTTTTGAATATGCTTTTGGATTTAGACCCGATTCAATCATGGCCAAATAGAGTAATTCAGGAGGCAAATTACACTCATCTAAAATTTGACTAATCATGGGTCCATAAACATCTAACCGATCCAGCCAAATTTCAAATTGCCGCTTCCCTTTGGTTTTAAAATATTCAATGAATTGATCTACTTTTTTATTTCGAACCAGTGGAATATGCCCATCCCTATCTTCGAGAACTGTAAACTGAGATGCACCCATTTCCACCTCTAGGGGCTCTGTCATCGATGTTACATCCATACGTAGATGCTCAGCCGTTACAGCCGCATCTTCATTATCCAATGTATTAAACCGATGGATATATAGCTCTACCAATGAAGATTCAAAACGGTCAAACTCATCATGATCTTCATCGTCCATTTCACCATATTGTTCTGCTTCAGTTAACAGATCAAAAATTCGGTTTAATGTGTATACCACTTCTAAAGTGTCATCCATCACATCCGCAATTAGGGCATCAGAAAGGAGTACCTTTACATCCCTTAATAATTGAGGCAATCGGTTCTGAGTAATATCAATCCCATTACCATTTTCATAGGATTGGGTATCCTCTTGAATCTGTTGATTTGTTTCCTGGCCAAAAGAAATGCCGGCCACCAGAATCATTAGATTAATAATTCGTGTAAATGTCTGTTTCATTATTATTTAGGGTAATTTTAGGTGGCGAAATTAGTCGGAGACCTTTTCCCCAGTCAAGCCTTTTCCCGCCTGTTTTTCTATTATTTTTGTTGTGCTAAATCCAGAAACAAATGGCAGTGTGACCACTTCTCCTCCATCGGCTCTGACCCGGTCTGCACCTACAATGTCATCCGTATTATAGTCGCCCCCCTTCACCAATATGTTCGGTCGGAGTTCATCGATGAGTGACTTCGGTGTTTCTTCCGAAAAAATGGTCACCGCATCCACATAGGATAATCTTAGTAGGTTGGACGCGCGAAGCGCTTCGCCATTCACCGGACGACCCGGCCCTTTTAATTTTGTTACGGAGGCATCAGAATTCAATCCGATGATTAAAAAATCGCCCAAAGCCTTTGCCCCACTTAAATAGGTTTTATGTCCCTCATGAATGATATCAAAACAGCCGTTGGTAAACACAATCTTACTTCCTGCTGCTTTCAGTTCAGCCAACTTGGCCTTCGCTTCAGTTATGGATAGTGCTTCCATGAAATTCCTTTAGGGGACAAACAGAACAATGGTCTTGCTTACACCAATGATTTTCTAACCATAAAAGCCCTTGGGATAGGGCGAAATTTTTAATCGATCTGTTGGAGAGTACCTGACCAAACTGCTTTTGAAACCGGCCGTAAGGTGCATTCAATTTTAAGCACAACCACTCTCTTTTAACCACTCCATATTCTTTAGCATCACCATGAATTAGTGCATTTGCTCCCATAAGTGGATACAGAATATTGCCTTTCAATTCTGTCAAAAAGTGCCCTGTTACTGAATGCATTATTTCCACTGGTACTGCTTTGGGCATCTCCTCCAACTGTAGAAAATATGTAAATAAATTCAGCGCCATTCCAATTCGTTTTTCCGGCCATGCATTGGGGCGAATACCCCGCCTATGCCAGTGAATGGATGGATCAGTTTTTCCATTATTTTTAAAGTGAGTAAGCAATTGAAGAAAGGCAGATTCATTGCCGCCTTTTCCCAGAAGATGACATAAATCTTCAAGAACTTTATCGCGCCATGCATGATGGCGATACCGATTCACGTTTTCCTGAAAACGATTCATACCCATGTTTACAAGTGTGGTTTCAAATAATTGATTCAAATTATTGATTGATAAATCACATTGAATAACTGGATTTATTTCAGAGATACAATGAATGTGCCCGCGCAACAGATAGTCATCCCTGTCCAATTGATGGACAAGGTGCAAAATAACATGGTTATAATTTGAATCTGCTTCGTGGCCATGGTAGAACCAATCTCTTGTTCGGCGATGGATTTCAATATCCCCTTTTAATAATTGGCCATTTGAAAATAGTATCGCCCCTCGAATATCAGGACCTTCATTCCGATTCACCACTCCCAAATCAATTATTAATATTGCTTTACCATGAATATCATGGATGACATCACCTGTTTTATACTGAAACCATTGTGATTCAAGTTGTTTTTCATTAACACTAGAATTTGAAATTCGTGACGGCGTATGCGTCATTTCATCTGGGATTAAATAACTAACTTTACCTCTACTATTAAGGGATGATTTTTCAATACCAATGATTTTTTTTTTAGTGTATCTCGTGTGCCGCAAAGAGCCACAGGTACAACCGGCACACCCATTTGTAAGGCCCATATCAATGCACCCTTTTTGAAGGGCATAATCTCCCCATTCATCGATCGGGTTCCTTCGGGATATAAAATGATGGATCGTGGATTTTTTGTCATGGATTTCTTGGCTTTCTCCAAAGATTTCATTGCTTGTTTATGGTTTCGGCGATCTACAAAAAAATGTCCCCCTGCCATCATGGCCCATCCAAAAATGGGTATCCGCCAAGTTCTCTAATCCATTCACCTTATATTGAATTCCGCCCACCTTTAGGATGACCTTCCCCCAAGTTCTAGCAATCCATCCCAAGAATTTTCCCCGCCACTCAAATAAACATCCAATCAACCCAATGGTAGCAAAAACAATCGTCCAAACAACTATATTCAATAAAAACCAAAGAGATCGGATATTAATGAAGCACCTCCGCCCCTACATAAGGCTGCAATGATTTCGGTACAGTTATGGATCCATCTTCATTTTGATATGTTTCCAACAGCGCAACCAACAATCTTGGTGTGGCTACACCGCTACCATTCAAGGTATGAATAAATTTTACTTTTTTATCATCTTCGCGGCGATAACGGATGTTACCACGTCTGGCTTGAAATGATTCAAAATTGCTGCAAGAAGACACTTCAAGCCATTTCCCTTCTCCCGGCGCCCATAATTCTAAATCATAACATTTGGCTGCCGAAAAACTCAAATCGCCAGCGCATAATTCAACCACGCGGTAGTGCAGTTCCAAAGATTGGAGAATTGCTTCTGCATGTGTAACCAACGCTTCTAAGGCATCATAAGAAGTTTCAGGCTTTACAAATTTTACCAACTCTACTTTATTGAATTGGTGCAAACGCAAAAATCCGCGCGTATCCTTCCCATAAGAACCTGCCTCACGTCGGAAGCATGCAGAATAGGCGGCATAATTGATGGGTAATTGGGATTCAGAAAGAATTTCATCTTTATGGATATTAGTGACAGGCACTTCTGCCGTAGGAATCAACCATAACCCATCCTTTTCAGAAGGGTACATATCTTCAGCAAATTTGGGAAGTTGTCCTGTGGTTGTAGCAGAGTCAGAACGAACAACAAAAGGTGGGAATACCTCTTTATAGCCATGTTGTTCCGTTTGTACATCCAACATATAGTTAATCAGAGCCCGTTCTAATTTGGCGCCATTTCCCGTATAGAGCGGAAAACCTGATCCGGAGATTTTGGCTCCTCGTTCGAAATCAAAAAGGCCTAAGTTTTCGCCCAATGTCAAATGGTCTCTTAATTCAAAATCAGATTCTAAAGGTGTGCCCCATTGCCTGACTTCAACATTATCAGATGCATCTTCACCTGTGGGCACGGAATCGTGGGGTAAGTTTGGGATCCCCAATAAATGTTCATCTATTTCAGATTTTAGAGACTGGGCTTTTTCCTCCAAAGATTTAATTTCGTCACCTACGCTTCGCATGGCCGAAATTGCTTCATTTGCATTTTCACCGGCCCGTTTGGCTTTGGCAATATCTTCTGACGCTTTATTGCGTTCTGCCCGGAGATCATTGGCTTTAGATAAATGCTCTCGATATTCCCCATCCAATTTGAGCAAGTTGTCTAAAGAAATATTTTCACCTTTACATGTCAATTTTTTTTGAACAAGATCAGTTTGTTTTCGAATTAAATCTACGGAAATCATTTAGTCTATCATTTCATATTGTGGTAATAGGGCTTCATCCATATCCTTCAACGTGGATAATCGTGCATCTTTGGAAGACACGAATTTATCCCCATCTCCCCAAGAAATACCAATATCAGGGTCATCCCATTTTATACCGTATTCATCTTCAGGATGATAAATGTCTGTACATTTATATTGAAACAAGGCCGTTTCAGATAATACATAATAACCATGGGCAAAACCGGGAGGTACATAAAAAAGGTGATGATTCTCATCATCCAGAAGAGTGGATACGGATTGACCAAATGTAGGTGATCCTTTTCGGATGTCCACAGCCACATCCAATACTTTTCCGTGGGTAACCCATACCAATTTCCCTTGAGGATGATTTAATTGATAATGAAGCCCCCGCAATACACCCCGTTTGGATTTGGACTGGTTATCCTGTACAAAACGTGTAGGCAATCCTAGGGCAGAGAATTCTGTTTCTTTAAAGGATTCTAAAAAGTAACCCCTCTCATCTCCATGAACCTGAGGTTTAATCAGGACCAGATCAGGGATGACTGTTTTTTCAATTTTCATCAAATTGCTGTTCGCCCCACATTGTCAAAAGTGAATCCCAATGATTTGAGTTGCTGAATACTTAAAATATTTTTTGTATCTAAAATAACTGGTGATGCCATTCTGGATTTGAGATCCGATAAATCCATGCCCCTGAATTCATTCCACTCTGTTAATATGACTGCTCCATCCGCACCCAACACTGCGGTTTGCCAGTTTTCAAAATATGAAATATCTGAATGGTGACGTTTGAAATTGTCCATGGCAATAGGATCATAAGCATGAACTGTTGAACCCTTATCCACCAATTCAGGAATAATAACCCGTGATGCTGCGTCCCGAACGTCATCAGTTTGGGGCTTAAAAGCCAGTCCCAATATAGCCACTGTTTTACCTTTCACATCGCCGCCTAATAATGCCACTAATTTATCTATCATTTTCAATTTTTGATTCGCATTGGTTTGAATCGCCGCCTCAATGGTACGCATGGGTGAACTATTTTCACGACCTGTGGCCGCCAATGCTTCTGTATCTTTTGGAAAACAGGAACCCCCAAAACCAGGACCTGGATGTAAAAATTTTGGACTGATTCGTCCATCCTGCCCCATGGCTTTTGCCACTTCATGCACATCCGCGCCCACCGCTTCGCAAAGGTTGGCAATTTCATTGATATAACTGATCTTTAAGGCCAAAAATGCATTGGAGGCATATTTAATCATTTCTGCAGTTTCAACTGTAGTGGCAACGATGGGTGTTTCATTGATATAAAGTGGCCGATATACATTCCGCATAATGGATGCCGCTTTTTCTGATCGAGTTCCCACCACAATGCGGTCAGGATGAAGAAAATCTTTTACAGCAGCCCCTTCACGTAAAAATTCCGGGTTGGATACATAATCAAAATTTGCATTTGGGTTTTTTGATTTAATGATCAATTCAATCATTTTTCCGGTACCAATGGGAACGGTACTCTTGGTACAAATAAGCGTATATCCATTCATATGGGTACCAATGGTTTCAGCCACGGTCTTCACCGCACTCAAATCTGCTTCACCATTATGGCCCTGCGGTGTATCTACAGCAATAAATATAATGTCAGCTACTTCAATACATGACTTAACTTCGTTCGAAAATGATAGTCGTCCATTGTTTACATTGTCCGAAACCAGAGCATCTAATCCCGACTCATAAATAGGGATTTCCCCTTTCTTTAATTGATCTATTTTTTCTTGATCAATATCTGCACAGGTTACATGGTGGCCAAATTCAGCGATGCCTGCACCGCTGACCAATCCCACGTACCCTGTTCCAATAATGGTAATTTTTTTCATAAAATTAATGAACCCTTAAGCTTAAGATAATCCTTTTTGACGACGAACAATCCATTCAATACACAAAAATAGAATCATGACCATTAAGAATGTTTTATTCTCATTGAATTTAATGACATCCGCCTTGAATTCACGGCGAACTTTTTGTGAAATTGAATCAATGAGCTCAGACCGATTCTGCCAATCTACATATCGGCCCTTACTCGCTTTCGCTATGGAGGTTAATAATGGTTTATTCAAATATACTTGGCTCAATTCAATTTGACTTTCCAATACCTGAAACTGACCGGATAGTATGGATGATTCATCTAACCCCATTTGAATGGCGAAAGTATAATTTCCCGGCTTGGGTGCTCTGAATACACCTTCCCACCGATTTGTTTCAATATTGTAGGTAATGTCTCTTGAAAATAGATTTGTTTGTCCATCATAGATGTTAATTGAAGCATTCCGATCAGATTGACTAGATGTAAATGGTTGGGTACCTGTTATTTGGACCATCTCTCCTTGCTGATACCGATCCTTATTCAGGCGAAAATAATTTTCGTAGGCTCCCCCTGATTTTAGCAGCCAATCGGTAGATCCATTAATGATATACGAAAATGGATTCTGTGTATCGTGATCTCGTTGTTGATAGTGTAACACATGTAGATCTGTTGCCGTAATCACTGACGTACGAATATTACCATTTTGATTTCGAGCCCATAACGGCCAACCGGATTCATAAATTGCCAATTCTTCCGAATAATCTCCATCAGTTGATAGATTCAATCCTTGGGTGAGGGGTGAATAATCACTCTTAAAGTCTGCCGATTCAGATGTGAATTCCCAATAGGATGGTTCATCCGAATTAATACTGTCACGTACGGTAACGCCCAAAATTGAAGTCAATCCTTTTAAAGAATGATTGGATTGGTTCGGGCCGGCCAATAGCATCATGGCCGACTGATGGGTAACAACTTTTTTACCTAGGATTCTTATGAAATTTTCAGATAATGGTTTAATGGGATAGTTATCCAAAATGATTAATTCATAAGGTGTAGACCAAAATGAATTGATTGCCGGCTTAAAACGAGATTCTGAAATCCTTATATAATGATCCAATTGAATGCGTGGATTTTTCTTTAACAATCGTTTCAATGTGGATGTATTTTTGTTGGGACTCCCTGTAATTAATGCCACTTTATATTGATCTTTTAATACCAGTAAATGAAAAGACTGGCGATTGTTGACAATATTGATTTCATCTTCTACCGATGAAATACGAACCTCATAGTTTTGCTGTCCAATTTCTTTTGGTGTAAACCGGAACTGCACTTCTTTCTTAGCGCCCTGCCCCACTATCCGAATATGCTTTGAGCCTAAAAGTTTCTTGCCGTGATATAATGATACGCTTAGCCGATCTTGAGTTTGCCCCATGGATTGCACAATCGCCTTTACCTGTACACCATCGCTTTTGAGCACAACAGTAGGCACATCAATCGATTGAACCGATACATCGACCAATTCGCTCCCTGTCCCAATGCCAATGGTATGGATAGGTATGGACAATTGTTTCAGGTCATCCAGAGGATTTTTTCCTTCTGTAATCAATCCATCAGAAATAACAATAGCGCCTGCCAGTGTTGAAGCATCTTTCTCTACAATATTTGGAATAAGTCCGAGATTGGTGGTCACGCCATTTCCATCAATTGTATAATTATTTTCTTTTGATATTTCAGTATCAAAACGATAAAAATCTATATCAATATTTTTTTCGGACAATTGATTGACGAGAGAGGTTAAGCCGGATTGAATTGCACTTAATGAAGGTGTTTTATGATTATTAATACTGGCGGAATTATCAGCAAAAATCGCCCAATTCAACTGTTGAGATTTTTCGGATCGAACCGTAAGTACAGGATTCAATAATAAAAATAAAATGGATAACAATATGAATGCACGTAAACCCAATAGGATCGGATACCATTTTTCATTCGGCAAAATTCGATATAGTAATACCACAAGCCCAAGGGCACTCAAAAGGCCAATCCAAAAAACAGGATCAGATCCATGCAAAAATTGCAGATCCATCAATTAGGCCAATTTCATATTGGGAAGAATGGGAAAATCAACTGAAGATGTTTTCTCCGAATTCAAATATAATTCACCCAAATAGGCAATCATTGCCGCATTGTCTGTGCAATAGGATAGTGCAGGGAAAATAATCTTTTTTTGGGGCATTATTTCCTTTACATAATCCCTCATAAATTGATTGGCTGCCACACCACCGGCAATGACACAGGTGTCACAATTTGATTTTTCCATGGCCCATTTTAGTTTTGTTGCTAATGCTTCAATAATGGCAAACTGGTAACTGGCAGCTACATCTGATTTTGATGCATCTTGATTGGATTCCATATGATAAAGTAATGCTGTTTTTAATCCGCTGAAACTGAACTCTAAATTTTGATTTTGCATTAATGCTCTTGGAAATTCAATCGTATGCATATCCCCTTGGGTTGCCAATTTTTCAATTTCCGGTCCACCGGGGTACCCCAATCCTAATATCCGGGCACCTTTATCAAAGGCCTCTCCTGCAGCATCATCCCGTGTTTCACCCATGAGATCGTAATCACCCAAACCATCCACGTACCAAATTTGTGTATGGCCGCCTGAGACCAATAAACAGATGAATGGAAATGTTAACGCTGGATCAGCCAGAAAGTTCGCAAAGATATGAGCTTCTAAATGATTAACCCCAATAATGGGCAACTGGAGTCCTTGGGCCAACCCTTTGGCAAAACATACACCCGTAATCAATGTACCGGAGAGTCCAGGTCCTTGTGTGACGGCAATACCATCTAAATCCGCTTTGGAAAGATTGGCAATTTGGAGTGTATCCACCACCATTTCATTGAGGAGTTTTTCATGCTCTCTTGAAGCAATCTCGGGTACAACACCACCATATTTTCTGTGAATGGTTTGGGTGCTGACTTGAGAAGAAAGAATGCGGCCATCCTGTGAAATGGCTGCTGCCGTTTCATCACAGGATGTTTCAATCCCAAGGACGATCAACCGACCCTCTTGGTGACCACCAGTTCGATTTGCGTCGGTGAAAGGTCCATCCATTCGATCACATCTTTGGGGGTGCGAACCTTTAATTCGTAGAATTGTTGTTGGGCATTCCAATCGTTAAAATCGATTGAAATTTCAATATCTTCCGGCTGCAATCCTGCAATGAAATCTGTCCCTCCTACCACCGTTAAGGATACGGTTTGGGGACTGACAAATGCTTGAAGATTTACCCTTTCATTTTTGATTTTTACAGGAATTTCACTAATAATCCGCTCACTAATAGATTGAATATTCTGATCAAAAATTACGGTTTTGGGTGTGTATTCAATCAGTTGACCGCGGATAGAAGCCAATTCCAAAGTAAGGGATATTCGAGTGGTTGCATTTTGGATGGTATCAGGTATTGTGGAAACGGAACCAATCCCCTCTACAATATTCCGCGATCCGGCGATTTTGATTGTTTCCGGTGAAATACTGGATTTTCCGACCAGTGTATATCCGGGGGCAGGGCGAATAACAAGGACAGGAGCAACTGTAACCATCTTTTCTTTATATTCATCCAAACTGATGTGGATCGAACTGGGATAAATCACTTCCACATATTCCACATCAAAATTTGAAGGAATGGCTACTTTTTGCGGATATCGTTCAAAATAATCATTGAGTATAAAATCATATTCTTCGGATATTCGTTCCAAATCCAAAACCAGTTTAAAATCAGGAATAAATTGTTTCAGGATTATGGTTTTGAAAAGGGACCGCCCCGTACCTTTTATTCGCACTTTTGCAAAGTCGGGGACTTCTTCACCCAAGGCGTGACGGGCAGGTAGGTTACGTGCTTCAATCGGCATATCCACAACCATGGCATATTGGTTTTCGCTTACAACAAATAACCAAAGCAGGCCAGCCAAGCCGATAGCACCAAGTCGAATTCCTAGATTTTTCAAGGAGAAGAAGGATTTGAGGCTGTCTGGATTAAATCCTTTCCCCATAATAAATAATTGTCAGGCCAAGTGGCAGAGACTATTCGTCCGCTGCCGCTGTATCACTTTCAGTTTCTTCAGAGGATTCCATTGGGATTTCTATTTTTTCACCCTCCGGTGCAACCTGACTCTCAAGGAATTCCTGAACGTCATCCTTCTGTGTAGGTTGATCGGCACTAAGCTCATCAACATACAGGACTACTTTTTTATCGTCAGGTTTCACTTCCATGACCACACCGCCCATGGTTTGACCGGCTTTATATTTGGATGAAAGTGCTTTCCGCTGCCGTTTGGGTTGGCGGCCAAAAGGAATGATGCCTTCCACATCATTTTCTAAGAGTAAAATAATTCCCTTATCCAAAACGCGGACTACTTCACCTTCTACTTCTTTACCGGTTTCAAAGTTTTTAACCAGTTTAGGCCATGGATCATCTTCTACCTGTTTAAGGCCTAAGGCAATTCGTCGGCTCTCGCGGGATACTTCCATTACCCGAACTTCAACTTCTTGCCCCTTCTCAACCACTTCTTTCGGATGGCGAACTATTTTGGTCCAAGAAAGATCGGACACATGGATAAGACCGTCAATCCCCTCTTCCAGTTCAATGAAAGCGCCAAACTGAGTCAAGTTGATGACTTTCCCTTTTACAACTGTGCCCACCATGTATTTTTCTTCAATCTGATCCCATGGATCGGCTTGAAGCTGTTTCGCGCCCAGACTAATTTTCCGTTCCTCCGTATCTATACCCAAGACAACGGCTTCAACTTCATCTCCAAGATTAAATATATCAGAATATTTTTCATAAATTTCTATA